>ERZ1673961.72-NODE-72-length-50430-cov-6.079722_pt1 | contig 50430 bp, 47 predicted proteins | sample MGYA00580189_ERZ1673961 | MGnify/ENA primary metagenome ERZ1673961 (study PRJEB41334, sample SAMN05608105) | rock metagenome | biome: terrestrial subsurface; feature: shale formation; material: shale | place: USA: Pennsylvania ... | reverse complement strand
AAATCATCACAATATACACATTTGTCATTTAATTGATTAATTTTGTGACTGAATATCACTTTTAGTCGATAATAAATATATTAATAATGTCTTATTTTTGAGAGAAAATATAACTCTATATATTGAGTAAATAATTACTTTTCATTTTTAATTTAATTCATCTAGTTGAATATTATTGTTTGATATTTCTAAAATATATTTTCCTAATATTATTGCCGTTCATCTTTGGGTGAATCCATAACCACCATGGTTGTAATCGATTGCACTTGTAGACATTCTCCTAATACATCAGCATGAAAACGTTTATAAGCCGAGAGGTCCTTTGTTTCAACCCGAAGCAGATATTCATTCATTCCGGTAATGTTATGGCATTCCACGACTTCATCTGCAAAGCGCACATGATCTTCAAAACTCAGTTGCGACTTTTTAGTATGGCTGTTCAAACCAATTGAAACGTAGGCAATAAACCCAACATTCAGTTGAGGTTTATCCAACACCGCACGATAACCTTTGATGACCTTCTTACGTTCCAGCTCCTGAACGCGACGCAGCGTGGCCGAGGGCGACAAACCCACCCGTTCCGCCAACTCTACATTGGAGATTCGGCCATCTTGCTGCAACTCACGCAATATTCTTTCGTCAAACTTATCCATTACCATCATCCATTGCTAAAAAATTCAATAACACACAAATATAAGCACAAAATTGCGCTCAGCTACCATTACTATTTTTCATATGTTTTGATGATGAATGAGTAACTTTGTATGGATTACAGTCAATGGGGCCCGCTGGTGGCTTTCGCTTTTGTATCAACCTTTACCCCAGGCCCGAATAACATCATGCTCATGACGTCCGGTGCCAATGTAGGCTTTTGGCGTACGATTCCCCATATGTTGGGCGTAACATTTGGGTTTAGTGTCATGGTGCTGTTAGTGGGCGTTGGCCTGACAGGATTGTTTCAAGCCTACCCAGTGCTGCAGCAGATCCTGTACGTGGTATGTCTGGTTTATCTGGTCTATCTGGCGATCAAAATTGCTCGCAGCACGCCAGCAAATAAAAACCATCAATATAAGCCGATGTCGTTTCTTTCAGCAGCCATGTTTCAGTGGGTCAATCCCAAAGGTTGGTCAATGGCGTTAACGGCAGTCAGTGTTTATAACCAAAGTGCAAGTTGGGCTCAATTACTGTTGATTGCGTTGGTGTTCGCGGCAGTGAACATTCCGTCCGTCAGCGTGTGGACGGCTGCAGGAAAACAGCTCAGCCATTGGATGACACATCCGAAGTATGTGCGTTGGTTTAACGGTTCGATGGGCGGCTTGCTCCTGCTGTCCACCGTGCTGATGTTGTGAGGTACGATCAGAACTCTTTGTTCATTTGAGTCAGCATTTGCACCAGAGCCTGATGCTGCTGTTCGGTAAAGTGGCGGGTCAAATCCTGCGTAAGCGCGATGTGCAGCGCATTGTGCTCGCGATAAACACTTTGCCCCTGCTCAGTTAGATCAACCACAATGGAACGTCGGTCGCCTTCCAGCGACTGACGTTCAATCAACCCCGCCTGCACCAGTTTTTCAACCTGAACGGTCAGCGTGCCCGTCGTGATGCTCAAGCGATTGGCCAGCTCTTTCATCCGCATCGCACCATGACTGCCCAACACCTCCAACGTGTGGATCTGCGCCAGTGAATAACCGGTTTCTTTGACCACTGACAGTTCCCAAGAGGACATTTTGTCGTAAAACTCGGTGATCAGATTGTTGAGTTCAGTCAGATGTTGCATGTGTTTGCCTTTACTTGGTATTCACCTCTAGTGTGAGGTGGTGCAGTTTATCAAACTCGGTCAGTTGCTGTCTAAAGTACTCAGCATCTTTCTCAGCTTCAGCTTTAAGGCGAATCGTCGCTGCGTAATGACTGGAGCTCACTTTCCACATATGGATATCCATCACATCGGCACCACTCTGCGCCAGCTTGGTCAGAATTTTTTGCTCATAATCACGGCCAATATGTGCATCCAGCAATATTGGCGCCGTCTGTTTCATCAAACCAATCGCCCACTTGGTGATCACCAACGCCCCCACGATACCCATGATTGGATCCAACCATACCCAACCCAGATATTTGCCCACAATCAATGCTGCAATGGCCAGCAACGACGTCAGTGCGTCAGCCAGAACATGCATATACGCTGCTGTGAGATTGTGATCATGATGATGCTCATGAGCATGGCCATGTTCATGTTCATGTTCATGTTCATGTTCATGTTCATGTTCATGATGATGGTCGTGATGGTCGTGATGGTCGTGATGGTCGTGCAATAAAAACATACTGACAACATTCACAATCAAACCAATCACAGCCACTAAAATCGCTTCATTAAACTGGATTGACAGCGGATTGAACAGACGATGCAGAGATTCGCCAAACATAAATAGCGCCACTAATCCCAGGCCAATTGCGCTGGTGTAGCCCCCCAACACGCCCACCTTGCCAGTCCCAAACGTATACTGACGTGAGTCCTGATGTTTACGTGCGTAACGAAACGTGAACAGCGTGATACAGAATGCCGCGGCATGAGTGCCCATGTGCCAGCCATCAGCCAGCAACGCCATAGATCCGTAAATAGAACCCGCACTGATCTCGACCGCCATGGTGATCAGCGTTAACAACAACACATACAGCGTGCGCTTTTCACCTTTTTCGTTCGCATAAGAAAAGGTATGAGACTGAGGACAACTTGGTGATTGCATAATAAATGCTTTGATTATCAAATTTTCTAAATAATAATTAGTTTGAATGTCAAAGTAAAACACATTTGTTCCATTATGCTTTTTCGCCTTAAATGTAGGTGAGGTTATAAAACAAACACATAAAGGATTACATGTGCATCCAGCCCTGCTTACCGCCATCACTATGATCGCCTTTGCGGCCAATTCCATTCTTTGTCGGCTGGCGTTGCAAGAACACGCCATTGACGCCGGATCGTTCACGGCACTGAGATTGATCTCGGGTGGAATCACGTTAGTGGTCTTGCATGCCATCGTCGTGCGCCGCGAACATCGTCGCTATTCGCTGCCGTTCGCCTTCAAAGCCGGGGCGGCTCTGTTTACCTATGCGCTCTGTTTCTCCATCGCTTATCTGACCTTATCGGCCGGCACCGGCGCATTACTGCTTTTCGGTACCGTGCAACTGTCACTGCTCGCTGCGCACTGTTGGCAAGGCAATAAGATCCGAGCATTAGAATGGCTGGGGCTGGCGATTTCTATCGCCGGCTTTATCTATTTGATGCTGCCAAGTGCTGAACAACCCGATTGGATATCTGCACTGTTGATGGTCGTATCGGGACTCGCTTGGGCTGCGTTTACCCTGCTTGGGCGCAACAGCGGCAATCCGACCAACGCGATCGCCCAGGGATTCTGGGCGGCAAGTCTGCTGTGCATACTCGTCTCTCCCTGGATGATTCATCAGGATTCCATCTCTGCACGCGGCGTAATTCTTGCGCTGTTGTCGGGCAGTCTGGCGTCCGCCGCGGGTTACATTCTCTGGTATCAGGTCATCAGCCGCTTAACCATTCTGCAAGCATCGGTCGCACAACTATCGGTTCCCGCTATCGCGCTAGCTGGCGGCAGCCTGCTGCTCAATGAAACCCTCACTCTGCGTCTGATACTGGTGAGCCTGATGATTCTCGGTGGCATATTACTGGTGTTTGTTGCCCGTGAGCCGAAATAATCGATGTTGATTCCGGGCTGGCTTTTCTAAGGCAGCTCAGTACAATTCAGCCCGTCTATTCCACGCGATTGTTTTGTTATGCCACACTCTGACCGCTGCTTTACACCTTTTAAGGCCGACGTTTCCGCTATTGCTTTGCCGGAACGTTTTACCTTTCCGTTTTGTTACGAGCCGCATGCTCTGTGTGTGATTGCTGCCGATGAACTGCAGCAGCATATCCGCACCCAGCAAGAGTGGTCACATCCGTTCGGTCTTGAAGACGATGAAGCGGGCGCTAGCGGCAAGATGTTCGGCGTACTGGTCGTCAAAAACAGCGCTGGGCAGCTGGGTTATCTCTCTGCTTTTTCCGGCCAACTGGCCGAGCAAAACCATCTACCGGGCTTTGTGCCGCCGGTATTTGATCGCTTTGCCGACGACGCTTTCTTTCGCACTGAAGCCGACCAGATTGCCGCCATCAATCAACAAGTGCGCGAGTTGAAGCAAAACACCCAGGCAGACACGCTGCGCAGCGCGATTTCTGCGCACCAACAGCAAGCAGAGTCGGAGATTGAAGCGCTGCGCCTGCACATGATCGAGACTCGCGCTGAGCGTAAGCAGTTACGCGCCGAAGCCAACGCAGATGTTCAGCATGCACTGCTGGAACGCTTGGCGAAAGAGAGTGTGGCCGAGAAAAATCAGCTCAAACAGTTAAAGCAGCAGTGGGAGCAACGTATTCGCGCCTTACAGGATGAGTTAGCGGCACAAAACGCCGAACTTCATGCGTTGCAGGAGCAGCGTAAACAGCTCTCTGCGGCGCTACAGAAAAAGCTGTTTGCCCAATATCGTTTCTTAAACAAACGCGGTGATGTGCAGTCGCTGAATGACATTTTCTCACTCGCGGCCAATCCGATCCCACCCGCAGGCTCAGGGGAATGCGCAGCACCCAAACTGCTGCAATACGCGTTTACGCATCAACTGACACCGATCGCGATGGCGGAATTCTGGTGGGGGCGTTCTCCCAAATCAGAAATTCGCCAGCACAAGAAATTCTATCCGGCCTGCCAAAATAAGTGTCATCCGATCCTTGGCCATATGCTGAGTGGTATGGTACTCGAAGACAATCCGCTGCTGGAAAACCCGGCAGAAGGTAAAGAGATCGAGATTGTGTATCAGGATGAAGCGATTGTGGTGATCAACAAACCGGCCGAGTTTCTCTCCGTGCCCGGTGTGAACGTTAAAGACTCTGCCTTGACGCGATTGGAACAGCAGTTTCCCGATGCGGAAGGTCCGTTTGTGTTACATCGTCTGGATATGTCGACTTCGGGGTTATTGGTCTTCGCTCTCACTCGTCGCGCAAATAAAAGCCTACAAAAGCAGTTTATTACTCGCGGTGTAGAGAAGCGCTATGTGGCGCTGCTGAGTGGTGAAATCCCCCACGGCGAAGGCAGTATTACCCTGCCGCTGCGTCCAGACTTAGACGATCGTCCACGTCAGATGGTCTGTTTTGAGCACGGCAAAGCCGCCGAAACTGACTGGCAGACGATCCGTACCGAGCAAGGGCGTACGCGAGTTTATCTGCATCCTAAGACAGGGCGCACCCATCAGTTGCGAGTGCACTGCGCCCATGAGCAAGGTTTCAATACGCCGATTCTGGGCGATGATCTCTATGGTGAGAAAGCCGATCGCCTGCACCTGCATGCGGAAAGTCTCAGCTTTGATCACCCTTACACCAAGCAGCGCATGACTTTTCAGGTCGACCCGGCGTTTTAATTGCGCGCCATTCAAACACCGAGTCCCGACAACCACTGTGGCTGTCGGGACATTCCAACCACAATACAAACCGATCTTTTTCCCCCGGGTTTCAGGGTGTTACACTCGCAGCCATCATTTCGCTATAACAAAGACTAGACGACTGGTCTAATTATCACTATATTTCATCCCATGAACGCAAAAACTCAAGATACACGTCAACATATTCTGGAAGTCGGTTACCAATTGGTGGTGAACCGAGGCTTTACCAGTGTCGGCTTATCGGAACTGCTGAAAAGCGCCGATGTGCCCAAAGGCTCGTTTTATCATTATTTCAAGTCCAAAGAGCAATTTGGCGAGGCACTGATTGAAGCCTACTTTGCCCATTATCTCGACAAACTCGATGCTCTGTTCAACGGCAGTGACGGCTCCCACTATCAAAAATTGATGCGTTACTGGCATTACTGGACGGAGCAAAACAGTTGCAGTTGTTCAGCCGGAAAATGTCTGGTGGTCAAACTCGCTGGTGAAGTCTCCGACTTGTCAGAACCTATGCGCCTGGCACTGCTCAAAGGCACCAATAAAATCACTGCCCGGGTAGCCGATTGTATTGAGCAAGGGATCCAAAGTGGTGAACTGCACGTACAAAACAGCCAGCAAACATCAGAGTTGCTCTACAATCTGTGGATTGGGGCAAGCTTGCTGAACAAAATTCGCCAAGATGACATTAGCCTGCAACAGGCGTTACTGGCTACAGAGCAGCTGCTGAAAGGCAATAAGCTCAACTGATACACAACAATCAATGCCGCTATCTCGATAGCGGATTTTTTGCAACGAACACTAGACGACTGGTCTAATCAAGAAGGATATCACATGACTGATTCAATGAATCGACGCATTGTTCTGGCATCTCGCCCAACAGGTGCACCCACTGAACAAAACTTCCGTCTGGAAACCGTTGAGAAACCGACACCGCAAGCAGGCGAAGTGCTGCTGCGTACTATTTACCTGTCGCTCGATCCCTATATGCGCGGTCGCATGAGCGCCGCCGAATCTTACGCAGCGCCTGTCGCCATTGATGACATCATGGTCGGTGGCACCGTGTGTCAGGTTGAAGAATCACACAACCCGGAGTTCGCGGTCGGCGAATGGGTGCTGTCATATACGACTGGCTGGCAGAGCTACTCCGTTTCAAATGGTCAAGGTCTGCTGAAACTGGGGATGAACCCTAGCCATCCTTCCTACGCACTGGGCGTGCTGGGTATGCCTGGCTTTACTGCCTACATGGGTCTGTTGGATATTGGCACGCCAAAAGCTGGGGAAACCATTGTGGTTGCTTCGGCAACGGGCCCGGTGGGAGCGACTGTGGGTCAAATTGGTAAAATCAAGCAGTGCCGGGTGGTGGGTATTGCTGGCGGTGAAGAAAAATGCCGTCACGCCGTCGAAGTACTGGGTTTTGATGCCTGTATCGATCACAAAGCGGACGATTTTGCCGAGCAACTCGCCAAAGCCTGTCCTCAAGGTATTGATGTCTACTACGAAAACGTCGGTGGCAAAGTGTTTGATGCAGTGATGCCGCTGCTTAACACCGGTGCCCGCATTCCAGTGTGTGGCCTGATTTCTCAATACAACGCCACATCACTACCAGACGGCCCGGATCGTTTGTCTCTGCTGGCAGGCCTCATCCTGACGAAACGCATTCGTATGCAAGGCTTTATTATTTTTGACGATTACGGTCACCGCTATGGCGAATTCGCCAAAGACATGAGCCAATGGGTTGCCGAAGGCAAAGTACAGTACCGCGAACAAATTGAGCAAGGGCTGGAGAATGCACCTTCACAACTGATTGGTCTGCTGGAAGGGAAAAACTTCGGCAAACTGGTTATCGCAGTGAACAAGCCGCTGTAAACAGGAGAGCATGATGATCACATTGCACCATCTCAATCGCTCACGTTCCAAACGCATCATCTGGTTGCTGGAAGAACTGGAAGTCGAGTATCAAATCGTTCCTTACCAACGAGATTCGTTGACCTTTCTGGCGCCACCGGAGTTGAAAGCGGTGCACCCTCTGGGGAAATCACCGGTGATTGAAATCGACGGACGCGTGATTGCCGAATCAGGCGCCATCACCGAATACCTGATTGAACGCTTTGCGCCACAACGTCTCGCTCCGGCGCGTGACAGCACCGACTACATCGACTATCTGCAATGGTTACATTTTGCTGAAAGCTCGGGCATCCTGCCGCTGCTGCTAAAATTGTTCTTGGCCAAAGACGGGGCCAAAACGCAGTTTTTGGAAGGTTATGCCAACAGTGAAGCCGCCAAAGTACTGGGTTATGTCAACGCACAGCTCGAAGGCAAAAACTACTTGGTCGCCGACAAACTCAGTGGCGCAGACATCATGATGTCGTTCATCGCCGAGGGCGTGCAAACCAGTGGCATGCTGGATCATTTCCCGAACATCAAGGCGTATCTGTCAGGTCTGTCCACACTACCTGCTTATCAGAAAGCGAACCGAATCGAAGCCGAACTCAGCGCCTGATGCGCTAGACTTTGCAGATAAAACAAAGCCTGCCAATTGGCAGGCTTTCTATTTCTCGTATTAGGCCACTTCGGGCACGGGTTTCGGCGGTGCATCGACCTCTGGCTCTTTCTGCACCGGAGGCACCTGCCCCTCTTCCACCGCTTGTTGGTAACAACCGCTGAGTTTGATCGCCAGATACATATCGGCACGCAATACCAAACCACCATCGCCGACAGGCACGCCACTCAGCTCACACCACTGACGCATGCTACGTTTACGCCCGGCAAGGATCAGGCGGACACCGCGTTTCTTCAGAATATTCTGCACATCCCCCAACATCGCCATCACACTCAAATCAAGGTGAGTAAAGCTCGCTACCGCATCGATGATCACACAGTTCACTTCCGAATCACTGGTTTCGACCTGCTCCAACAGACGGCGTTTGAAATACGGCGCGTTGAAGTAAGTCAGCGGCGAGTTAAAACGATACAACATCAGCCCAGGAATGGGTGACGCTTTACCTGAACCGTCAATCGTGCGAATGGTGCCGTCCTCATCCAAGCCCAGACGCTGATCGCTCGGTCTCATCACCACACGCAGAAACTGGAACAAACCCAGCAACACGGCCAGTGTGATACCAGGAATCACTCCGACGATCAGCACGGCAATAAACGTCACCCCCGCCAGATAAAACGCATCTTTATCGCGCTTTTTCAGGCCCCACAGTCCTTTCAGATCCAACAATGACGTCGAGGCGATGATCAGCACTACCCCCAAAGCTGCAGTAGGAATGTACTGCAATGGGCGGTAGAGGAAAATCGCCACCACGCCAATCACGACTGCGGCAATCACCGACACCAGTTGCGATTTACCACCATTCGCATCGTTTACCGCAGTGCGCGAGTCGGCGCCACTGATCGCAAAACCCTGAGAAAAGGCGGAGGCTAAGTTGGCAAAACCCAGTGCGCGGAACTCTTTGTCAGCGTCGATATCGTAGCCATTTTTGGCCGCAAAGCTGCGCGCGGTGAGCATCATGCTGACAAAGCTCACCATCGCCAGGTTGAGAGCAGGCACCACCAATTCACGGCTGATACCAATGTCAAACATTGGCGTCTGGAATGCAGGCAGTCCGCCTTGGATCAAGCCGACAACACTAACCCCCTGACCATCCAACTGGGTAGCCCACACCAACACGCCCGCCGCAATGATCGCCAGCATCGCCGCTGGCCAAGAGGGGCGAAAACGCTTGGCAACAAAATACACCACGACCGTCAGCAAACTGACCACCACGGTTTGCCAATGCACGTCAAACAGACGCTGCGGCGCTTCTGCCAGTCGTTCCAGCAGATAACGCTGCTCATATTTCACGCCAAATACTTTACTCAACTGGCCAACGATGATGGTCAGCGCGACACCATTGAGCAGCCCCATCAGAATCGGACGAGAGAGAAAATCAGCCAGAATGCCAAGACGAAACTTACTGGCGAGAATGCACCACATGCCCATCATCGCGGTCATGGTCATAACTAATTGCCAGTGTTTGGTCGGGTCACCTCCCGCCAGCGGAGTCACCACCGCCGCAACCACGGCACAAGTGGCTGCATCAGGGCCGACGATCAATTGGCGTGAAGTTCCGAACAATGCATATATCAGCATCGGAGCCACACACGAATACAGCCCGACGATCGCTGATACCCCGGTCAACTGCGCATACGCGATCGCCACGGGCAGCGCCACCGCAACCACGGAAAATGCCGCTCGCATGTCGTCAACCAACCAAGCGCGTTCATAGTGTTTAAACTGATACAATCCCGGCATCCATTGCCGGATCCAAGCCGATTTCAACGTAACCTCACCTCTGACTCAAGTTTTGCCTGTGCACAACGATTCACTTAAGCATAACTCAAGATCCGCAAACTCTCGCTGCTAATTTGCTGATTTTACAAAGGATTGATTTTTGCTCAGTGAATCGCCGAAATCACGGAACCTCTGCCGTCCCATTCAGGCAGAAAACATTGGTCGCTTGCGCGCCCTTTATGTGACAATGATCAGCATATTCGCCAACCAGTACCGTTGAACCTATGAATTTCCAAGCTGCTATTTTCGATATGGATGGACTGCTACTCGATACCGAGCGCGTCTGTTTAGAGATTTTTGAACAAGCCTGTCACGCCGTTGGCGTTCCGTTTTTGCGTGACCTGTATTTATCGGTGATTGGCCGTAATGCTGCAGGCATTGAAGCCTCTTTGCGCGCAGGCTACGGGCCAGATCTCGATTATCCGGTGCTGCACAATGAATGGCGCACGCGCTACAACGCGGTGGTAAAACATCAGCCAATCCCGGTCAAACAGGGTGTGATTGAGTTGCTGCAATGGCTGAAGGCGCATCAGATCCCTACGGCGGTTGCAACATCAAGCCAGCGCGACGTCGCCAGCGTCAAATTGCGTCTGGCTGGCATTGATCATTACTTCGATTCATTCGCCACAGGCTGTGAAGTCAGTCAGGGCAAACCGCATCCGGAAATTTTTCTGCTGGCGGCCAATCGCCTGAACGTCGAACCAGAGCACTGCCTGGCGTTTGAAGATTCCAATAATGGCGTCAAATCAGCGATGGCGGCCAAGATGATCACTTATCAGATTCCGGATTTGGTCACGCCAAGTGACGATGTGTTGGTTCTGGGTCACAGCATCCGCCCATCACTCAGCCACGTATTGGATGAACTCAAAGCGAACCGTTAACCCCGATTGATTGGCGGCGCTCAGTCGCCACAACTGTCGATGGTGATCACCACGGAATCGGGTCGCCAGTATTCAAATTCACAGTCCATGATCGCCCCGTCCTGTTTGTAGTTCACCCGGCAGATTTTCAGCACCGGTTGCCCCGTGGCGAGATTGAGCGCCTTCGCCACATGCGATGGCGCTGCGGTCGGAATCACTTCAAAGCGCGAACGCTGGGTGCGGTAACCATATTTTTCCGCGTACAGACCCGTCAGTGAACCTTGCAGATTTTCATGCAGAATATTGGGAAACAGGTTCGCAATCAGGCAGTTTTCGACAAACAACACCGCGCGCCCGTCGATATAGCGCAGGCGTTCAATAATATGAATCGGCGTAATGCGTTCGATCTGCATCGCTTTGGCGTAATCACGCGAGGCCATTACGCTTCGTACATTCAGCACTTTGGTTTCCGCAATGCGATCCTGCTCGCGCACCATCTGATGGAAATGCGAACGCGACAGCGGGTTGTAACGCACCCGTTCCGGCGACACAAACCAGCCGCGGCGCTCTTCGCGATAAATCAGTCCTTCTGTTTCGAGCGATACCAACGCGTCCTTGATGGTAATGCGCGTGGTTTCGAACAGCTCACTCAATTCACGCTCGGATGGCAGCTTCTGCCTGTCGTTCATGATGCCGCCGCAAATCTGCTCGCGCAGGGTGGATTTTATTTTTCCCAGTTGGGTCGTCGCCTGTAGCTTCATCCTGATCTAGTCCAATAAGGTCTCTCTTTTTTCAGACTAATCAACGCACATAACAAATTTATTACAGCTAACCCTCTGTTAATTAAAGATAACTGAAACATAACTGCCATAAAACTAACGAAAAAGCGTCATATTTCTTGAGCCAAAACGTCACATTCGCTGCCTAGGATAAAAAACAAACTTACTGACCTAGTCCAGAAGGATGGAGACAATGAAAACGTTACTGACCAGTGCAACTCTGATTGCGACCACGCTCGCGATGCCCGCTTTAGCCAAAGACGGCGACATTCAATCGCTGATCGATGCCGCCAAAAAAGAAGGCGCTGTTTACAGCGTCGGCATGCCGGGAAGTTGGGCAAACTGGAAAGACACCTGGAATGACCTGAACACCCATTACGGCCTGAACCATCAGGACACCGACATGAGTTCAGCGCAGGAAATTGCCAAGTTCGAAGCGGAAAAGAAAAACGCGACCGCCGATATCGGTGATGTCGGCTTTGCGTTTGCCCGCGTTGCGGTGAAAAAGGGCGTCACTCAGCCTTATAAACCGACCACGTGGAGCGACATTCCAAACTGGGCCAAAGATAAAGATGGCCACTGGGCACTTGCTTACACCGGCACGATTGCGTTTATCACCAACAACAATCTGGTCAAGCAAGCACCAACGTCTTGGGCTGATCTGCTCAACGGCCAATACAAAGTGACCGTGGGTGATGTCGGTGTCGCGGCTCAGGCCAATAACGCGGTACTCGCAGCAGCGTTTGCCAACGGCGGTGATGAAAGCAACCTGAAACCTGCGCTGGATTTCTTCTCGAAACTGGCGAAAAAAGGCCGTCTGTCGTTCACCGACCCAAGCCTGGCTAATCTGGAAAAAGGCGAAGTGGAAGTCGCGATTATGTGGGACTTTAACGCGCTGAACTACCGCGACCAGATTGATCGCAGCCGCTTTACGGTCACCATTCCGCAAGACGGTTCGGTGATTTCGGGCTACACCACCATCATCAATAAATACGCGAAGAACCCGAATGCGGCCAAGCTGGCGCGTGAGTACATATTCAGCGACCAAGGCCAAATCAACCTGGCACAAGGTTACGCACGTCCGATTCGCAGTAACATTGAGCTGCCGGAATCGATCAAAGCGAAACTGCTGTCGAACGATCAGTACCAGAATGTCCACCCGGTCACTGACTTCAATGCCTGGGAAAAATCCGCCCGCAAACTGCCGCGTCAGTGGCAAGAAAACGTCCTAATCCACCAGCAGTAAGAGGTGACCATGAACAATAAGGTGATCCTTGTTGTTCTTGATGGACTCAATTATCAGGTAGCCCGTGATTGCATGGGCTACCTCAACGGTTTAATTGAGCAGCAAAGAGCAACACTTTACTCCCTGCAATGTGAATTGCCGTCGATGTCACGCCCACTCTACGAGTGCCTGCTGACAGGGATTCGCCCGGTCGACAGTGGCATCGTGAACAACCAGATTGTGCGTCTGTCGCATTTCGACTCGATTTTCAGCCTCGCCACATCGCAGGGCAAAACCACCGCCGCGGCCGCGTATCACTGGGTCAGTGAACTGTATAACCGCGCGCCTTTTGATGCCGTGCGTGACCGCTTTACCCATGATGAATCGCTCAACATTCAGCACGGCTGCTTTTACCACTGGGACCATTATCCCGATGAAGCGCTGTTTCTTGATGCTGAGCATCTGCGCCTGCATCATCAGCCGGACTTTCTGCTGATTCATCCGATGAATATCGACGATGCCGGACACAAATTTGGTCTCGATTCACGTCAGTATCGCAACAGCGCCCGCCATGCCGACGTCATTCTCGCCAACTATCTGCAAGGCTGGATTGATGATGGCTATCAGGTGATGGTGACCAGCGATCACGGCATGAATAACGACCTGTCACACGGCGGAATTCTCGCTGAAGAGCGTCAGGTGCCGTTGTTTGTCATCGGCGAACACTTTTCCCATCACGTCGACGCCACCCTCGCGCAAACGGAGATTTGCGGCACGGTGTGTGAATTGCTGCGCCTTGAACACGATAAGCCCGTTGCCCAGCAGGTATTAGCATTATGAGCAGTTCCACCCTCTCTTCGCGCGCCACCAGTCAAGGCGCTACCGCTGCATCGCAGCCGCGTCACGCCTGGCAGCATTTTAAGCCGCTGGCGTGGCTCTCGCCATTTGCACTGTTTTTCTATCTGTTTCAACTGGCGCCGATGGTCTGGGTTGGCGTCAACAGCTTTAAGGTCGACGATGAATGGTCGCTGGACAATTACCGTGAAATTCTCGATTCCGGCTTTATTCAACAAGGTTTTGGCAACAGTTTGTGGCTCTCGGTCTGGTCGAGTCTGGTCGGGCTGGCGATTGCGGCGCTGCTGGTCAGCTCGCTGCGCCGCGTCAGTGGTCGCCTGCGCGATGCGGTGATTGCCTTTACCAACATGAGCAGTAACTTCGCGGGCGTGCCGCTGGCGTTTGCCTTCATCATCATCCTCGGCACCAACGGTGCACTGACTTTGCTGCTCAAACAGTACGGCTTGATTGACGATTTCAACCTGTACGGAAAATCCGGGCTGATGGCGATTTACATCTATTTTCAGATCCCGCTGGCGGTGTTACTCCTCTACCCGGCCTTTGATGCGTTGAGCGACGACTGGCAAGCCGCCGCCGCGCTGCTGGGCGCCAAAACCTGGCAATATTGGGCCAAAATCGCGCTACCCGTGCTGTCTCCGGCGCTGCTGGGCACCTTTATTATTCTCATCGCCAACGCCATGGGCGCTTACGCCAGTGTGTATGCACTCACTTCCGGTAACTACAACGTGATCACTGTGCGCATTGCCAGCCTGGTGTCAGGCGATCTGTTTTTGGAACCAAATCTTGCTGCGGCGATTTCAGTTGTGCTGATGGCGCTGCTGGCGTTCATCACGCTGGTCAACCAATGGCTGATTGCAAGGAGTTACCATGCAAAACGCTAATCATAGCCTCTATCACAAAACCGTGGTGTACGGCATCGTCGGCATTATGTTGGTGCCGATTATCGCCACGCTGGTGTATTCGCTCTCCTCTCGCTGGGGCGCAACCATCCTGCCAGACGGCTTCACCGTCGACTGGTATCTCAAACTGCTCAGCGATACGCGTTTTATCGAAGCTTTCGGACGCTCACTGCTGGTGTGCGTGGCCGCGTTAGCGCTCAGCACGCTGCTGATCCTGCCCGCGATTTTTGTGGTGTTTTACTACTTTCCGAAGCTGGATCGCGTGATGAACCTGCTGATCTTGTTGCCGTTCGCCGTACCGCCCGTAGTCTCCTCAGTTGGCCTGTTGCAGCTCTACGCCGACAGCGCCGTGCCGATTGTCGGCACACCGTGGATTCTGATTGGCACTTACTTCACCATCGCGCTGCCGTTTATGTACCGCGCGCTGGCCAACAGTTTTTCGGCGATTAACCTGCGCGATTTGATGGATGCGGCGCACCTGCTCGGCGCGAGCACGACCCAAGCCTTTCTGCAAATCGTGTTACCCAATGTGCGCAAAGGTCTGATGGCGTCGCTGTTTCTGTCGTTTTCATTCCTACTGGGCGAATTTGTGTTCGCCAATATTCTGGTCGGTACACGCTATGAAACGCTGCAAATTTATCTCTACAACATGCGCCAGACCAGCGGCCATTTCACGTCCGCGTTAGTGATGACTTACTTCCTGTTTATCTTTTTCTGTACTTGGCTAGCAAGCCGATTGGGAGCAAAACAATGAGTTACGTTTCTGTTCAGCAACTCACCAAACGCTTTGGCGACAACACCGTATTTGAGTCGATTCAGTTCGACATTCAGCAAGGCGAATTCATTACCCTACTCGGCCCGAGCGGCTGTGGGAAATCGACCCTGCTGCGCAGCCTTGCCGGCCTCAATCCGGTCGATAGCGGTTCGATCATCGTCGGCGGCGAAGAGATCACCCACGCCGCACCACAAAAGCGCGGCATTGGCATGGTGTTCCAATCCTATGCGCTGTTTCCGAACATGACCGTGGCGGGCAACATCGGATTTGGCCTCAAAATGCAAGGGCTCGATAAAGCCACCATGGCCCGTGAAGTTGCCCAAGTGATTGAGCTGGTCGCATTGCAAGGCAAAGAAGAGTGCTATCCGCACCAGTTGTCCGGCGGCCAGCGTCAGCGCGTAGCCCTGGCGCGCGCGCTGGTGGTGAAACCGCGGATTTTATTGCTCGATGAACCCCTGTCGGCGCTGGATGCCAAAATCCGCAAACACCTGCGCCAGCAGATTCGTGACATTCAGAAAGAGCTAAACCTGACCACGATTTTCGTCACCCACGATCAAGAAGAAGCGATGACAATGTCGGATCGCATCTTTCTGATGCATCAGGGAAAAATTGTCCAGCAAGGCTCACCGGAGTCGATTTATACTCAACCCGCGAACGAGTTTGTCGCCGGCTTTATGGGTCACTACAATCTGGTCGATGCCGCGCAGGCGAAAACGCTGTTTAATCTGGACACACCGTGGAAAGTCGCGATTCGTCCCGAGTCGATTTATGTCGCCGAGCACGGCCGTCACTATGGCACGCACATCTCAGCGCCGCAGCGAGCGGTGATCAAAAGCCATCAGTTGCTGGGTAACGTGATTCGTTATCACGTGGCGGTGGATGAGTGCGAACTGACGGTCGATACCCTGAACCGTTCCTCCGAACGTCTGTTGCCAAGCGGCAGTGCGCTGGAGCTACGTTTTAATCTTAATGAAATTCAACCTGTGAGTGCCTAAATGTCTCAGCCTCTGTACGTCTTTGATATGGACGACACCTTAATTGACGGCGATTGCGCCATGATCTGGAACGAATTTCTGGTCGACAAAGGTATTGCCACCGACCCGGATTTTCTCACGCAGGATCGTTACCTGATGTCGCTGTATGCGCGCGGCGAAATGGACATGGAAGACTACCTCGATTACGTCATGCAGCCGCTGTTTACGCTGTCAGTCGAACAAGTGCACACGCTGATCGAAGAGTGCGTCGACAGCCGCATTCTGCCGCGCCTGTTTCCTCAGGCTAAAACCCTGATCGAGCAGCTAGGAAATGATGGCATCACCATGCTGATCATTTCCGCTTCCGTCAGTTTTCTGGTCGAAGCCGTGGCACGCAAAATTGGCGTCGAGCATGCGTTGGGGATTGATATGGCGGTACGCGATGGCCGCTACACCAGTGAGATTGTCGGCGTACCGAGTTATCGTGAAGGCAAAGTCACGCGCCTTGAAACCTGGCTGCTGACTCACCCCGAGCACGTGGGTGAACTGCATTTCTTCACCGATTCGATTAACGATCTGCCACTGTGCCAACATGCGGACTATGCCTATTTAGTCAATCCATGTGAGAAACTGGCACGTCATTCCCGCCCGCCACACTGGCAAGTACTGAACTGGGGATAACACTTTTCCCTTGATGTCACACCATCAAGGGAAAACTCTTTGCTTAATCCGCTTTGAGTCTCACATATGCATATTCTTGCGTGATAGATTACTCTCTACTAAATACTCATTAAATGGGTAAAGGGATGTTACGTACACCGAAGAAAATTGTTGTCCTGCTGGTTTTACTACCCGTTGCCCTCTTTTCTCTGTCGATTCCAATTTTGGAACGGCAGTATTCCCTTTATCTGCTTAACCATAAAATGGATGAAGTCAGCCAGTTCCTTGATACCCGAAGCACAGCGCTGAACGACATGATGCTGCAACAAGCCGAACAGTTACGTTTTGATTGCAGTGATGACGATATGAGCCTGATGCGCAACCCGAACTATTACAACAAGTTCGTGCGCATCATCGGCATCATCGGGGCTGATGGAAAAACCTGTTCAACCGTTGGCATGTCTCCGGTTGAAAGTGAATTGGAAGGCGTTCGCATACCCGCTACTGGCTTCTACATGTCGACCACTCCGGAGTATGAGCATAGCGAGAGCGAGCTGCTGGTCAGTTATCGACACAATGGCAATACCGTCTATTGGGTACTTTATGGTGGCTGGGGTCAGGACATTCTCAAAACGCCATGCCTCGACTGCTTCTTCATGACTTTCAAGTTTCTCGACTCTTCCTTGGAACATATGAAAATCAAACGCGGTGATCCTGATATCGCCAAACAGGCATCGCGGATTTCCATCGCTATTCAGAGCAGCGATACTCAGATCATCAGCCAGATAACGCTCTCTGCCGGCGATAAACTGCATCACTACGCGCTGAGGCAACTAATTATTTGGGGCATCCCGCTCAGCCTGATACTCGGCATCATGATTGGCATTGGTTATTTTATGCTGCGTAACTATCGCAACTCAATTGAAGGACTGATTGAGGTCGCCATCCGTGATAATGAGTTTGTTCCTTTTTATCAGCCGATTGTCGATAGTCGGGATGGCCGTATTGTCGGGTTTGAGGTGCTGTTGCGTTGGCAACGAGGTAACGAATGGGTTGCGCCCAGCCAATTCATTCAGGTAGCAGAAACCACGGGGTTGATTATCCCAATCACTGAACAACTGCTGAAAAAAGTGTTGGGAGATATGACCAGGCTGAACATGGAGCAATGGGTGAGTATCAATCTGGTCGCCGAACACGTTGAAACAGAGATTCTGTTTAACCTGCTGGAAAGGCTGAACTGGCCTCGACCTCGACAAATCCAGTTTGAAATTACTGAACGTGTACCGATCAAAAACCTGCATTTTGCCGACGCCATGATCCAGCGCCTGACTCAGCACGGCTATCAGTTCAAAATTGATGATTTTGGGACCGGATATGGCGGCTTTTCCTATTTGCAAAAACTGCAGATAGACAGCATCAAAATCGACAAGATGTTCATCGATACCATCGAAACCACCGACGTTAAACGTAATATTCTCGATTCCATCATCGCCTCTGCGCGTGAAACGGACATTGAAGTGATTGCCGAAGGCGTGGAAACACAAAAACAAGTAGAGTATCTGACTCAGCGCGGTGTCTATTTGATTCAGGGGTTTGTTTACTTTAAACCGATGCCGCTGGCACAAGTGCTGCAACATCTGAAAAGTCCAATCGGTTCCGAATCTGCATAAAAAAGCCCGGCGTCAGCCGGGCTGTCTACTCATGATGAATGGTTAATCCCACTCAGGTGCAAAGTCCGGATTGGCCAATCGATGATTGCGATCCAGCGTCGCGATGCGCGCCATGTCATCGTCACTCAGCGTCACGTTCACGTACGCCAGATTGCTCTCGATATTGGCACGTTTGGTGGACGATGGAATGGTGACAAACTCGTTGGCCGCCATCCATGCCAACACCACTTGCGCGGGTGTCGCTTGATGTGCTGCCGCAATCTCTTGAATCACCGCATCTTTCAATACATCACCGTAAGCAAACGGCATGTAGCCGGTCACGATGATGTTGTGCGCGCGGCAAAACTCCACCACTGCGCGGTTTTGCAGGTAAGGGTGCACTTCCACCTGGTTGGTGTAAATCACGCCTTCGCCAAGAATCTCAATCGCCTGTTGCATCTGCGCCACCGTAAAGTTCGACACGCCAATCTGTTTTGCTAGGCCAAGATCCTGCGCAGCTTTGAGGCATTGCAGGTACTCGTCCATCGCTACCGCGTTGTCTTTAAGTGGCCAGTGAATCAGCAGTAAATCCACGTAGTCGGTTTGCAAATCGCTCAGGCTCTGTTTCAGGCTTGGCAAGAATGCCGCTTTGCTCAGTTTGTCCATCCAGATTTTGGTAGTCAAGAACAGCTTATCGCGTGCCACATCCGAAGCGGCGATCGCCTCACCCACTTCTTTTTCGTTGCCGTAGATCTGCGCGGTATCGATGTGGCGGTAACTCGCCTCAAGCGCCATAGTCACAGAATGAAACGCGTCTTCCCCTTTCAGGCGGAAGGTCCCCGCGCCAAGCTGAGGTATTTTCATTGTTAACTTTCCTTTCTCTTCATTTTTATTGGTATGCATTACGCGGCGCTGTAGGTTGGGTAGTCGATCAATCCTTTCCCGGCGCCGCCAAACAGGGTGTCTGGGTCGTGTTTCGCCCACGGCTGCCCCAACTGAATGCGTGAAGGCAAATCTGGGTTGGCGACAAACGGACGACCAAAGCCAATCAAATCAGCCAAACCCGATTGCACTGCTTGTTCCGCGCGTTCTGCGGTGTATTTGCCGGCATAAATGATCGCGCCAGAGAACACATCGCGCAGTGCACGTTTGAAGTCTTGTGGCATCAACGGCGCATCTTCCCAGTCGGCTTCGGCAATGTGCAGATAGGCAATGTCGTGTTGGTTGAGCAGTTTGGCTGCCGCCACGTACGTTTCTTCCGGGTGGTCATCCACCGTGCCATTAAGCGTGGTCAGGGGCGCCAGTCGAACGCCGACTCGATCCGCGCCAATCGCGTCACACAGCGCGGTCACCACTTCGTCTAAAAAGCGCAGGCGGTTGATTAAGCTGCCACCGTATTCATCGGTGCGATGGTTCGATTGTGAGTCAATGAATTGGTTGATCAGGTAGCCGTTCGCCGCGTGCAGTTCAATGCCGTCAAAGCCCGCCAGCAGCGCATTTTTGGCCGCCTGACCAAACTGAGCCACCACGTGTTGGATGTCATCGTGTGTCATTTCACGCGGCTTAACCACATCGACAAATCCCGGTGCATCGGTGCCATTATCGATAAACACTTTGACGTTTTCCGCTTTGATGGCCGACGCTGAAATCGGCTGCTCGCCACCGATGTTATCCGGGTGCGTCACGCGGCCAACATGCCACAATTGCGCGAACATCAGGCCGCCTTCGGCGTGCACGGCATCAGTCACCTTGCGCCAGCCGGCGATTTGTTCGTCACTGTAGATGCCCGGCGTCCAGGCATAGCCTTTCCCCATCGGTGAAATCTGCGTGCCTTCACCAATGATCAAACCCGCGCTGGCTCGCTGGGCGTAATAGGTTGCCATCAAATCATTGGCAACATCGCCCGGTTGCGAAGCACGCGAACGCGTCATCGGCGGCATGACAATACGGTTGGCCAAACGAAAGCGGCCCACTTGCAGTGGTTGAAATAGAGCGTCGGTCATAGGGTTCCCCTTGATGTTTCGGGCCAGAGCCTCTGGTTCACAAAGAACGCAGAGTCACTCAGCGATGGGACCATGCTAACCGCCGCGCCGCAGCAGATTAAGTGGCAAAAAGACAAAACATTTTTGTGCTTTTTGCAAAAGTGAGGTTCAGAGAGTGAACTTAGGCTGGATGAAATCGATAAAGGCCGAAATACGGCACGCCACATTGGATGACTTGTAGTACACCGCGTTGATCAGTTCCCGGTCGGAATGCAGCTTGCGGTGCGAATCCAGCAGGGCGACCAAACGGCCAGCAGCGATGTCCTCTTTGACCATAAAGCCCGACAGACAAGCAATACCGTTGCCCGCGATGACTAACTGACGCACCGTTTCCCCACTGCTGCAAGCGATGGTCGGCTCAATGAACTCAACCCCATGCAGCGGCCAGATATTTAACGTGCGCGGCGACGTAAAACCGACAATATCGTGGTGATGCAGCTCTGGCGGCGAGGCTGGAAATCCGCGCCGGGCGAGATAATCCGGTGACGCCACCACATACAGCGCGCTCTTACCCAACGGCCGGGCATGCAGGGTTGAATCACTGAGCTTTCCGATACGAATCGCCACATCGGTACGCTTTTCCAGCAAATCGACAAAGCCTTCATTGGAGGTCAGTTCCAGCTCAATATCCGGATACGCTGCATGAAACTCACGCACCAACGGCACCAGCTGATGCAGCATAAATGGGCTCGCTGCATCGACGCGCAATTTGCCTTTGGGTAACTCGCCGCGTGAGACAATGTCTTCTTCCGCCTGGCGCAGATGTTGCAGCCCCGAGCGTACCGATTCCACAAAGCGTTTACCTTCTTCGGTTAATTCCAGCCGCCGCGTAGTGCGGTTTAAAATCGTGATGCCCAGTTGCTGCTCAAGCCGACTGACGGCACGCGACACTTTCGCCACCTGCACATCCATCACCTCAGCCGCCTGTGAAAAGCTGCCGCTATCGACCACGGTGATGAGAATTTCCAAATCGTCCGAACGAGTCAGCATACGCACTCCATTTATTGCAAAAATCACAAAATTGTTTTGCTAATACTAGCGTTTTTCGCAAATAAAAGCTCAACAATAATGCTCGGCATAGTACAGCCCACTTCCCGTTGTCACGGTGAAGTACAACAAGGAAATCAATCTATGCCTATCGCTCTATTTGCTCTTACACTCAGTGCGTTTGCCATCGGCACCACTGAATTTGTCATCGTCGGCTTGATCCCGACCATGGCTAATGATCTTAACGTCTCCCTGCCCTCTGCTGGCTTGCTGGTCAGCCTGTATGCGTTGGGCGTCGCCATCGGCGCGCCCGTGCTGACGGCCTTAACCGGTAGCTGGAATCGCAAACGCGTACTGCTGTCGGTGATGGCGCTGTTTGTCTTGGGGAACTTGCTGGCCTGGCAGTCTCCGGGTTATTCCACCTTGATTCTGGCCCGTATTCTGACTGGCCTTGCGCACGGGGTGTTCTTCTCCATCGGTTCCACTATCGCCACCGGACTGGTCGCCAAAGACAAAGCCGCCAGCGCGATCGCGATTATGTTTACCGGCCTGACCGTAGCACTGGTCACAGGAGTGCCGCTGGGGACTTATATCGGCCAAACTTTTGGCTGGCAAACCACCTTTTTGATCGTCGCCGTTTTGGGTCTGCTGGCCCTGATTGGCAGTGCATTTTTGGTACCGGGCAATCTGCCACAACCCCCACAAACCTCATTGACTGAACAGGTTAAAGTACTGGCACAGCCTCGTCTGCTGTTAGTGTTTGCTATCACCGCGCTGGGTTACGGCGGCACATTTACCGCATTTACCTTTATTGCACCGATTCTGGAAAACGTGTCTGGCTTTGCTTCAACCACCATCAGTATTTTGATGCTGGTGTACGGCGTCTCTGTGGCGGTCGGTAACATTTGGGGCGGGAAACTGGCCGATAAACATGGTCCAACCCGCGCGCTGACCATCATTTTCACCGGCCTGAGCCTGATTCTGCTGCTGTTCACTTTTGCTGCGCCGCACCCTGTCGCCGCCGTGCTGATGGTCCTGATTTGGGGCGCCTTCGCATTCGGTAACGTACCGGGCTTGCAGGTGTATGTGGTCAAACTGGCTGAACACTACACACCGAAAGCGGTTGATGTGGCATCGGGTCTGAACATCGCCGCGTTTAACGTCGGCATTGCGCTCGGTTCATGGGGTGGCAGTATCGTAGTGAAACAATCAGGACTGATGACCACGCCGTGGGTCGGCGCGCTGATCGTTGCCGGTGCGCTGCTGCTTACCCGCTTGAGTCATCGTCTGGATCAGCGCCAGCCCAAGTTTGCCCGCTCACTGTAATTCATCTGCCCAAGCCCTCATTTGAGGGCTTTTTTTCATTGGCTTCCTGCCACGTCGTTTTACAATGTCACCCTGTGTTTTCACTGGTGTGACCCGATGAATTATCTCCTTATGACCGACAATCTGCTGCGCCACGACGACTTGCGCATGCGCTGCCTGCGTGCGATGCAATCGCTGAATCTGCCCGATTGCTATCTCGGCGCCGGATTTCTGCGCAACGCCATCTGGGATTCGCTGCATGACAAACGTGAGATGACGCCGCTCAACGATGTGGATGTGGTTTATTTTGACCGTAATGATTGCTCACTGGACACCGAGCAGCAGTGGCAACATCGGCTCAGTCATCTGGTGCCAGAGATTCACTGGGAAGTACGTAATCAGGCAAGAATGCACCTAAAACATGGTCACGCACCGTACGTCAGTTGCGGCGATGGGATTGCCCGTTGGGTGGAAGTGCAGACGTGTGTCGGTGTGCGTCTGGAGGCCGATGACCACCTGCACTTTTTTGCGCCCTTTGGTCTGGAAGAAAACTGGTCGTTACGGGTGAGCATGAATCCCGATTTCCCGCAGCCTGAGGTCTTTCGGCGGCGAATTGCGAACAAGCACTGGCTGACGCTGTGGCCTGAATTGCGTGTGAAGTAAAACGGCTCATCACAAGGAAGAGCCGTTCAATCAGTTAGTCGGGTTTGACGGTGGGGTTGAGGCTGACCCGACGACGCGTCAGCAACTGCTTGATCCAGCCATGGCCGCTGACCAGCACAATGCCTGCAATCACCATGGCGGAGCCATACAGGAAGCCTGCTTCAATCGTTTCACCCAGAATCAGGCCGCCCAATACCACGCCGTAGAGCGGGGTCATAAATGACAGCACGCCAAGGCGTGAGGCAATGTAAGTATTGAGCATCCAGAACCAGACCAGAAAGCCGCCAAACGAGATGATCAAGGTTTGAAACGCAACACTGGCGAGCGCCAATGGCGTTGGATTGATGGTCAGTTGATCCATCCAAATGGCCGCACCAATCAGAATCACAAACGCCACCACCAGTTGATAGAGCAGCGTCTGCTCAGAAGAGACGTAGGCCAGTTTCGAGCTGCGGATCAGCACCGTAGTTAATCCCCATGAGACACCCGCCAGCAGTGCCAGAAAATCGCCCCACAACATATCAGGCTGAGCCGATACCGAAGCTCCTGAATGCCATAAAAACGCTACCGCGATACCAGCAAACGCGAGCAGGATTCCTGCCCACTGCACGGGTGACAGGCGTTCAGAATCAATCAGAAAATGCAGGATCAGAGCGCTGAACACCGGCGAGGTATAGAGGAAAATCACCGCATGCGACGCTGAGGTATATCGCAACGCTTCACCGAGAAACAGATATTCCAACGCGAACAAGGTGCCTACGGCAAGCCCGGCTTTCCAGTTTCCATCAGAAAACACCAGCTTTTTACCGCGCAGCAGCACATACAGCATTACCAAGACAGCCGCCATACCAGAGCGCATACCAATTTGTAAAATGGGCGCGATGTCATTGCCTGTGGCCTTTAGTGCGATTTGCTGCAGGCCCATGGTGAAACAAAACACCACCATGATACCGAGCGCCATGCCATCAATGGGTTTCCGCGACGTCATTGTTACTATCCATATTGTTATGTGTTTTTAACATTATGCGTTGTCGTGATTCAGACATATAGCTAGAATCTGACAACGCATAGCGTTGATGTGACAGAGTGAGCAATGAGTTTTCCAACTAAACATATGCATATCCCACCATTCAGCACCGAGCTGCCGGCGCCTTTGGTGTTTCGCACCGCTTGTATGCCCGCCGATGCGGCGTATCCACGCCATAGCCACCCTTGGGGCGAATTCGTTTACTCGTTCAGCGGTGTGATGGAAGTGAAAGTCGGCAGTCGCCAGTATCTGACGCCATCACAATATGGCTTGTGGCTGCCACCGAATGTTGAACATCAGGGGCTCAACCGCTACGAAACCTGCCACAGTTCGCTGTATGTGGATGAAAGCTTGTGCCATCACATGCCGCAGCACACCTGCGCACTGGAAATAAGTCCGCTGGTGATCGCGCTACTGGAACATCTGCGCCAAACCCCCATCACGCCGCCTTACCGTGAAGAGGAGTTTCGTCTGCTGCAAGTGTTGGTGGAACAGCTGACCCACGCCACACCGATTGGCAGCTATCTGCCCACTTCCACCGACCAACTGCTTGGCAAAGTGCTGACATGGCTGGAGCAGGATCCCGCCAGCAACGCCTCATTGCAAACACTGGCCAAGCAAGCCCACACCACTGAACGTACTCTGATGCGCCGTGCCCAGCGCGATTTAGGCATTTCGGTGTCGGAATGGCGTCAGCGCCTGCGCGTGGTTAAGGCCATGCCAATGCTCGAAGCGGGCGATAAAGTGGAGAACATCGCCCATGATCTCGGCTACGCCAGCGCGTCTGCCTTCATTGCCATGTTCCGCCGCTTGATGGGCGTCACTCCGGATGAATACCGTCGCAATCTCGGTGCCTGAAGAGAGTAAATTGGAATCGGCATCATGGAGAAACAGCGCGCTATCGCCCATAATCAGCCCATTGGAAACGTCACAAGGATGAATATTATGCCAACCTTCAACTGGAAAGCCGCTTGCCTGGCTCTGCTGCTGGCACTGCCCGCAGGTCCGTTACTGGCTTCTGAACGCTCAGAGCTGGCGTGGCAATTGATCGATAGCGGTGCTTTGGTGGTGGATGTGCGCACGCCGGATGAGTTTGCCGAGGGCCATTTGGATAACGCCCACAATATTCCGCTCAGTGATGTCGCGACTGGGTTTGCGGCGATTGATAAAGACCAGCCGATCGTGATCTATTGTCGCAGCGGAAACCGCTCTGCTATGGCGATGCAGGCGCTGCTAGAACAAGGCTTTACCAACGTGCACAACGGCGGCGGCCTGAATGAAATGCAGGAAACCCGCTTGGAGCTGACGCCGCTCAACTAAGCTCAAATGGCCATATCAGACCGAAAAAAAGCACGCCACGGCGTGCTTTTTTAATTCCTCAGTGTCAGTCACTACTTAAGATTGAAAACCGTTAATCTGCTCAATCAAGCTGGCAAAAATGCGCTGACCAATCGGCGTCAGCTCATCGGGGAAATCGTAGTCGGGGTTGTGCAGTTGCGGGCTTTGCCGGCCCGAGCCAAGCACGAACATCGCGCCCTCTTTCGCAACCGCAGTAAACTGACCAAAATCTTCCGACCAGCGCATCGGCTCATCAAGCAGGGTGTGCGGCGTCTGGGTGTTTTGACACGCTTGTACCACCAAATCACAGCCCAGTGACGAATTCACGCTGGCCTGAAACACATCCTGCCATTCCAGCGACCACGTCAGCCCGCTCGCTTGCGCGCTCTGCTGCGCCAACTGCGTGGCGGCTTCCACCAGCGTCTCCATCACCTGATTGGTTTCACTGCGCAGCGTCGCCATCACCACCGCTTCACCCGGTGCGGTGCCAAACGCAATCTCACCTAATTTGGCGTGAATCACCGTCACCCAACAGCGCTCCGTGAGCGATGCCGGCAACGCGTTCAATTGCTCGATAATCTGACACATCGCCAGCGCCGGACTCACACCGTTTTCCGGATGCGCCGCGTGAGATGTTTTACCTTTGAGACGAATGATCATGCCGCGTGACGCGCAATTAAACGGTCCGGCTTTGACCGCAACATGGCCCAGCGCCAGCCCCGGATAGTTGTGCAGCGCAAAGGCGAAATCAGGCATGAACGCAGAAAATTTGGCATCGTTCACCATGTTGATCGCCCCTTCCCCCGTCTCTTCCGCCGGTTGGAATGCCAACACCACCCGTCCTTTTTGCGGGCGTTGCTGGCTAAGCTGCTGGCCGAGCGCACTGACGATCGCCATATGGCCGTCGTGGCCGCATTTATGTGACACGCCCTGATGCACCGAACGGTGCGCAAACTGGTTGGTTTCTTCAATCGGCAGCGCATCCAACTCACAACGAATCAGGGTGGTTGGCCCCGGCTCTTTGCCTTGAAATACAAACGCCACGCCGCGGCCGCCCAATCCCGTCACCACCTCATCGGGCGAGAAAGCGCCAAATTGCGCGAGAATGCGCTCAGCGGTCTGATGTTCCTGATTGGAAAGTTCCGGGTATTGATGCAGTGTGCGACGAAACTGCGTCCAACAAATCTCAGCCATAAAGCGGCGCCTCCTTGAGTTCACGAGCCAGCGAACGTCCAGCTTGCCGCAACACCGGCAATAAAATATTGATTCGCTTCACACTTTGCATGGTCGCTGAGCCCAGACATCGCGCTCGATCTGTGGCGTGCAAACAGGCATACTGCCGTGATGTCTTCTCAATCGGTAGTGTGTGTGCACGTCTCTCTTTCCGAATATCACGCTTTGGGTGATGCGATTATCGCGCTCAATACGCCCGCCTTTACATCACGCTATGTGGCGCTGCTGCGCGAAATTGTCGATTTTGACTGCGCGGTGATGCTCGGCTATCGCCACAACAAACACCCGATTTATCTCTACGATTCGATTCCGGATAACCGCGAACTGCTGTTTCAACGCTACCTGACGGAGTCGTATCAGCACGATCCGTTCTATCGTTTAGTGGCCGATACGCAGCAAGAAGGCGTGTTTCATCTCAGCGAGATGAGCGGTGCGCCGCACAGTTATCAGCAAAGCCATTACCAGCAGCAGTTTTATCCGCAAACTGGCTGGCAGGATGAAATGAGCCTGGCAGTGCAACTCGACAGTGAGCGCTGGATTTTGCTCTACCTTGGCCACCTTGCTGCCGGGCGCCGTTTTTCCGCGCAGGACCGACAAGCGCTCAAAAACCGATTCCACACGCTGGCGCCGCTCTGCCGCCAACATTGGAGCGCCAATGCGCTGCTGCTGGCTCACAGCGATGACAACGCGCTGGAGAGCGAGCCCAACCACACGCCCGACATGCGCCGCTGGGTGGAACGCGCGCTGGCCAGCTTTGGCACCCAACTGCTGAGCCCACGCGAGCAGCAAATTACCGCCTTACTGGTACAAGGGTTGGATTCGCAAGAGATCGCGACGCAGCTGGGCATCACACACGGCACGGTCAAAAACCATCGCAAGCGCATCTACGCGCAGCTCCATGTCGCCTCGCTCAGTGAACTGTTTCAGCTGTTTTTAAATCACCTGATTGGCGCGCCCAACCATTCACCACGCGCTTGAAAAAATCACCGCGATTATCCCTTTAGGGACATCGCCGGCACAAAGCCCTTTCCGTTACTCTGCCTGCAAGACATCTTGGAGGCTGTATGAATTCCCAAACCCTATTTCATGATTTAACCGCGCGCGGCCTTATCGCGCAAAGCACATCGCTCGATGAACTCACCGCCCTATTCTCTGAACCGCAAACCCTGTACTGCGGCTTTGATCCAACCGCAGGCAGCCTGCACATCGGTCACTTGGTGCCGCTATTGATGCTCAAACGTTTTCAGGATGCGGGGCACCAAGCCATTGCGCTGATTGGCGGCGCAACGGGCATGATTGGCGATCCAAGCTTTAAAGCCACCGAACGCACACTCAACTCAGCGCAGACCGTGCAGCAATGGGTGGACGATTTACGCCAGCAGATCACGCGCACCATGACGCCGCATCTCACCCAGCCACTGCGGTGTGTCAATAACGCCGACTGGACGGGCCAAGTGAATGTGATCGACTTCTTCCGCGACATCGGCAAACACTTTTCAGTCAATGCGATGATCAACCGCGAATCGGTGAAACAGCGTCTGGCTCGCCCGGACCAAGGCATTTCGTTCACCGAATTCAGCTACTCGCTGCTGCAATCGTTCGACTTTGCCCATTTGAACCGCGAACATCAGTGTCGCCTGCAAATTGGCGGTAACGATCAATGGGGCAACATCGTCAGCGGCATCGACCTCACGCGTCGCCTGAATAACGAAACCGTGCATGGTTTAACGCTACCACTGATCACCAAATCCGACGGCACCAAATTTGGTAAAACCGAAGGGGGCGCCGTTTGGCTGGACGCGAGTAAGACCTCGCCCTACGCGTTCTACCAGTTCTGGTTGAACACCGACGATGCCGATGTATACCGTTTTCTGCGTTACTACACCTTCCTGTCGGTGGACGAGATTGCACGCATTGAAGCCGAAGATGCCGCGCGAAGCGGCAAGCCGCAAGCGCAGCAAATTCTGGCCGAGAACATCACTGCGTTTGTGCATGGTGAAGCGGGCTTAGCGAGCGCGCAGCGCATCAGTGACGCCCTGTTCAGTGGCGCAGTTGCACAGCTCAGCCGGGATGAACTGGCGCAACTGGAGTTGGACGGGCTGCCGTGCACCACCGTCAGCACCGCAGATGATGTGGTTGAACTGCTGATCGCATCACAACTCGCCAGCTCCAAACGTCAGGCGCGCGAATGGTTAGCTGGCGGCGCCATTCGCGTCAACGGGGAAAAAATAGCCGACGCCGATTTGAGCCATAGTTTTGCGCTATTCGATCGCTACTACCTGCTGCAACGCGGTAAGAAACAGTTTGCGCTGATCAAACTGAGCTAGGTTTACAGTGTAAACACGCACTTTTCATCCTCAGCCCGCAGCGTGCCTCACATTGCGGGCTACGACACTGATCTCCTGGCCATAACATGCATGAATTCTGTTCAACGCTTTGTTTTCAAAGCCATGCATGAAAAATCGTCAAGTGCGTAACATTGACCGCTACGCACTTCGGTGACAGATTAATCGCACACTCACTCTGCTTATCAGGAGATGTATGTCTGTCAGCCTCAACCAATACGCAAAAATCTATTCGACGTTTGAAAACGAACGCACCCGCCCGGTGTTTGATCTGCTTGCTCCGCTCGCCACCCGCACTACCGGCAATGCGATCGATCTCGGCTGTGGCCCCGGTAATTCCACCGAAGTGCTGCAACGCTTTTTCCCGCAAGCAACCATTGCCGCGCTCGATAGCTCAGAAGACATGATTGAAAAGGCGCAGCAGCGACTGCCCCATGTCCGGTTTGACGTCGGTAGTATTCAAGACTGGATGCCAAATGAACATTACGATTTGATTCTCGCTAACGCCTCATTGCAATGGGTGCCGAACCACCAGCAACTGTATCCGCATTTAATGCAGCAGCTCAGCCCAACAGGCGCGTTAGCGGTGCAAACGCCCGATAATCTGGGCGAGCCAGCACATGAGCTGCTGAAAGAGCTCGCCACCAGCACACAGTGGCGCAGTCAGCTCTCTGCGGTGGAACGTCTGCCAAGAGCGAATGCAGAGTGGTATTTCGAACTGCTCTCGGCGCACAGCTCGCAAGTGACGATTTGGCGAACCTGCTATTTTCATCACCTGAAAGGTGGCATTGATGATGTAGTGGATTGGTTCCGGGGCAGCGCACTGCGCCCCTATCTGCTGCAACTGGGCGAGCGCGACCAAGTGCAATTTCTTACCCAGTACAAGCAGATGTTACAAGACGCGTATCGCGTGCTGGATGATGGTTCTGTTCTGTTGCCATTTCCGCGACTGTTTATTAATGCATTGCGATAACCGCCAATAAAAAAGCCCCGTAAGGGGCTTTTTTATTGGGTTTACTCTGGTAGCAGGCTTTGCAGCGCGTTACTGACCATCTGGTGATCATCAAGCTGGGCTAGGCCGGAAACCGTCACCGCCCCCACCAATCCAGATCCGGCAATACGAATCGGAAACGAGCCGCCATGAGCGCAATATTCCGCAGCATCAATGTGCGGCTGCGTCTCAAATTCGCGCTGTTTCTGCGCGTTGTACAGCGACAGATAGTAAGAACTGCGGCCATATCGCAGCACCGAATTGCGTTTGCGGCGCATCCAATCGAGATGATCCGCGCACGTGCCCGGCATGGCGTATTGGAACAGCGTCTGGCCAAAACCATACACTTCAATCGCCACCGCGACTTGCTGGCTTTCTGCCATCTGTTTGAGCGCGCAGCCCAGTTGCCACGCCACATCGTGGTTAAAATGGCTCAGTTGCAGCGCCTCTTCTTGCTGCGCAATCTCGACCAGTGTCAGGCTCATAAGTTAACCTGCAACGTTTGGCCCGTTTTGCTGCTCTCCAGTGCCATTTCAATCAGCGCGATGTTTTGCAACGCCTGCTCTGGCGGAACCGGATTGGCCGTGCCGAGACGAATCGCATCCGCCACGCCTTTGAAATAGAGCTGATAGCCGCCCAGTTCGGTCGCAATGGTTTCTGATCCCGCTTCGCTGTGCAGCTGACCATATAGCGACGCCGGTTCCTGTGACCATTGCGGGCTGTTCGGCTGCTTGCCTTCTTTGAGGTAGGTTTCCTGTGGATCGAGGCCGTATTTCTCATACTTCGCCAGGCTGCCTAGCACTTTGTAGCGCAAGTTCGGCTCTGGGCTGTAGAGGTTTGAATGCAGGTGCACTAAATGATTTGGGTAGTGCAGGATCAGGTTGTAGTAATCAATGGTGGTCGCGCCCGGGCGCATCATGCGGCACTGTGCATTGATCGCTTGTGGCAGGCCAAACAGCGCCAGCGCTTGGTCCAACAAGTGCGGTGCCAAATCAAACAAAATACCGCCGCCATCTTGCGCCAGTTCACGCCAGCGCTGACGAATTTCCGGACGGTAGCGGTCGAAGTGAGATTCAAACAGTTTGATGTCGCCCAAACGCCCTTCCGCCATCAGCTTTTGCAGAGTGAGGAAATCGCCATCCCAACGACGGTTATGGAACACGCTCAGCGTTAGGCCTTTTTCCTCCGCCAACGCAATCAGTTCTTCGCCATCTTCAATGCGGGTCACGAACGGCTTTTCAACGATCACGTGCTTGCCATTTTGCAGCGCACGTTTGGCCAACGGGTAATGCACATCGTTCGGCGCGGTGATGATCACCAGCTCCGCATCGCTGTTGTCCAGCAGGTCATTCGCATCGCCAAACCATTGCGCGCTCGGCCAATCGGCCGCGACTGCGGCTTGTTGGCTGGAACTGATCGCACTCAGCGTCAGCTCAGGCAGCGCGTTGATGAAAGGCAAGTGAAAGGTTTTCGCCGAATAGCCGTAGCCAATCACGGCAGTTTTTACCGGAGCGTAAGTCATATCAAAACTGTCCTTCTGGTGCGGTCGCCACAACACACTGAATGTCGTGACGGTCAAATAATTCTTGCAGTGCTGGCGCGGGTGGCGCGTCGGTGATCACCATGTCGATCGCCGCCACATCACACACGTGATGGAAATTCTCGGTGCCCATTTTGTGCTGTTCACACACCAAAATGATCTGCTGCGCTTGCGCCATCATCGCGCGTTTCATCGACGCTTCTTGTTCATAATTGGTGGTCAGGCCGCGCTCAGACAGCGCGCACACGCCAATAAACGCCTTGTTGACATGATAGCCAGCCATTTGCTGTTCAGCCTGCGCGCCTAAAATAGCGCGGCTGTAAGGGTCGAAATGACCGCCCAGCAAATGCACCGAATGCGAAGAGCCCTCCTCAACCTGAGCCAGCGTGTTGACTGAGTTGGTCACGATAGTCGCAGGCGCCGCCAGATAACCGGGGACCAGCGCCAACGTGGTGCTGGTATCGAGCACAATGTAATCCTGAGCATCCACCATCGATGCCGCGCACTGCGCCAATGCGTGCTTGCTCGCGCTGACAGCTTTGGCCGAGAACGGCTCGCTTTTCGGCGATACCGGCGCCAGCATCGCACCGCCTCGAATGCGCTGAATACCCGGCATCTGAGTGAGCTTCACCAGATCGCGCCGCGCGGAATCACGCGACACACCAAACTGGTCACAGATGTCGGTCAGGGTCATTTTCCCCTGCTGCTTGATCAGCATTTGTAAGTGAATCAGGCGCTCTTCTTGCGTCATAAACTTAAAATCACGTAAGTAGTTTTAATGCATTATGCCGTATTGAATAATGATGTCACGTAAAAGATCGCACGCAGAATTGAACAAGCCTCAACGCGCAAGCACAAAAAAAGCCAGTCTTATTCAGACTGGCTTTATGGATTTTGTCTTGGCCGTCGCTCAACTACGCGGCGGCGATGTACTGCTTTTTGGTACGTTTTTGATGCTTCAGTTCATCGATCAGCGCATCAACATCCAACTCAATGTTGAATCGGCGTTTGAGGTTAGCCAGAAACAGGGGATCTTCACACATGGCTTTTTCTGGCTCATCACTGATTTTCGCCACCGGACGACCATTGCATTCGGTCAGCTTAATCACGATTGAGAGCGGTTGATAGGCCTTACCCTGCTCATTTTTCCAGCCTGCCAGATCATTGGTGAGGAAGGTACCGATACCAAATGAAATACGTACGCGGCCCGCAAAGTATTCACACAGTTCCAACGCTTCATCAAAGTTCAGCCCGTTGGAGAAAATGAACACTTTCGACGATGGGTCGATGCCCATGTTCTGATAGTGTTCCAACATGCGATCGCCCCATTTGAACGGACAGCCAGAGTCGTGACGAATACCGTCGTACGCCTTGGCCAAGTGCATGTTGAAGTCTTCCTGAAACGCATCGATGGTCAGAGTATCGGTCGGTGCAATCGAAAGCTGGCCGTCAAAGGCTTTCAGCCACTGCTCGAGTGCCACACGCTGTGAATCACGCACATTAACCAGCGCCTGATGGCCCATAAACCATTCATGCGCAATAGTGCCAATCGGTTTAAGGTTAAACTCGCGGGCGAAATGGTAGTTGCTGGTACCCAGCAACAGCTCCGGAATTTCCTGCGTCAGATACGCCATCACATCACGTTGTACCTGGCTGGAGAAACGGCGACGGGTGCCCATTTCAGTCAGAGAGAAGTTGGTGATGCCACGTTTGGCAATTTCCGCTTTCAGTTTCTGTACTTTGTCCGCCAGCACCTGCAACGGCAGTTCTGCCGGCACCTGAGCCCAGCGGCGACGGTTGCGCACTTCTGACACGATCGCCATCACGATGGTTTCGTACAGAATGGTATCGCGCCAACTGCCTTGAATACCAATGCGCAGCTGATGTTTGCCATCTTGCTTCATCACGCCAAATTCGACCTGACGATCCGGTTGGAAATGGAAATAACGCAGCGATTGCAAAAATGAGGTTTTGAGGTGCGGAGAGCTTTGCTTCAGATACACAATGTCCGCATCCGAAAAACGCAGGGATGCCAAATGACGAATCTCATCGCGCACTTCTTCCAACAGTTCACTCACGTCCTCATCGCTGCGCACGATCAGCTCGTAGCGCACCTGAGCGTCCGGATAGAGTGAGTGGATCGCCTGCATCATATTGATTTTATAGGCATCGAGATCCAACAGACTGCGGATGATGTGTGGAGAAAACAGGCGAGAGTTCATGATGCCTTCCTTCAATTCACGACATAGGGTTGGTCATGTTAGTAACATTGTGTTCCTAACTGTTCCCGGCACATTAAATGAGCACACGAAGTTTGTCAACTTTTGTGACAAACCTAACATTAGCGAAATTCCCGCGCATCGACAGTGGATATTCATGCGAAACAATGAGATTACAAGCTTTTATCCGTGGTTTCAGCCAACATTCTCTGCATAAAATTTAGTTTGTCACATTTTGTTATTTACATTTGACCCAAACAGATCGCTTGCCTAGAATGAGCCCATTATTCGTCATGAAATACGCAAGCCATAACCTGAAGTCGCCCAGGTGCAATAGACCGCTCCTGCCCCTCAACGCACGCACCTCTTGTTGATGTGTCGCTGCCGGGGAAAAGCCACTTCAAGCGGGAAGAAACTATGATCGTCACCATTGATATGATTTGCCTTCGCCTGGCACCAACGGGAATCCAGACCCTGCTGGTGAAGCGAAGTAATCCTAATCGGCCAGATTGCGGCAAGTGGGCCGTTCCGGGCGGTTTGGTGTACGACGAGGACATGACGGCCAGCGGCGGCGAGCCTGCTGACGAAGATTTCGATTCCGCGCGGCGCCGGATTTGTCGCCAGAAGGTGCATACCTACCCGAACTTCATCAGCGATCCGCTGGTCGACGGCAATCCCAAACGAGATCCCGATGGCTGGAGCGTGAGCATCTCACACTACGCGCTGCTCAACCCTTCCAACGTGCAGCAAATTGAAGATTTCGGTATCGACAGCCGCCGAGCTGGCTGGTTTGATCTCGACTCGCTGCTCAACGGCGAGATGGAACTGGCCTTTGACCACGTGGCGCAGATTCAGCATGCGTGGAAAAAGCTGCGCGCAGCGGTGGAATACACCTCGGTCGTGCTGTTTTCGCTGGAAAAAGAGTTTCTGGTCGCAGACATCATTGAGGCCTACGCCAAGTTCGGGGTCGAAGTGAACCGCATGACCGTCAAACGTCGCCTGATTGATACAGGCGTGATTGTCAGCGCCAATAAGATCGCGGCCTCGAGCAAAGGTAAGGGCGGTAAACCCGCCACCGTCTATCGCCTGCCCAGCAATGAAGTGACCTACTTCCAGACCTGTCTGCGCGGCTGATACCACCGATTTCCCTCACGCAACCGCTTGCAGTCGTCAGGCGGCTCTGATTATTATGTCAGCAATGACGACACGCGCTTAATCAAGCCCATTCCGGACTGTGCCACGTCTCTGCTCTGCTTATCTCAACTTCACGAGCGTACAACACAAGTGATGAACCCAACGATTGCTGCAACTGGTGGTTGGCTGCTGATGGCAAGCCTGCTGCTGTCTCTGAGTGCACAGCTGACCCATCAACTGAGCGGTTTCTGGGCGGGTATTCCTATTTGGATCGCCGCAGGGTTATTCCTGCCCGCCGTCAAACCCGCGCAAAAGAAACAGATATTGCTGTTGTTTGGTCTGGGGGCGGCCGGGCTGATTTATGGCGCGCTCAAGGGCAGTGACAACCACTATGTGCTGAAGGCGATCGAAGCCAACCAAAACGTGGTCACCATGCTGATCGGGGTAGGTTTTCTGCGTATTTTTGCGGTAGAGAGTGTCCGTACCGGAGAGCGTCTGCCTCAGGGCAAACGCGCATTGGTCCGCACGCTGTTTGGCGCACACTTATTTGGCGCGGTGCTGAATATGTCGTCGGTGATCATCGTCGGCGATAAGTTGTCATCAAAAGATAAACTGTCCACCACACAAGGGTTGGTGCTCTTGAGAGCGTTTGCCACCTGCGCTTTCTGGTCGCCATTCTTTGCCTCAATGGGTTTAACCCTCATCAGCGCACCGGGCGCGCAGCTTGGCACGTTAGTGATGTATGGTTTGCCGGTCAGTCTGGTGGCGTTGTCGCTCAGTGCGTGGCAGATCACCCGCCGTCCGGATGCCGAGCGCATGAGCGGTTATCCTATCTCTTTTTCTTCGCTGTGGATGCCGGGATTGCTGGCTCTGGTAGTCATCTCTGGTCATGAGTTGTATCCACATATCAGCGTGTTATCGCTGGTTACCATGACCGCGATTCTCTTTACTGCCAGTTGGTTGGTGGTGAAAAAGGGCAAACTGGGACTGCACAGTGCGCGCAATCACATCACTTCCGGTGTAGCGGGATCGGCCGGGGAAGTGGTGCTGTTTGCGGCAGCGGCCATGCTGGCCTCTGGTGTGGCATCGGCACTGGCGGCGACGCAGATTCAACTGGCACCGGCGCATTTCGGCGCGCTGGAAGCGAGCCTAACTCTGGTGGTGTTGGCAGTATTGGCCATGAGTGGCATGCACCCGGTCACCAGCGTGGTACTGGCGGGGAGTGTGCTCTCACCGACCGTCAGCGATCCGGATTTACTTGGCATGACACTGCTGATGGGCTGGTCTCTGGGCATTACGCTGTCGCCGTTTTCCGGCGTTCAGCTCAGTATTCAATCGCGCTACGACATCAGTGCCAAGGCGTTGCTGAGCGCCAACTGGCGCTACATTCTGGTGATGTATCTGGTGTGCAGCAGCGTGTTGTGGTTCTACACGCACAGATAACAAAATCCCCGCCAAATGGCGGGGATTGTTCATTCAGAATTGACTGAGTTCAGCTCTCACTTAATTCAGCTCCAGTTGCAGCCCTTTGACCAACCAGTTGTCGGCCCAGATTTTAACCGCCGTGACCGACTGGCCCGCCGGTAAATCAAAACGGTCATCATGCAGATTGGTGCCGTACTGTTTTGACCCGACGGTATGCACGCTGCCATCAAGATACGTAAACGTCAGTGCCAGCAGTTGCTGTCCGCCGTAGTTAAAATCGCCCGAAGTAGCGACCACCGATTGCACCTGACGCAGGTCAATCTGGCTCAGCGATCCGCCGCTGCCACCGACCATCAACCCTTCCGCGGTGCCGAGCGCATCGATCGCCGCCCCCGAGCGCACAAACAAGGTTCCCTCAGCACTCAACGGTTGTGAGTTGAGCTGACCCACCGCCAGCCCTAATACCGGCGAAGTTTGTTGCTGGTTAAACACATCGGTGTACGCGGTGATGGTGCGCAGGCTGACGCTTTCACTGGCGGAGGCATACAAGCCCAGTGAGCCCGTTGCCGTATCGTGCCCCAGCGTTTCGCCACTGTAGACGTTAGTCAGCTCGTCACTGTCCTCTTTCCACTCCCAGCGTTGACTCAGGCTCTGATTACACGCTTGCAGCGTATCCAACGCATTGCCGTCCAGACAGCGCTTGGTGTCGAGCGCACTCACATAACGGCCCAGTTGGTCGTAGATGAACGACTGACTCGCGGTTTGGTTGTCACACGTGCTAGCCGTCAACGTGCCGTCAGCTTGCACCGTGACGCAGCGATCATTAAAGCTGGCCAATTGCAGATTCACCGGGCGACCACCGGTAAATACCGGATGATCCCAATCCACGGTAAAACTGGCGGATTTGGTCACGCGGCGACGCGGCGTATCTTCAAAACCGTGATACGACTGATGCGCGCCGACGACATAGTAGTGTTTGTACGCACCGTTGTAGAGCGGGCGAATATTGACTGAAGAATCAATCACAAACTCGGTCGAACCGCTCTCGCTTGGTGAGGCTTTGTAAATCACGTCCATTTTCGGCACGAAGCTGGCGTAGCCAATCGGATTGATGCGGTTTACATCCACCGGATAGGTATTGACCCACAGCGCATCGGTGGAGCGGTTAAGCAGCGACTCCGCGGTGGCATACTGCTGACGCGCCCAGCTAAAGCTGATGTTCTGCGCGTTTTTAGTGGAGCGTTCAATACGGTAATCCTGAGTATTGAACGTCAGCCAACGGCTCTGTGAGTAGCTCGCGCGCGCTTCCAGCTTGCCTTTCGGCCCTTTGCTGTCGGCTTCCACGCCACCTGACACGCCCAGCTCAAACCCGGACACTTCTTTGCGCTCAAAGTTGGCGTTGACGTTGCTGGCCGGAAATGTTTTGAGGACCTGCGCTTTGTTGTTGGAGGCATTGAAGGCGAAGCGATAATCCTGCGCAATCGCATCGGTCGACCATTCTCGGAAATAGGCATCCAACGTCACGTAATCGGCACCGAACTGGCGGTAACTCAGCTGATCGTTGAGATGAATGCCCGCCCCAGTGCTGTCATCATCCAAGCTGATGCGGACAATTTTCGCATCCGGTGTCGCCGAGCCAACAATGCCATATTGCAGCGAACGTTCCAGATTGACGCGATAAATCAGGGAGATGTTGGCGTCGTGACAGAATGAGCGGCGCCCTTTGTCACTCTTCCATAACCAGGAATTATCAAAGGTACACTCTTCGTCGCTGATCGCGCGGTTGACGTTAATGTAGAACGCCACATGCGGCAGTGTATTGGCTTCACCACCACTGACGCGCTGAGTGTCCGACAGCGAGCGGCGTACTCGCTTGGCGGCCGGCGCTTCCAGCAAAGCGGGATTAACGTCATCCGCCGCATCAAACGGCGTAAACAGCAGTTCCCCTTTATGTTCGGTCACTAAGACGAACAGGCTCGAAAAGCTCATGCCATATTGCTGACGAAACTGAGCCCTGAGGAATCCCCTGATGATTTTAAGAAAAATCATCAATTTAAGCTCATACCATATTGCTGACGAAACAGCGCCTGCATCACTGCGCGCTCTTCGCTATTTTCGATCTGGCTGAAATCTATCAAAATACGTTGTTTCTCTTGCACAACGAATTGACGTAATTGCGCCAGAGTTGGCATATCGGTATCGTTTGCCTGCCAATATTGCGCATTATAATAATTGACCTGACTCGAATCAGAAACCTGACTTAAAATAGATACTGCTGCGCCTACAGGGTCGTGAATATCGGCAAATACATTGCCACTCGCAGAGAGTGAACATAACGCCAACGTTGTTGCTGCATAAGAATTTAGTTTTAGCATAGGTGCCCTTTATTATTTTCATTCTACTTAACGAAATAACGTCAGGTGGAATGGTTTATTATTTACAGGCTTTCCCCTTGTCGACAGACAATAGGAAACCGCTCCAAGCCACTCAGAACAGAGGGCTAGATTTTATTATTCAATTGGTTAGTAAACTTACTCGTCGAGTGAGTAAACGTTAGCGCCACAACCGCAGAAAGGCTGTTCAGATCTACAAAGATGGGGTAAATCTGGTGACGCTAAGGTGATCAATATAAGGAAGTGCACGACAAATAAAGCTTATTAACAAAAAGCATCGCACAAGATCACGCTTTGTAGGCGATTTAAACAGATTTGTTTAACATGCTAACAATGAAAATAAATATTTAATCAAAATTTAATTTAGTTATTATTGTTTTATCATTTTCTTATTTTTATTAGACTAATTTAGAAATAATTAATTTACTCAGCTTACTTTCATTATTGTTAATATTTCCTCATCCATATCTTTCCCATAAAAATAAACGTTGAGTTTCTATCCGAATAAATGAATTCCGGTGACTGAATTCACATTCAGACATGATCTTACTTCCAAGCTCAACGGTTTATGCTTTCAATTGCATTGGCGGTATGAATATATTCCGCACTGAACACCTCCGACCAGAAAGTCAGTGGCTAACTTCCCTTTTTCGTTGCACGGGCGAGTGCGTCCAAAACGGAGTCGGGAAAACAACGTAAACAATAAGAAGAGACACTATGACATTAAAACTCTCCCTGCTGATCGCGAGCCTGAGCGCCGTGTCTCCAGCAGTCTTGGCAAACGACGTCAATCCGGCGCCGCTCATGGCGCCGTCCGAAGCGGATTCCGCGCAGACGCTGGGCAGTCAGACGTACACCTATGTTCGCTGCTGGTATCGTCCGGCGGCGACGCATAATGATCCTTACACCACCTGGGAGTGGGCGAAGAACGCGGACGGCAGTGATTTCACCATTGATGGCTATTGGTGGTCATCGGTGAGTTACAAAAACATGTTCTATACCGATACTCAGCCCGATACCATCATGCAGCGCTGTGCAGAGACGTTGGGGTTAACCCACGATACTGCCGACATCACCTATGCCGCGGCCGATACCCGTTTCTCCTACAACCACACCATCTGGAGCAACGATGTCGCCAACGCGCCAAGCAAAATCAACAAGGTGATCGCCTTTGGTGACAGCCTATCGGACACGGGCAACATTTTTAACGCCTCGCAATGGCGCTTCCCGAACCCGAACTCCTGGTTTGTCGGCCACTTCTCAAACGGGTTTGTCTGGACCGAGTATCTGGCGCAAGGTTTGGGGCTACCACTCTACAACTGGGCCGTGGGCGGCGCGGCGGGGCGCAATCAATACTGGGCGCTGACTGGCGTGAATGAACAGGTCAGTTCGTACCTGACCTACATGGAGATGGCGCCGAATTACCGTGCGGAGAACACGCTGTTTACACTCGAATTCGGTCTGAATGATTTTATGAACTACGACCGTTCACTGGCAGACGTCAAAGCAGATTACAGCTCAGCACTGATTCGTCTGGTGGAAGCCGGGGCGAAAAATCTGGTGCTGTTGACTCTGCCGGATGCCACGCGCGCGCCGCAGTTCCAATATTCAACGCAGGAACACATCGACGAGGTGCGCGCCAAAGTGATTGGCATGAACGCGTTCATTCGTGAGCAGGCACGTTACTTCCAGATGCAGGGCATCAACATTTCGCTGTTTGACGCCTACACGCTGTTTGATCAGATGATCGCCGACCCGGCCGCGCACGGCTTTGATAATGCCAGCGCGCCATGTCTTGATATTCAGCGCAGCTCTGCGGCGGATTATCTCTACACGCATGCTCTGGCAGCCGAGTGTGCCTCATCCGGTTCAGACCGCTTTGTGTTCTGGGATGTGACTCACCCAACCACGGCAACGCATCGCTACATCGCCGACCACATTCTGGCTACCGGTGTTGCGCAGTTCCCGCGTTAATCACTGCGCTGTAATTAGAAAGCCCCAAGCGTATCGCTCGGGGCTTTTTTAATCTCATCAACAAATAAGCGATTACAGAAACATGCCGCCGGACGCTTCGATGCGCTGGCCTTGAATCCATCCGGTATCGCCAACCAACAATGACGCCATCACGCCGCCGATGTCATCCGGTAACCCCGCGCGACCTAACGCGGTATTGGCCGACACCAGTGCATTGATCGCTTCCACATCACGCACCGCGCCACCGCCAAAATCGGTTTCAATTGCCCCCGGCGCGAGAACGTTAACGCGAATCCCCCGGCTGCCCAGCTCTTTGGCCAGATAACGGGTATAGACTTCAATCGCTCCTTTCATCGCGGCATACACCCCTTTGCCCGGCATGGCAAAACGGGTCAGGCCGGTGGAGACGTTGAGGATGCGGCCACCGTCACGCAGTAATGGAGCCAGCGCCTGCGTCAAGAAAAATACACCTTTGAAATGAATATTGCACAGACGATCAAACAGCGCTTCGCTGGCGTCAGTCAGGCTGGCATCCATACCAATGCCGGCGTTGTTGACCAGAAAATCGAAATCGTCACGCTGCCAGTGTGTGGCTAAAACCTGCTTCACTTCGGCCACAAACGGCTCAAATTCGCTGATGTTGCCAGTGTCGAGCTGAATCGCCACGGCTTTGCGGCCGAGCGCTTCAATCGCTGCCACCACTTGCTGCGCCTGCTCGGCCTGACTGTGGTAGGTGAGAATAATATCCACGCCCTGTTTGGCCAGCTTCAGTGCGCCATTTTGGCCCAGCCCACGGCTGGCGCCGGTGATCAAAGCAATACGAGAATCCATTGGAGTTTCCTTTTTGGTGTTGGGTTACAGTCAACACAGCTTATTAGCCAACATAAATCAGATAAACAGCGACAAATTGATTACACTGTTCATTATTTATGAATAATTGGAGCCATCCATGGATCGCCTGACTGCCATGCACACCTTTGTGCGCGTTGCGGAGCTTGCCAGCTTCAGCCGCGCCGCCGAAGAGTTAGGGCTGCCGAAAGCCAGCGTATCAAATCACATCCAACTGCTTGAAACGCAGGCAGGCGCGCGCCTTTTGCAACGCACTACACGCAAAGTATCGTTAACACCTGACGGGCGCACCTACTATGAACGTTGCCTCGATCTGCTGGCTGAATTTGAAGAACTCGATACCTTATTCGTCCAAACAGAGCAGCAGCTCAGTGGGCGCATTCGGGTCGACATGCCAACGGGAATGGCAAAAGGCGTGGTTGTGCCGCATCTGGCCGAATTTCTGCAGCAACATCCGGGCGTTCAGTTGGAGCTGAGCAGCACCGATCGCCGCGTGGATGTGGTGCGGGAAGGGTTTGATTTTGTGGTTCGTGCAGGGTTGTTGAGTGATTCGGCGCTGATCGCACGTAAGGTGTGTGACATGGCGGTACGTACCTATGCCAGCCCCGACTACCTGGCGCGCCATGGCGAGCCGCAAACGCCGGATGACTTATCGCACCATCAACTGGTGCACTACGCGCAAAATCTCGGCGGTCAGCCGGACGGTTGGGAATACTGGGATGGCGAGCAGTTGCGCACCATCGACATGGCGGGCGCGCTGACGGTCAACAATGCCGAGTCTTACACCGCCGCGTGTTTGGCGGGTATCGGGCTGATTCAAACACCGGAATCGGGCGTGCGTAAGCTGGTCGCCAGCGGTCAATTGGTTGAAGTGCTGGAAAATTATACCTGTCAGCCGCTGCCCGTGTACCTGCTCTATCCGCACCGCCGACATCTGGCCAAGCGGGTCCGCGTTTTGATGGACTGGATGACGGCGTTGATTCAGCACAAATTGCAGTCCGTCCGTGATGAGCCCGTTCATGATGTGCCCGTTCATGAAGAGTAAACGGGCTGCGCGGCGCAAACGGCGCTCTGAACCAACCCATCGCCAAGTTGACGAATTGCTGGGCTAACGAATCTGATACTGCTGCGCCAGCTCGCGCTTGCGTTGATAATCATTCGTCAGTTGCGTGGCTGATTTGCCGTGATTGGCATAAAACAGGCCGCCATGTTGCGCGATATTGGGGTAATCGTTCGCAATCACATCCAATACATAGTCGATGCGTTTGAGGGTCAGTGGCGTGCACGACTGACCGTGCAAATCGTCTTCGATATCGAGTACATGAGAGCGGAACGCCTCCAGTTGAAACAGATGAGCTAACGCGTGTTCACTGCTCAGCGCCGTTTGCCAACGCGCTATGATTTGGCGGTAATGCGCCAGCACGTGTGAAGTCGCCTGCTGGGTGTTTAGCCAATGCACTTTGCGCTGATAACTCGCCACAGCCCGCTGTTTCAGCTGACGAAACAGAGTCAGTTGCTGGTTCTCTGTCAATGCGCTTGACAGCAACCAGCCAAAGACGAAGCGGGTTTCAAAACGTTCCACCGCATGAAACATCGGGTCTTGCGTGCCGTTGCTATTGAACTCGCACAGCGGATCAAACGGGTACATGTAACCAAAGTCAAACAGCCACAGCTGATTGTCGCTGTCCACCAGCATATTCCCGCCGCACAGATCCCACTCCATCAGACCTTGCGCTTCGCATGCCTCCAGTGTCACCAACAGCTGTTCCATCAGGTCCGGCGTCAGCGTTTGGATGTGTTGTCCGTCAATCCACGGCGAGAGCAGAATGCCCAACCGATAATCCGCATAGAGCGTGGGCACAATATGGGCAAAGCGCGGCGCGGTAGCCGGATTTGCTTTCAGTGCCTCAAAATCTCGCCTGCGCTGCACTTCGTTGAGAAACGAATATTGCCCGTCCAGATTGGCAACTTTGGCCGTGTGGCGGCGTTTTTTCAGGTTGTAATCCCGCCCGTTCACCCGCAGGTGAAACACCTCCGCAGTCAGGCCAGAATCAATCACCTCAACCACGTATGGCGAATCGGCGTTTAATGTCGCCAGTTGCTCCGGCGGCAACGGGCAGTGGCTCACGTCACCGAAGATCAGCGGTGCGTCACTTTGATCAAAGTGTTGTTGGGCTTGTTGTCTTGCGTTCATGTTCACCTCGTTGATGTCATGCTGCCATTGCAGCGCGATCGGGTGAAAAAAGCATCCTACCCCCAGCTGAAACCTTGGGCGCAGAAGCAAAGAGGGAGAGCGATCATCGGGGCGTAGACAAGAAAAATGTTCCCGCTTGGGCGAGGTTCAGGGCCTCAATCTCAAGCGAGAAGTACTGGGGAGTGCGCGCAGGTCAGCGGACAATGCACATTGGCGTGCCAGCAATCGGATCGCGGTGAATTTCCGCATCCAGTTCAAACACGCTGGCGAGCAGTTGCGGCGTCATCACGTCGCCGGGTGCCCCTTCGCCAACAATGCGCCCGCGCTGCATCACAATCAGGTGGTCGCAGTAGCGGCACGCCTGATTGATGTCGTGCAGCACGGTGACAATGGTTTTGCCCTGCTGATTGAGCAGGCGCATCAGCTTCATCAGTTCGACCTGATGGTTGATATCAAGGTAAGTCGTCGGTTCATCAAGCAGCACAAAATCAGTATCTTGCGCCAAAGTCAGGGCCAGCCACACGCGCTGACGCTGACCGCCGGACAAATCCGACACCGCGCGGTCGGCAAATTCCGCCACGCCAGTGGCCTGCATCGCTTGCTCGACAATGCGTTTGTCCTCACTAGACAGCTGGCCCCAAAATCCGGTGTACGGACTGCGACCATACGCCACCGCCTCGCGCACACTCACCCCTTCCGGCGGCTCCTGCGATTGCGGCAACAGTGCCAGTTGCTGCGCCAACAAACGCGACGGAACCTGCGCGATCGGTTTGCCCTGCCACAACACCTGCCCGCTTTCAGCATGGAGAATGCGTGACAAGGTTTTCAGCAACGTGGATTTGCCACAGCCGTTGGGGCCGAGCAACGCAGTAATTTTGCCTTCCGGAATGACGACATCCACACCGTTCACGATCGGCCCTTTGCCGTAGCCGACAATCAGATTTTCAGTGGTTAAACGCATGGCTTATCTCATTCTCATTAACAGATATAAAAAGTACGGCGCGCCGATGATCGCAGTCAGGATCCCCGCGGGCAGTTCCAGCGGCGGATGGATAATACGCGCGATCAGATCGGCCACCAGCAGCAATAGAGCGCCGACCAGCATCGCCGTCGGCAGCAGTTGTTGGTGGCGGCCGCCCACCAGTTGCCGCGCCAGATGCGGTGCGACCAAGCCGAGAAAACTGAGCGGCCCACACACCGCCACCGCCGCTGAGGTCCAGATAACCGCCACCAGCAGTGCGCCCGCGCGTACCCAAGCCACCGAAATACCGAGGCTTGTGGCCCGTTCATCGCCCAGCGTGAGCAGATTCAGCGCATGGCTGAGCCACAGCACCACAGGAAACAGCACCCACCACGGCCAGAGCAGCGTCAGTTGCGACCAGCCGCGCCCCCACAAACTGCCGGTCAGCCACAGCAACGCATTGTTGATTTCCAGCGGCTGCGTGAGGATCAAAAAGTCAATCGCACTGCCGTACAACGCCGCCAGCGCTACACCGGTAATCGCCAGTTTGACCGGCGCGGTTTGGCCACCGCACACCAGCGCCAGCACCACCGCCGAGGCCAACCCGCCTGCCAGCGCCGCTGCCGGTAACCAATAGACGGAGAGGGTCGGCCACAGCGTCATCAACGCGACCGCTGCAAGCCCTGCGCCATGGCTAACGCCAAGAATGTCCGGCGAGGCGAGCGGGTTGCGAATCACGCCCTGAATCAACACGCCCGCGGTGGCGAGCATCGCCCCCACCAGCAGTGCAATCCACACGCGGGGCAGGCGATAGTCGTGAATGGTGAAATAGTGTTCACTACCTTGAAACAGGCCATCCCACACCTGCGCTGTACTGAGATTGACCGCGCCCAAGCTCAAATTGGCTAAAGCCGCCACCACCAACAGGCACAACAGAATCAGTTGCGTTTTACGGATCGGATTCATTGCTTTTTCCTCACCAGATAGAGGAAACACGGCGCGCCAATCAGCGCCAACACTGCCCCTGCGGGTGTTTCAGTAGGAAACACCACCGCACGGCTGATGATATCGGCGCCGAGCGTGAGCATGGCGCCCAGCAGCATCACCACCGGCAGCAAAATTCGGTGATCGTAACCGACCAGAAGGCGAGCCATGTGCGGCACAATCAGCCCCACAAATGCAATCGCGCCGACCGTACTGACACTGATGCCAACCAGCACCAACACCGTCAGCCCCACCAGCACGCGCAGCAGCGTTAGGTTCACGCCCAGGCTTTTCACCCGCTCATCACCCATCGCCAGCACATTCACTTTCGGAGCCAGCAACATACTGAGCACCAGCGCCAGCGACAGTGGCGGCCAACTCATGTGCCAAGTGCGCCATTCCACATGGGCAAACGAGCCCGCCAGCCATGCCATCACACTGGCGGCCTGATCTTCCACCAGAATCACGCTGGCTTTGGTCAAGGCACTACACAACGCGGAGATGGCAATCCCCGCCAGCACCAGTTGCCCGCGTTCAGAGCCCATTTTCCACGCGCCGCCGAGAATCATCACCAAGCACCACGCGCTCAGCCCGCCAATCATCGCAGCCAGCGGGCTGCTGAGTGACGATGAAGCGGCAAACACTGTGGTCACCAGCGCCATGCCGAGCGCCGCACCTGCATTTACCCCAAACAAACTGGGTGATGCCAGCGGGTTGCGAGTCAGCCCCTGCATCAACGTTCCGGCCGCTGCCAGACTGGCGCCAACCAAAGCCGCATCGAGCACCCGCGGCAGGCGAATATCGCGCACAATCACATGCGCAATGACCTGCTCATTCGGCGCCCACAGTGCCGTCAGCGCATCCGCCGCAGACACTGGCACCGCCGAGTAAGCAAACAGCGCGCACCAGGCGACGAGAAACAGAAACACAACGAGCGTGATCACCACGCCCGTTCGTTGAATCGATGGCGTCAACCTCATCAGGATTGAACCAACTTCACCAGATCCGCCGCCATGTATTCCGCGGCCAGAATGCCGCGGCAGCGCGCCCACATGTTGCCATCCACATGCAGCACCTGCTTGGCTCGCACCGCACTAAGCACATTCCAAAGCGGCTGTTTCTGCCAACGGCTGACAATGCTCTTTTCGGTGTAATCGCCGACCACCAGATAGTTCGGGTTGAGTGCCAACAATTGCTCTAAACTGATTTGGCGTGACGCATTTTCATTTTTCAGCCCAGTGGGTGCAGCCAGTCCCAGCGCATGAATCACGCCACCTGCGTACGATTCGGCCGAGTGCGCATAAAAGTCATTTTCACGCGCAACACCAAATTGCACGGTCTGATGGTTCAGGCCAGACAACTGCGCCGCGTAGTGGTCCATCAACTGATGGTGCTGCGCTAAACGCTGCTGCATTTCGGCCTCTTTGCCGATCACTTTGCCGATGATCGCCGCCGATTTAAGGTTATCTTCATAAGTTTCGCGACGCGAAGGCAGCAAGAGCGTCGGCGCAATTTTCGACAAATCGCGATACACTGCGGAGTGGCGATCAACATCCGCGATGATCAGATCCGGTTTCAGAGACGCAATCACTTCCAGACTCGGTTGAGAGCGTGTGCCGACCGACTGCCACTGGCCGAGTTTTGCACTCACCGCAGGCAGCAATCGACTTGGGTCGTTGTCATCCGCGATGCCCACTGGACTGACATCCACCGCGGCCAGCGCATCCACAAAAGAAAATTCCAGCGCAACAATGCGCTGAGGCACCTGATTCAAGGTGAATTCTCCGTGACTGTCCGTCACAGTTACAGCCGAGGCCATAAAACTCAGACAGCCACTGACGAGCACAACGCTGCGCGCAATCCATCGACACCATTTCATTGTTCTTTACCTATTTGATTGGGAGTTAACATTCATCGGCCGCATCGCCATCGGTGATTGTAATGATTTAGCTCACAAAATGAATGCAAATTTTATTGAGAATTATTCATATTCCATCACTCAACGGACTGAGCCACGCTCAAAACGAAACAGGTCCAGCGGATGCCGGACCTGCTCGTCACACTTAAAAATCGTAGCTCGCCGTGAGGTAGAGACGACGCTGCTCACCCGGGAAGGAACCGGTTCGGTCGATGAATCCACTCACCGCGTACTTCTTATCAAACAGGTTCTTCACGTTGAGCTGGAACTGCCACTGCTGCCAGCGGGTCTGCCATGACGCATCAAACACGGTGAAGGCTTTCACCGTCTGGCCGCTCTGGTTGTACTGTTCACTGACGTGATCGGCACCAAAGCCAACGGACGAGTCGATGGCGGTGATGTCATAGCGCGTCCACACGCCCAGCTGGTGATGCGGCGCGTTGGCAAATCGAGTACCGACCGTGCCGCTGATGCCGTCGTACGCTTCTTTCACGCGCGTGTCGTTGTAGGCGTAGCTCAGATTGGCGCTCCAGTTGTCGGTTAAATCCGCCAGCATGTCGACTTCGACGCCTTGGCTGCGCACTTTGCCGTAGGCCACTGAGCGCGTGTCATCGTCCGGATCCGTTTGCAGAATGTTCTCTTTGATGATGTGGTACAGCGCCACATTGACGTTCAGCGCATTATCCAGCCAGTAGGTGCGCACACCCGTTTCGTACATCAGGCTCTCTTCCGGATCAAACGGGCCACCGTTCGACTCCGCTTGGTCAGACACATCCTGCGGCACAAAACCCGTCGCCACGACGGCATACGGATGCCATTGATCGTTGATGCGATACGTAGACCCCAAGCGGTAAGACATGCCAGAACCGGTATAATCGCTCTCGCTGCCCGCTTTGATGTCGTTGATTGTGTCCTTGTAACCGTCGATGCGCAGGCCCGACAGCACGTTCCAGCGCTCGGTTACCGCCCACTGATCCTGCACATACGCGCCATAACGCTGCGAACGCGAATCGGTTTGCTTGGCAAGCGTCAGGTTGTAGCTGGACGTATCCGCGCCATATTCCGGATCAGTCAGACTGATGCCGTCCACATTGGCGCGATAATAAACATAATCTTCGTCGAGACGGTAATAATCACCACCGATGAGCACGGTATGATCGCCCAATTCCGCCACCAAGTTTGCCGTCACCGACCCAGCTTTATTATGACGAACCTGATCGCGGTATTGGCGCTTGCTCCAATCCACCACGCCGTCGCCATCGGTATCCACTAAGCCGTTGGGTTCGTGATACTTCTGCGTTTCTGTGTTTTCGTAGTAACGCAGCGTCACATCACCGCTCAACCAGTCGTTGAAACTGTGGTCAACGCGCATCTGGTACACCTGCGCTTCTAAGTCCTGAAAGTCAGAAGCTTCGTTAGCGTTCCAGTCGATGTCAGCCAAGAAGTTGCCGTCATCATCGGTAGGAATACCACGCAGGCGTGCGCCGCCGTAATGCTGAATGATGTCGGTAAACTGCGCCGTCACCGTAGTGTTATCCGTCATGTCCCACGCGTAGCCCAAATCGATGATTCGGTTGCGCACATCGGTGTTGTTGCGTGACGGGTTTTCGTGGTCCTGATAAATCGCGACGCGGTAGCGCTGACTTTTATCGTCGGTTACTGGCCCCGACAGCTCCACACTGCCGCTGACAAAATCCTGATTGCCGCCCGTCACTGACACGCGGCGTTTGGTGTCATAGGTCGGTTTTTTGGTCACATAGTTGATCACGCCGCCCGGTTCCCCGCTGCCCATCACCGCCGAAGACGGGCCTTTCAGCACTTCCACCTGCTCAATGATGAACAGCTGCGGAATGGCGAAACCGTTGAACGGGTCGCCGCGCACGCCATCATAAAGAATCTGATCTTGGCGAAAACCGCGAAATGTCACGCCAGAGTAGGAATACTGGCTCACGCCACTGATCGAGCGATACAAGTCGGTCACCTGACGCGCGCCTTGGTCTTCAATCAATTGTTGCGGCAGCACCTGAATCGACTGCGGCGTATCGTCAATCGCCGTGGGAGTTTTGGTGGCTAAGCTCGTTTCTTGCGCGCGGTAGAGCGACAGTGCGCGACCGTAAACGGTCACGGTATCGTTGCTGGCGGGCGCGGTGTTGGTTTGCGAAGTGTCATCGGCTGCAAAAGCCTGCGCGGATAAACCGGCAAGCACAGCCAAAAAGAGTGGATGAGTGTTGGCTCGGGCCTTCATTGTTATTTCTTATGTGTGTTGTGTTAGAACAAGGCACCGGAATCTAACTGAGTTTTATTCTCATTACAAATAGTTTGTCATCATTCTCACTATCTATGGAAATCATCCCAAGCACTGAGGTGCGAAATAAACAACTACCCAATGAGGAAAAAATTATGA
>ERZ1673961.71-NODE-71-length-50476-cov-6.253862_pt1 | contig 50476 bp, 44 predicted proteins | sample MGYA00580189_ERZ1673961 | MGnify/ENA primary metagenome ERZ1673961 (study PRJEB41334, sample SAMN05608105) | rock metagenome | biome: terrestrial subsurface; feature: shale formation; material: shale | place: USA: Pennsylvania ... | reverse complement strand
CACGTACGGTTCTTAGGGGAGGGGTAGTCAGGAATGGCTGCTCCTTACCCGACATTCGCGCCCAGCCTGAAACGAAAAAGCCGGAGTGAATGCTCCGGCTTTTTTATGCCTGAAAATCCGCTAGAAATTTGTGCTGTGTTTCTGCACACTGAAAAATCAGTCTCCAAGGAAAGGTAAATATGAAAATTCAGCAGCTTAAGCATCACACCGAATCGGTTTCACTGTCTATCGATCACTGGGCGTTAGCCAAGGGTGAACACTGGGGCATGTTTTCTACTCACAGCCACGCTGCCTCGTTGTTGGTGCGTATTCTGAGTGGGGAGCTGACGCCGCAACAAGGTGAGGTGAGTGACATGCCCGGCGTGGTGGCGTGTGTCTCGCTGCATGAGCAGCAGCGGTTGCTGGATTTAGAACTGGAAAAAGACGACACCGATTTTATGGACCAGATTGATTATGGTTCGACGGTGCAGGAGCTGATTCTGGAAACCGGCTGTGGTGAAGAGGCACTGGAGACCTTGTTGATGCAAACCGATCTGCTGGCATTGCGTCAGCGCGGTTTTCGTCAGCTTTCCACTGGCGAAACCCGCCGCGTGATGCTGGCGCGGGCGATGGCGCTCAAGCCACAACTGCTGATCCTCGATGAACCTTATTCCGGGTTAGATATTGCCCACCGCGCGCATCTCTCTCAACTACTTGAGGAACTGGCGCAGCAGATGCAACTGCTGATTGTGACTTCGCGCGAAGATGAATTGCCGCCGTTTGTTACTCATGTCGCTCTGTTTGACGAGCAAAGCTTGTCGCAGACACTGACTCGCCATGCCTGGCTCAATCATCCGCTGATGGCGCAAATGAAAGCGCTGTCGCATAGCCGCAGTGACGCTATGCTGGCACTGTTGGAGGCTCATCAGAGCGCGCACAGTTATCCGGATCCGCTGGTGGAAATGAACAATGTCACGGTTGAGTACGTCGATGCGCCCATTTTTCATGGCGTAAACTGGCAGATTCGGCAGGGTGAGCACTGGCAGGTTCGCGGGCCCAACGGGTGTGGTAAGAGTACGCTGCTCGGGTTGATTCTCGGTGACCATCCGCAGTGTTATAGCAATGATATTACTTTGCTTGGCATGAAGCGCGGTAGCGGCGAAACCATCTGGGATGTCAAAAAGCACATTGGCGTGGTGTCGTCGGCGCTGCATCTGCAATACCGCGTCAATTGCAGTGCGCTGGAAGTGTTGGTATCGGGCTTTTACGACTCGATTGGCCTCTATCAGCAGCCGAGCAAAAAAGAGATTCTGTTGGCTCGTGAGTGGCTGCAACTGTTGGAGATGAGTGAACTGGAGAAAGTCGGCTTCCGCAATCTTGATTACGGCCAGCAGCGTCTGCTGCTGATTGGCCGCGCGCTGATAAAACAGCCCGCACTGCTTATCCTCGACGAACCGTATCAAGGGCTGGATTACCTGAATCGCAAGCTGGTGTTTCACGCGCTCAATCGTATTGCCTCAGCGGGAATCAGCCAACTGTTGTATGTGACGCACCACGAGGAAGATGCACTGGATGCGATTCAGCACTTTGTCGACTTCGAGGCTCAGGAGCGTGGAGGCTACTGCGTGAGAATTCACTCAACCGCGTGAATTCAGTTGGTTAGCCATAAGCATGACCGAAAACTAACAATCGTTGGTCAATTTGTCGGCCATAATAGGCGGGTAGACAAGCAAAACTATCCCAACGATGGAGGTTAGTATGAAAAAGATCGTTTCAGTGCTGGCAGTGGCTGCCGCTCTGGCTTCGACTTCTGCGATGGCATCAACGCCGGTCATGTTCTCTTCAATCAACAACTTTAATGCCCCGGATGATAACGCGGTTGCGGGTGTGCGCGTGGCGGCACTGTACGGCAATGTGGATCAGGTCAAAGGCCTGGACTTAGCCATCATCGGTATGTCAGAAACGCAAACCACCACAGGTGTGAACCTGGGTATTTTCGGCGCGCACAAAATCAACCAAGAAATGACTGGTGCGTCACTGGGTCTGTTTAACTGGAACACCGGTAAAACGGTGGGTGCGAACGTCGGTGCGGTCAACATCACCAATGATGTGAAAGGGGCAAACGTCAGCTTTGTGAACTACTCAGAAGGCAACACCATGGTGGATGTGGGTGCAGCGAACTTCTCTGACACCTCAACCGTGCAGGTCGGTATCTTTAACAAAACGTCGAAGATTGAAGGGGTACAGGTTGGCCTGATCAACTGTGCCGACAATGGTTTCTTCAAGTGTTTCCCGATCATCAACTTCGCGAAATAAGCGTCGGTTGAATGAAAAAAGCGTTGCCTGTGAGCAACGCTTTTTTATTTCTAGGGAGTTTAATGACGGCGGCGAAAACGCTGATGTACGCCGCGGCGCAGGCCCTGAAAGGTATTTTCGACCTTATCCACCCCGTACAACACGCACAGTACCAATAGGGTAATCACCACCGATTGCAACTGATACCCCAAACCAATCATCAGCCCGAGCGCGGCCAACACCCAGATCACTGCCGCGGACGTCACACCGTGAATCTTGCCATCCTGAGTCATCATCACGCCCGCACCAAGAAAGCCGACGCCGGTAATGATCTGGCCCAATACGCGCGCCTGATCGAGCGTGTTGGGGGAGAGCGATACCGCCATTGCCATAAACAGATAGGTTCCGGAAATAATCAGAATCGAGGTTCGAATGCCGACGGGCTTGCCGCGCGTTTGGCGCTCAATGCCAATCAGCAAACCGTTAATCGCGCAGCACATCAGCGCTGGCCAACTGAACGGGCCAAAATCAAAAACAGTATCCAACGAAAACATAATGGCCTTAAACGTACTGAGGAACAAAAACGCGCAGTATGCGCGCAATCAGAATCCGAAGCGAATAAAAGCTTTTAGTGGTGTGGATAACGGTTACTTGTTACTCAAGGTGAAGATCGAGAGGGGTTTTACTCTTACGACCGCCAATCTCACGCGTTAAGGTTGGTACTAGATAACCGGAGACGCGCTCCAGCAGCCCGCTCATGATGGCTTTGGCGTCTGCATCGCTGATGTAGAAATGGGCCGCGCCCTGCACTTTATCCAACACGTGCATGTAGTAAGGCAGAATGCCGGCATCAAACAGGGTTTCACTCAGCGCCACTTGCGCTGCAACGCTATCATTCACACCTTTGAGCATCACGCCTTGGTTCAGCAGGGTAACATTGACCGCACGCAGGCGTGCCATCTGCTGTTTGAGTTCGAGGTTGATTTCGTTGGCGTGGTTGATGTGCGTCACCAGTACCACCTGAAGGCGGGTATTCGCCAGCAGTTCCACCAGTTCATCGGTCACTCGGGCCGGAATCACCACGGGCAGGCGCGAGTGAATGCGCAGGCGTTTGATGTGGCTGATGGCGCCGATACGCTCAATCAGCCAGCTCAGTTCCTGATCTTTGGCCATCAGCGGATCGCCACCGGAAAGGATGACTTCATTGAGCTCTGGTTGCGAAGCAATGTAATCCAGGCTTTGCTGCCATACCGCTTTGCTGCCTTTGTTGTCGGCGTAGGGAAAGTGACGCCGAAAACAGTAACGACAGTTAATCGCACAACCACCTTTGACGATCATCAGCGCGCGGTTGCGATACTTATGCAGCAAACCAGGCACGGTGTTGTTCTGCTCTTCGAGCGGGTCTTCGGAGTAGCCCGGATGGACCTCAAACTCTTCACTGAGCGGCAGTACCTGACGCAACAGCGGATCGTACGGATTGCCTTTTTCCATCCGATCGACAAAACTTTGCGGCACACGCTGCGCAAACAATTTGCGCGCGTCAAAGCCGTTTTGCCATGGCTGAGGATCGATGCCGAGCTGCTGAAGTAATTGAGCAGGATCGGAGATCCCATTCGCGAGCTGTTGGATCCAGTTTTGCTCAACAGAATCGACTTTTCGGGTTATGATGTGCGGCATTAACTTTAACTCGAAGAATGTAAGAGGAAATAATGGCTACTGTTAGCACGAATGAATTTAAAGGCGGTCTTAAAATTATGCTTGATAATGAGCCGTGTGTCATTCTCGAAAACGAGTATGTAAAACCGGGCAAAGGTCAGGCGTTCAACCGCGTACGAATCCGTAAACTGCTTTCTGGTAAAGTTCTGGAAAAAACATTCAAGTCTGGTGACACTGTTGAAGTTGCCGACGTCATGGATATCGACCTGGACTACCTGTACAACGACGGTGAGTTCTACCACTTCATGAACAACGAAACGTTCGAGCAGATCCCAGCTGACATGAAAGCGGTTGGCGAAAACGCAAAATGGTTGGTAGAGAACAACACGTGTACGCTGACTCTGTGGAACGGTAACCCAATTTCAGTCACGCCACCAAACTTCGTGGAACTGGAAATCACTGAAACTGACCCAGGCCTGAAAGGCGATACTCAGGGTACAGGTGGTAAACCAGCAACACTATCAACTGGTGCAGTTGTGCGTGTTCCACTGTTCATCCAAATCGGTGAAGTGATCAAAGTTGACACTCGCAGCGGCGAATACGTAAGCCGCGTGAAGTAAGTTAACGCTTGATAAAAAAACCAGCGCTTAGCGCTGGTTTTTTGTTGCCTGAAAAGGAATTGAGCACAAAAAAAGGCAGGTGAGATACCTGCCTTTTGCGTTTTTACAGCGTGTTAGATCATGAAGATAAACACAACAGCCAGCGCTGAAATGATGCCCGCAAAGCCGTAACACGCGATTTTACCTGCCACTCCTGTGTGGAATTTCAGGTCATGCATGCCGTGGTGCACGCGGTGCATCGCATGCCACATCGGCAGCGCTAATGTGCCGATCACAAACAGCGCACCGATGATGCTGGTCACGAAACCAGACACACGTTCGTAGCTCATCGCTTCAGCATCAATGATGCCGAGCGGCGCAAGGATACCCAACACCAGAATGGTCACTGGCGTGATCATGGCAAACCAAGTACCACCGGCACCAAACAGGCCCCACCATACGGGTTCGTCTGAACGTTTTGGATTGGTATTAATCACAATAGGCTCCTTACACCACGAAGAGAACAATCAGTGAGATGAAAGCTACCGCTGCCCACTGAGTCAGTACGATGATTTTCTTGTCCAGCAACTTGCCGTTGAGGCGAATTGGCACCACCTGCGGCATCATGCTGAAGAAGGTTTGCGCATGGAACAGGCTACCTGCCAGCGCAACGATGTTGATCGCGATGACGATTGGGTTCGCCATGAAGGCCAGCCAGCTATCCCACGCTTCAGGCCCTTTCACCAATGCACCCAGACCGACGGTCAGGAACAAGGTAAACAGGATGAGCGGCAGTACGGTCGCTTCACGCACCATGTAGAAGCGGTAGAACGGATGATCTTTCCACCAGGTACGTTTCACTTCACGAACATAAGGTTTACGATTACTCATCCTCAGGCCTCCTGTGGTTTCAGCATTGCAATGACGAAGTCCATGGAAGACTCCACTTTGCCTTGGTTTACCGCAGCCGCTGGGTCAACGTGTTTTGGACACACTTCAGAGCAGTAACCGACAAACGTACAACCCCAGGCACCGTTTTCGCCGTTGATCAGCTTCATACGCTCGGCTTTACCGTTGTCACGGCTGTCGAGATTGTAACGGTGAGCCAGTGTCAGAGCTGCCGGGCCGATGAACTCTGGGTTCAGACCGAACTGAGGACAGGCTGCGTAGCACAGACCGCAGTTGATACAACCGGCGAACTGTTTGTATTTCGCCATCTGCTCCGGCGTTTGCAGGTTGGTGCCGTCTTCCGGTTTACGATCGTTACCGATGATGTAAGGTTTGATGGCTTCCAGACGCTCGATGAACGGGGTCATGTCAACAATCAGGTCTTTCTCGATCGGGAAATTCGCCAGTGGCTCGATTTTCACGCCGTCTGGGTAGTCACGCAAAAAGCTCTTACATGCCAGCTTCGGCACGCCGTTGACCATGATGCCGCATGAACCACAGATCGCCATACGACAAGACCAGCGGTAAGACAGATCTTTATCCAGATGGTCTTTCACATAACCGATCGCGTCCAGTACCGACATGGTTTCATCAAACGGAACTTCAAACCCTTGTAGATGTGGTTCTGCGTCTTTTGCCGGGTCGTAGCGCAGGATTTCCACTTTTTGAATGCGGTTCGCTGACATTATTTCTGCTCCTCTACGCTCTTCTCTGCTTCGGCCGCAGCAGCTTTCTCTGCCGCTTCACCGTATAGACGTGCTTTTGGCTGAGATTTTGTGATGGTGACCGCGCTGTAATCGATCTTCGGTGCATCACCGTTTTGGTAAAACGCCAGCGAGTGTTTCAGGAAGTTCACATCGTCACGCTCTGTGCAGCCATCGTCGAGACGTTGGTGCGCGCCACGGGATTCTTTACGCAGCAGTGCAGAGTGAACCATCGTTTCCGCGACTTCCAGGCCGTAACCGACTTCGATGGCGTACAGCAGGTCAGTGTTGAACACTTTACCTTTGTCTTTAATGCTGATGTGCTTGTAGCGCTCTTTCAGTTCAGCCAATTTCTTGATGGTCTCTTCCATCAGATCTTCCTGACGGTAGATACCACAACCCGCTTCCATGGTATGGCCCATTTCAGTACGGATGTCAGCCCAGTTTTCGTCGCCTTCTTGGTTCAGCAGTGCCTGGATGCGTGCTTCAACCGCTTTCACTTGCTCGTCGATGGCGCTGTCATTCCAGCCTTGGAAGGCTTCTGCGCGTTTCACGGCGTGTTCACCCGCGACGCGACCAAACACCACGAATTCAGCCAGCGAGTTAGAACCGAGACGGTTTGCACCGTGCAGACCGACCGACGCACATTCGCCTACCGCGAACAGACCCTGAATACGCGTTTCACATTCGCCGTTGGTTTCGATACCACCCATGGTGTAGTGCACTGTCGGACGAATTGGAATCGGCTCTTTCGCCGGATCGACGTTGACGTACGCTTTCGCCAGTTCACAAATGAATGGCAGACGTTCTTGCAGGTATTCTTCGCCCAGATGACGCAGGTCGAGGTGCACCACATCACCCAGTGGGTGTTTGATGGTGTTGCCTTTTTGCTGCTCATGCCAGAACGCTTGAGAAACTTTGTCGCGTGGACCCAGTTCCATGTATTTGTTCTTTGGCTGGCCAACCGGTGTTTCCGGTCCCATGCCGTAATCTTGCAGGTAACGGTAGCCGTTTTTGTTGACGATAATACCGCCTTCACCACGACAACCTTCGGTCATCAGGATACCGGTACCTGGCAGACCCGTTGGGTGGTATTGCACGAATTCCATGTCACGCAGTGGAACGCCGTGGCGGTAAGCCATCGCCATGCCGTCACCGGTTACGATGCCGCCGTTGGTGTTGCAGTGATAAACACGGCCTGCACCGCCAGTCGCCAACACGACAGATTTCGCTTTGATGGTCACCAGTTCACCTTCTGACATGTGAATGGCGATAAGACCTTGCACTTCGCCGTCAACCACCAGTAGGTCAACCACAAAGTATTCGTCAAAGCGTTTGATTTGAGGGTACTTCATTGAAGTCTGGAACAGGGTGTGCAGCATGTGGAAGCCGGTTTTATCGGCCGCGAACCAAGTACGTTCGACTTTCATCCCACCAAAACGGCGCACGTTGACCTCGCCGTTTTCTTTACGGCTCCAAGGGCAACCCCATTGCTCCATTTGGATCATTTCGCGTGTCGAGTTCGCAACGAAATATTCAACAACATCCTGTTCACATAGCCAGTCGCCACCGCCAACGGTATCGTTGAAGTGGTTGTCCAGGCTGTCTTCTTCCTTGATAACTGCTGCGGAGCCACCTTCTGCAGCGACCGTATGAGAGCGCATTGGATAAACTTTGGAAATAAGCGCGACTTCCAAGTTCGGGTTTGCTTCAGCCGCTGCAATAGCAGTACGAAGACCAGCGCCGCCGGCGCCGATGACTGCGATATCTGTGGTGATAGTTTGCACAGTTATCCTCCAGTGTAGTGAGTTTTTTATTGGGACCAGACAACGGTCCCTGATTATTATTCGCAGCTTGTTCGATATGAAGGGAAGCTTCTTCTCGGTACTCGCTACTTTCCACTTGTACCAAAGTGGTAGGGCTAGTGTAGAAGAGGAGTAGGCTGAAAAAATTGATTCTGTTGGGCTTTTGCTTCGGTAATGCAAGTGCGAGCATACTTATTCCTCTTTGTGTGATTTCGATCACGCACGGGTTTGGATTTTTTCTACTTCAGAGTAAAATCGGCCTCCTCTGTGATTATGTGAAGACCGAATATGAGCAAGTCAGAATGGATGCCGACCGCATCAATTGAGCAACTCAAACAACGTGCTGCGCTGCTGCGTAGCATTCGTCAGTTTTTTGCTGAGCGTGATGTGCTGGAAGTGGATACACCAGCGATGAGTCATGCCACCGTGACCGATGTGCATCTGCATACTTTTCAGACCGAATTTGTCGGCCCGGGTTACGCCGACGGACGTAAACTGCATCTGATGACCAGTCCGGAATTTCACATGAAGCGCTTGCTGGCTGCTGGCAGTGGTTCGATATATCAGATGGGGAAAGCGTTCCGTAATGAAGAAAACGGCCGCTACCACAACCCGGAATTCACCATGCTGGAGTGGTATCGAGTCGGGTTCGACCATCACGATCTGATGGATGAGATGGATGCGCTGTTGCAAATGACGTTGCAAACCGGCCCCGCCGAACGCATGACCTACCAGCAGGCCTTTCTTGATGTGCTGGGCGTGTGCCCGCTGGAGGGCTGCATGACCGAGCTCAAGCAGGCCGCGGCGACGCTGGGGCTGAGCGATATCGCCGAGCCGGAACAGGATCGCGATACATTGCTGCAATTGCTGTTTAGCATGGGTATTGAAGCGAAGATTGGTCAGCACGTGCCGGCATTTGTGTATGATTTCCCGGCCTCGCAAGCGGCGCTGGCGAAAATTAACCCGAACGATGCGCGTGTGGCGGATCGCTTCGAGGTCTACTTCAAAGGTATTGAACTGGCGAACGGTTTCCACGAACTGGATAACCCTCGCGAACAGCTGGCGCGCTTTGAAGCCGATAATGCCAAACGCATCGAAATGGGGCTTACGCCACAACCGATTGACTATCATCTGATTGCCGCGCTGGAAGCCGGGTTGCCGGAGTGTGCTGGTGTGGCGCTGGGTATCGACCGTTTAATCATGCTGGCGCTGGGTGAAGATCATATTGATACAGTTACCGCGTTTCCGTTTCCACGTGCGTAACACAGACAAACTGGCTGACCCCGAATGAAGACGGTTGGCCAGTTGGCAGCCTGACGAGGATCATTTTCGTGGCCTAAGTCAGCGATTCTGCGCGGTAAGCGCTCGCGTCAGGCTGGCAACCTCGTTATACTCTTTGGCTGTTTTGATCCACCATTGCAAGAGCGCAGGATATGCAAGAATACATTCAGTTTTTCCAACAGAACATGATCCTATCACTGGCCTGGGTAGGTATTTTGATGGCGTTGATCGTCAGCATCTATAAATCATCAACGGCTGCTTACAAAGAAGTGACCGCTTCTCAGGTGACGCACCTGATGAACCGTGAAAACGGTGTGGTGGTGGATATTCGCACCAAAGAAGATTACAAACGTGGTCACATTACCGACGCAGTTCACATTTTACCGTCGGACATCAAAGCCGGTAACCTGGCTGCCCTTGAAAGCCACAAATCTGACCCAATCATCGTAGTATGCAAAACTGGTCAGACAGCGCGTGAAAGTGCTGAGCTGCTGGCGAAAGCAGGCTTTGCAAACGTCAACCTGCTGAAAAATGGCCTGGTAGCTTGGAACGAAGCGAATCTACCTCTGGTTCGTGGCAAAAAATAATCGGTCACGAACGTTCTGTAACAGGCGCTGAATAAAATGTCGGCGCCTGAAACCAAGAGTTGTGATGCTTGGCACGGATTGGGTTTCCCCTCTAGTGATCCCGCCAGCTCTCGGTTAGTCTCAGGACAATGACTCGAAATTCTCTGTATTAAGGACAAAATCATGGCTGAAGCAGCACAACAACAAGCTCCACAACAAAACTTCGCAATTCAACGCATCTACCTGAAAGATGTTTCTTTTGAAGCACCAAACTCGCCAACGATGTTCCAAAAAGAGTGGAACCCAGATGTGAAACTGGATCTGGACACGCAAAGCCGTGAACTGGGCGACGGTGTATACGAAGTGGTGCTACGTCTGACTGTGACCGTGAAAAACGCAGAAGAAAACGCATTCCTGTGTGAAGTACAACAAGCGGGTATCTTTACTGCAGACCAAATGGAAGCTGGCCAACTGGCACATTGCCTGGGGGCATTCTGCCCGAATATCCTGTTCCCATACGCGCGCGAAACTATTGCTAGCCTGGTTGTGAAAGGTACGTTCCCACAACTGAACCTGGCGCCAGTGAACTTTGACGCTCTGTTCATGAACTACCTGCAACAACAAGCTGCACAAGGTGAAGAAGCGCAAGCATAAGCTGCCGCTTCTCACTGCATGCCTCTCTTCACCATAGGCGTTGAGGGGCAACGCTAATGCACAGCGCATCTTCCTAGCATGGTGCGATGTGCATTTTTGTTTTTACCCCCGGAGAAATACCAAGCTGCGTCTGCATGCCAAGGTGTTTTGGGTATAGAATTAGAACAACTGTTATCCATCAGGCGGAACAATGACCGATTCACACACAAACAATGCCTACGGTAAAGCGATTTCAATGACCGTCATTGGCGCGGGTTCGTACGGTACGTCACTGGCCATCTCTCTGGCTCGTAATGGCGCGAATGTCGTGCTGTGGGGACACGATCCCGAGCATATGGCGCAGCTGCAAGCTGATCGGGCGAACCACGAATTTCTGCCGGGTATCGATTTCCCACCGTCGCTGATCATTGAGTCTGATCTGCAAAAATCCGTGCAAGCGAGCCGCGATCTGCTGGTGGTAGTACCAAGCCATGTGTTTGCGATTGTGCTTAAGAATCTGCAACCTTACCTGCGTGAAGACACTCGTATCTGCTGGGCAACCAAAGGTCTGGAACCGGAAACCGGACGCCTCCTGCAGGATGTGGCTCACGAAGTGTTGGGCGAATCTCACCCGCTGGCAGTACTGTCGGGTCCGACGTTTGCTAAAGAGTTAGCCATGGGGATGCCAACCGCCATCTCGGTGGCATCACCGGATGCGCAGTTTGTCAAAGAGTTGCAGGAGAAAATTCACTGCAGCAAAACGTTCCGTGTCTATGCCAACAGCGATTTCATCGGTATGCAGCTTGGCGGCGCGGTGAAAAACGTGATTGCGATTGGCGCGGGGATGTCTGATGGTATTGGGTTTGGCGCCAATGCGCGTACCGCACTGATTACTCGTGGTCTGGCGGAAATGACTCGCCTGGGCGCAGCACTCGGCGCGCAGCCGGAAACCTTTATGGGCATGGCTGGACTCGGTGATTTGGTGCTGACCTGTACCGATAACCAATCGCGTAACCGCCGCTTTGGTCTGGCCTTAGGTCAAGGTAAAGATGTCGATACGGCACAGCAGGAAATCGGCCAGGTGGTGGAAGGTTATCGCAACACCAAAGAGGTGTGGCTGCTGGCTCAACGCATGGGTGTTGAGATGCCAATAGTTGAACAAATTTATCAAGTATTGTATCAAGGAAAAGACGCACGCATGGCAGCACAAGATCTGCTGGCGCGCGATAAAAAAGCAGAACGATAACCACAGCTTCTAAGCTGCTTGGCATTTTTTGAAGGATTAAAAGAGCGACCCGGCGTGAGGCCATGCCGGGAAAAGCCCGAGGCAGAGTGATCAATGAAACAGTGCGCACAAAACAAAGTCTGGCAGACCATCATTAATGAGGCCCGCGAGCAGTCAGAGCAGGAGCCGATGCTGGCGAGCTTCTACCATGCGACCATTATTAAACATGAAAGCCTGTCGGCGGCGCTGAGTTATATTCTGGCGAATAAGCTCAATACCGCCTCGATGCCGGCGATGGCTGTGCGTGAAGTGGTGGAAGAAGCGTTTGCCGCCGATCCTAAAATTACTGAAGCGGCGGCGTGTGATATTTGTGCGACAGTGAACCGTGACCCGGCAGTGTCCATGTATTCGATGCCGCTGTTGTATCTTAAAGGTTATCACGCGCTGCAAGGCTACCGAGTGGCTAACTGGCTATGGCGCCAGGGTCGTCAGGCGTTGGCGACCTACCTGCAAAACCAGATTTCCGTCGCGTGTCAGGTGGATATTCACCCGGCAGCGCGTATTGGCCGCGGCATCATGCTCGACCACGCTACCGGCATTGTGATCGGTGAAACGGCGGTGGTGGAAGACGATGTGTCTATTCTGCAAGACGTGACGCTGGGCGGTACTGGTAAAGAGTGCGGCGACCGTCACCCGAAAATCCGCGAAGGGGTGATGATTGGTGCCGGGGCGAAAATTCTTGGCAACATCGAAGTTGGCGAAGGGGCGAAAATCGGCTCGTGCTCGGTGGTGTTGCAACCGGTTCCGCCGCACACCACTGTGGCCGGTGTACCTGCGCGTATCGTCGGTCGTCCGAAAACCGACAAACCTTCACTGGATATGGACCAGAACTTTAACGGTCGCTCACAAACCTTCATCGGTGGCGACGGTATTTGATCCGCCGGTTACAGACAACAAAAAAGGGATGGTGCTGAGCATCATCCCTTTTTTCTGTTTACGCCATGGCGTCCAGTTCAGCGACCACTTCTTCGGCCCACTGAATCCAGGCCTGACGCACCAGCAGATTGCGGCGCAGAGTCAGACGCTCAAGACGTTGCTGCTTGTCCATGACCGCTGGATTAGCATAGTACGCCGCTTCGATTTCTTTGTAATGTGCGACCAGTTTGCGTGACTCTTCCACCAGTTCAGCAAGCTGAACACGGTATGGGTCGGCTGGCTGAACGGCACAAGCCATCAATTTAGCACTGAATTCATCCCTTACTGTCGGATGCGCGGTTGGTTGATCGAACCATTCGCCCAGAGCACTGCGGCCAGAGTCCGTGATCGAATAAACTTTACGATCCGGTTTGCCTTCCTGAGGTTCCAGTACGCAAGTTACCAGGCCTTGCTGACCCATCTTGTTCAGTTCGCGGTAAACTTGTTGGTGGCTGGCTTTCCAGAAATAGCCAATGCTTGCAGAAAACTCTTTAGTGATGTCGTATCCGGTTGCATCGCGTGTGCTAAGAACAGTAAGGATAACGTGTGGTAATGACATGTCTTCAATCCAAATGGTTAATAAACTTCTAACAGTAGACTCAGCCATCGTGCGTACTTCTATTGGTACACTAAGATTCTGGGTTTGAGTCTTGCCAGCAACGGAGTGCTGTCCTTGTCACCTTTAAAGCCGTTTATCACCTAGGATTGATATGTCTTTGCATATCGGACTGCGACTTGTAGTGTTTGAATGGATGTCGCAGAGGAGCAGTAGTATATCTAAATAATAAGCATAAAGTAGAATACAATAACGTTTTTCATAAAAAAACTGATATTATTCTCAATAAAATCATCCAAAAAAATAAAAGACCGCCACTTGGCGATCTTTTGTTAATAATTGGATTTTTATGCTGGTAATCAGCCAGTATTGCGCATACCTGCTGCGATACCCGCAATCGTCACCATCAAGGCTTCTTCCAGTTCCGGATCCGCATCCTGAGATTGACGCGTACGGTACAACAGTTCGGCCTGAAGCATGTTCAATGGCTCCACGTAGATGTTGCGCAGACGAATTGACTCATGGCCCCACGGATCGCTCTGCATCAGGTTCTCATTGTTCTCTACGTTGAGCACCGTCTTAATGTCTTTTTGCAGTTGATCGCGCAGACGCTGACCGAGTGGGCGCAGTGATTCATCCACCAGACGCTCATCGTAATAACGCGCAATGTCCATGTTACATTTGGTGTACACCATCTCCAGCATGCCCAGGCGGGTCGAGAAGAACGGCCATTCACGACACATCTCTTCCAGCAGCGCTTGATGACCCTTATCGATCGAATATTGAATCGCTTCACCGGCACCCAGCCAGGCTGGCAGCACCAGACGGTTCTGGCTCCAGGAGAAGATCCATGGAATCGCACGCAGGCTTTCTACGCCCCCGTTCGGGTTACGTTTTGCCGGGCGCGAACCGAGCGGCAATTTGCCCAGTTCCAGTTCTGGCGTAGCCTGACGGAAGTACGGGACGAAATCCGGCTCGCCGCGCACCACGGCGCGATAAGCTTCGCATGAGACTTCCGACAGCACGTTCATCAGATCGCGCCATTCCTGTTTTGGTTCTGGTGGTGGCAGCAGGTTCGCTTCCAGCACTGCACTGGCGTACAGGCTGAAGCTGTTGACCGCCACTTCCGGCAGACCGAGTTTAAAGCGAATCATCTCGCCCTGTTCCGTCACGCGCAGACCGCCTTTAAGGCTTTTCGGTGGCTGAGACAGCAGTGCTGCGTGCGCAGGGGCGCCGCCACGACCAATGGTACCGCCACGGCCGTGGAACAGGGTCAGTTCAACACCCGCTTCTTCGGCCACTTTAACCAGTGATTCCATCGCGTGGTACTGAGCCCATCCCGCCGCCATGACGCCGGCATCTTTGGCTGAGTCAGAGTAGCCAATCATCACCATCTGATGGTTCTGAATGAAGCCACGGTACAGATCGATCCCCATCAGTTGGGTAATGACTTTTTCAGCGTTATTGAGGTCGTCCAGCGTTTCAAACAGCGGACATACGTCCATACGGTAAGGGCAGCCGGATTCTTGCAGCAGCAGGTGAACCGCCAACACGTCGGATGCGGTGCGCGCCATCGAAATGACGTAAGCGCCAAACGCCTCACGCGGCTGCGCGGCAACAATTTTACAGGTGTCGAACACTTCTTTGACCGGTGCTGACGGCTCCCAGTCACGCGGCAACAGCGGACGTTTTGAGGCCAGTTCGTTGGTCAGGAAGGCAATCTTATCCTGTTCGCTCCACTGATTGTAATCACCGATACCAAGGTAACGAGTCAGTTCAGACAGCGCATCGGCGTGGCGAGTACTTTCCTGACGAATGTCGAGGCGCACCAGATGAACACCGAACGCTTTGATGCGGCGCAGGGTATCGAGTAGTGAGCCGTCGGCGATCACGCCCATGCCACATTCATGCAGGGATTGGTAACACGCGTACAGAGGGTCCCACAGTTGGCTGACATTCTGCAGCGGTGCTTTCACTGCCAGCTTCTGGCCGTGAATTTTCGCATCCAGAATTTCCAGTGTTTCCTGAAGCAGGGAACGAACGCGCTTCAGTACCGCGCGGTACGGTTCATGTTCTTCTTCACCAGCCAGCGTGCGCAGCGCATCATTGCACTTGGTCATCGACAGCTCGGCAACCAGCTCGTTAATGTCACCCAGATAAAGGTCCGCGGCTTTCCAGCGCGACAGGAGCATTACTTCACGTGTGATGGAGTGGGTGACAAACGGGTTGCCGTCGCGGTCACCGCCCATCCACGATGAGAAGTGCACTGGGCGGGCATCGATAGGCAGGCCTTCGTCCAGATACTCTTTCACGCTCTCATTCAGTTCACGCAAAAATTCTGGCACGGCTTGCCACAGTGAATTCTCAACCACAGCGAAGCCCCATTTGGCTTCATCCAGCGGGGTTGGACGCTGTTTACGGATGACATCAGAATGCCAGCCCTGGGCAATCAACTGTTCTAAACGACGCTCGGTTTTTAGGCGTTCTTTAGAAGAAAGATCGCTCAGTTCCAGTTTGGACAGACATTCGTTAATTTTGACCAGATTGTTGATCATGGTGCGACGGGTGATTTCCGTCGGGTGCGCAGTCAATACCAGTTCAATATTCAGATCGCGAACCGCCTGCGCGGTATCCAGCTTGCTGATGCCGTTCTGGCTCAGTTTGCTGAACAGCGAATGCACCGCATCCGGCTCACAAACATGCTCTTCGCAATGACGCGAAATGGTGTGGTATTGATCGGCGATATTGGTCAGATTCAGGAATTGGTTGAAGGCGCGAGCGACCGGAGTCAGCTCATCGTTATTCAGGCTTTTAATCTCTTCAATGAGATTCTCGCGGTCAGCTTGATTGCCGGCGCGGGCAGATTTAGAAAGTTTTCGGATGGTCTCCACTTTCTCTAAAATAACGTCACCATCCGCATCCTGGATAGTCTGACCCAGTAGTCGACCGAGCATGCTCACGTTACTTTTGAGCGCGGCGTATTTTTCGTTCATTGTCATCCTGCCTTGTAAAAAAATTACATCCATTGTTCTTTTCTTTAAGTACACAATCTAACGAAATTTGTCTAGTGCCGTCAAACGCAGCAGACTAAGATTCCATTTATTTCTCGGTTGGATCTTTTGAACATCTGTTAGGATAAATATCCATTTTTGTTGAAATTTTCTTACAAAAAGCCCTGAAGGGTAAAACCCCCTCAGGGCCACGTAACAGCTTGTTCACACTTTAAAAGCAGTATTTGACCATGGCTTTGGACAGCACATTGATGGTCGGATCGATAAAGTCAAATGCCAGAAATTCGTCCGGCTGATGTGCCTGATCGATTGAGCCCGGGCCTAAGACTAAAGTCGGACACAGCTCTTGCAAGAACGGTGCTTCCGTACAGTAGTTAACGGTTTGTGGCTCATGACCACAAATTTCACTTACTCCGGTAATAAACGGATGGTCGTGCGCGCATTCGTAACCTGGAATCGCTTCGTGCAGCGGCTCCAGTTCGATACGGCCCGGCCATTTCTCTTGCACCTCTTTCAGCGCGCCGCGCAGCATATTATCCAAGCCATCCAAACTGATGCCCGGCAGCGGACGTACATCGTAATGCAGTTCACAGCAGCCACAGATACGGTTGGGCGCATCGCCGCCGTGAATATGGCCAAGGTTCAGCGTAGGGGTAGGAATTTCAAATCCCGGATGATGGTACTCTTTCACCAGCTTATCGCGCAGTTGCATCATCGCAAACAGCACTTCGTACATGATCTCAATCGCGTTCACACCCAGTGCCGGGTTGGATGAGTGGCCCGATTTCCCTGTCACCCGAATGGCGTTGGCCACATGACCTTTATGGCCGTGGATCGGTATTAAGCTGGTCGGCTCACCGATGATGCAGTAATCCGGTTTGAACGGCGCGTTTTGCGTGAAGTGGCGCGCGCCCAGCATGGTAGTTTCTTCATCACAGGTCGCCAGCACATACAACGGCTTGCTCTGCTTGCTCCAGTCCACCTTCTTCACTGCTTCATAAATAAAGGCAAAGAAGCCTTTCATGTCGGCGGTGCCGAGCCCGTAAAAACGGTTGTTATCCTGCGTGAGCGCATGAGGATTGTAGTTCCAGCGCCCTTCATCAAACGGAACGGTATCACTATGGCCAGCCAGTAACAGGCCGCCTTCACCTTCGCCCTTTTTGGCGATCAGGTTCTGTTTACCCGGCGCAACCTGATCAATCTCTACTTTAAAGCCGAGATCGGTCAGCCAGCCTGCCAGTTTGGCAATCACCTGCTCATTACCTTGGTCCCACTTGGGATCCGTGGCGCTAATCGACGGGGTCGAAATCAAGCCTTCATAGACTTCGAGGAAACTGGGTAATTGCATATTATCTTCGCTCCTACTATTGACAGAATAACGCTGAAAATGTAAAACACATATTAAATCACTTTTAATGAATAAAAAACCGATTAAAGTGGTCTTTTTTGAAATTAATAGTCAGTTTTAAATGTTGTTATTCACCTTCTTTTTGGATGTTTTGAGATGCTAAAAACCACCATCATCGGCGCAAGCGGTTATACCGGAGCAGAGCTCGCTCTTATGGTTCACAAACACCCAGAGCTCACGCTATCAGGTTTATACGTTTCCGCCAACAGCGCAGATGCCGGAAAGTCGATTGCTCAATTGCACGGCAAACTGGCTGGGTTGGTGGATATGCCTGTTCATGCGCTACTGGATGTAGAGCAGGTGGCCAAAGCGTCGGACGTGGTGTTTCTTGCGACCGCGCATGAAGTCAGCCATGACCTCGCGCCAGTGTTTCTCGCCAACAACTGCCAGGTATTCGACCTGTCAGGTGCGTACCGCGTGCAAAGTGAAGGTTTCTATCAACAGTTTTATGGCTTCGAACACCAGCATGGTGACTGGTTGTCTGAAGCGGCTTACGGACTGGCCGAGTGGAATCAGGAAGCTATTCTTAATAGTCAGCTGATCGCAGTTGCGGGATGCTACCCAACCGCATCGCAACTGGCGATTAAGCCGCTGCTGGTGGCGGGCATGGTGGATAAATCTCAGTGGCCAGTCATCAATGCGGTAAGCGGTGTTTCCGGTGCCGGGCGTAAAGCCAGCATGACCAACAGCTTTTGCGAAGTCAGCCTGCAGCCTTACGGTGTGTTTACCCATCGTCACCAGCCTGAAATCGCGACGCATCTCGATTGCGATGTGATTTTTACTCCGCATCTGGGCAACTTTAAGCGTGGCATTCTGGCTACCATCACGATGAAGCTCGCCGCGGGTGTGACGGCGGTTCAGGTTGCTAAAGCGTTTGAACAGGCATACCACGGCAAACCAGCAGTGCGTCTGCATACCAGCACACTGCCAAGAATTCAGGATGTGGAATTCACGCCTTTCTGCGATATCGGTTGGAAAGTGCAGGGTGAGCACATCATCGTCGTTGCGGCGATAGACAATTTATTGAAAGGTGCATCGAGTCAAGCGATGCAGTGTTTAAACATTCACTACGGTTTCGATGAACTAACCGCTTTGGTGTAAGGGTTAAAAATGACGGATACAAAGCAAAATCCATTGGTGATTAAGTTAGGTGGTGCCGCTCTGTCGTGTGCAGAGACACTCAGCAAGCTTTTCGGCGCAATCGCCCAGTATCAAGCCCAAGCACAGCGACGAATTGTGATCGTACACGGCGGTGGTTACCTCGTGGACGAACTGATGGAAAAACTGCAGCTCAAAACCGTGAAAAAAGACGGTTTACGTGTGACGCCTTACGATCAGATCCCGGTGATTGCCGGAGCATTGGCGGGGACGGCGAACAAGATGCTGCAAGGCCAAGCGATCAAAGATGGTCTCAATGCGGTGGGCCTGTGTCTGGCTGACGGCGGCCTGTGTCAGGTGGTCGAGCTGGATCCGGAACTGGGCGCGGTTGGCCTGGCGAAAGCGGGTGATGCCAAGATTGTTGAAGCGCTGCTGACGGCGGGTGCACTGCCAATCATCAGCTCAATCGGCCTGACCGCTGAGGGGCAGATGATGAACGTCAATGCTGACCAGGCAGCGGTTGCCGTTGCTGGCGCGCTGGACGCAGAGTTGGTGCTGCTGTCGGATGTGAGTGGTGTGTTGGATGGCAAAGGTCATCTGATCCCAAGCATGGATGAGAAGCAGGCGGATGCCCTGATTGCCGGCAAAGTGATTACTGACGGCATGATCGTTAAGGTCAAAGCAGCGCTGGAAGCGGCCAAAGATCTGGGCCGCCCGATTGAAGTGGCGACCTGGCGCTATCCGGAAAAGCTGGCCAAGCTGTTCGCCGGACAAAGCATCGGCACACAGTTTCTGCCTGAATAAACGAATTGAAATAACAAACGAATTAATGGACATAAACCTGAGCACTGACCGCCAAGCGCAGAGCCAGGAAGTTGGAGAGAAGTAATGAGCAAAGTTCAAGTAAACAAAGTGGTTGTCGCATATTCTGGCGGTCTGGATACATCAGTCATCATTCCATGGCTGAAAGAAAACTATGACTGTGAAGTCGTGGCGTTCGTGGCCGATGTCGGCCAAGGCGCGGACGAGCTGGTCGGCATCGAAGAGAAAGCGATCGCATCAGGCGCCTCTGAGTGTTACGTCGTCGATCTGAAAGAAGAGTTGGTCAAAGACTACATCTACCCAACGCTGAAAACCGGTGCTTACTACGAAGGTAAATACCTATTGGGTACCTCAATGGCGCGTCCGGTGATCGCTAAAGCGCAAGTTGAAATCGCACGTAAAGTGGGTGCGGATGCACTGGCTCACGGTTGTACCGGTAAAGGTAACGATCAGGTTCGTTTCGAAGGTGCCTTTGCGGCTCTGGCTCCGGATCTGCACGTGATTGCGCCTTGGCGTGAATGGGATCTGGTCAGCCGTGAAGAGTGTCTGGATTACCTCGCAGAGCGTAACATTCCATGTGCGGCTTCACTGACTAAGATTTACTCGCGTGACGCGAACGCATGGCACATCTCCACAGAAGGTGGCGTGCTGGAAAGCACTTGGAACGCACCTAACGACGATTGCTGGGCGTGGACAGTCGATCCAGAGCAAGCACCAAACGAAGCGGAATACGTGACGCTGAAAGTTGAGAAAGGTGAAGTGGTTGCGGTTGATGGCCAAGCGCTGTCACCTTACGACGCACTGGTTGCTTTGAACGAGAAAGGCGTTAAACACGGTGTGGGCCGTATCGATATCGTGGAAAACCGTCTGGTGGGCATGAAGTCTCGCGGCTGTTACGAAACTCCGGGGGGCACCATCATGATGGAAGCGCTGCGTGCTGTTGAGCAGCTGGTTCTGGACAAAACCGCGTTTGAGTTCCGTGAAGAGCTGGGCATCAAAGCGTCTCACCTGGTGTACGATGGCCGTTGGTTTACGCCACTGCGTAAGTCAGTGTTTGCCGCGGCAGAAGAGCTGGCGCAGGACGTGAATGGTGAAGTGGTGATCAAGCTTTACAAAGGCCAGGCAACGGCGACTCAGAAACGTTCTGAAAACAGCCTATACTCTGAAGAGTTTGCAACGTTCGGTGCGGACGACGTGTACGACCAAAGCCACGCTGGCGGCTTCATCCGTCTGTACTCACTGTCTAGCCGTATCCGTGCGTTAAGCGCCGCGGCGAAGAAATAATCAGTGAAATAAATAGTCAAAACCTGACATAAATATAAAAGCCCGTTTGCGTAGCAAGCGGGCTTTGTTGTGTCTGAGATAATAAGCAGATTTATGCGGGAATGGCTATTGAATAACTATGTTTAAAAAATGAATTTTTACTTTATTTTTTGTTCAACTTCCCGTAACTTTGACAAACACAATAAATCGCCTGATTCAGGTCGGATATTATACTAGCACAGCAAGTGACGAGTGAGCATTAGGAGACACGCAATGGCATTATGGGGCGGAAGATTTACCCAAGCGGCAGATACAAGATTCAAAGACTTTAATGATTCATTGCGCTTCGATTACCGATTGGCTGAGCAGGATATTGTCGGCTCAATAGCCTGGTCTAAAGCTTTGCTGTCAGTGAATGTCCTGAGCGAAGAAGAGCAGCAAAAGCTGGAACTGGCACTCAATGAGCTCAAGCTGGAAGTGATGGAAGATCCTGAACAGATTCTGCTGTCGGATGCGGAAGATATTCACTCTTGGGTTGAGCAGCAACTGATCAGCAAAGTCGGCGATTTAGGAAAAAAACTGCACACTGGCCGTTCGCGTAACGACCAGGTGGCCACCGACCTGAAACTGTGGTGTCGTCAACAGGGCCAGCAATTGCTGATCGCGCTGGACCGCCTGCAAAACAAAATGGTGGAAGTGGCCAAAGAACATCAGGGCACGGTTCTGCCGGGCTACACTCACCTGCAACGCGCTCAGCCAGTGACATTTGCGCACTGGTGTCTGGCATATGTAGAAATGTTTGAACGTGACTACTCACGTCTGAGTGATGCCATCAAACGTCTGGATACTTGCCCATTGGGCTCTGGCGCGCTGGCGGGGACCGCTTATGCGATTGACCGTGAAAAACTGGCACACAATCTCGGCTTTCGTCGTGCGACCCGTAACTCGCTCGATTCCGTATCGGACCGTGACCACGTGATGGAACTGATGACCACCGCGTCAATTTCGATGCTGCACCTGTCACGTCTGGCTGAAGACATGATCTTCTACAACTCAGGTGAATCGGGTTTTATTGAACTGGCGGATACCGTCACTTCTGGTTCATCACTGATGCCACAAAAGAAAAACCCGGATGCGCTGGAGCTGATTCGTGGCAAGACCGGCCGTGTGTATGGCTCACTGGCCGGTATGATGATGACCGTTAAAGCGCTGCCACTGGCGTACAACAAAGACATGCAGGAAGACAAAGAAGGTCTGTTCGACGCGCTCGACACCTGGAACGATTGTATGGAAATGGCGGCACTGTGTTTTGAAGGCATCAAAGTGAACGGTGCACGTACGCTGGAAGCGGCGAAACAAGGTTATGCCAACGCCACTGAACTGGCAGACTATCTGGTCGCGAAAGGCATTCCGTTCCGTGAAGCGCACCATATTGTCGGGGTTGCGGTCGTGGGTGCCATTGCCAAAGGCTGCGCGCTGGAAGAGCTGTCACTGGAAGAGTTGAAAGCCTTCTCGCCGGTGATTGAAAATGATGTGTATGCGATTCTGACCATTGAATCGTGTCTGGAAAAACGTAGCGCTCTCGGCGGCGTGGCTCCACATCAGGTCGCGTATGCGGTGGAACAAGCTGAGAAACGTCTGTCCAAACGTGATGCGTCATCGGTGAAAGTACGTCCTGCACGTCTGACCGACATTGAAACGCTGGAAGGCATGGTCACTTACTGGGCTAACATGGGGGAAAACCTGCCGCGCTCACGTAATGAAATTGTGCGCGATATCGGTTCGTTTGCCGTTGCGGAACATAATGGTGAAATCACCGGTTGCGCGTCACTCTATGTGTATGACTCCGGCTTAGCCGAGATTCGCTCACTGGGTGTGGAAGCTGGCTGGCAGGGGCAAGGTCAAGGCACTGCGATTGTCGATTATCTCGTCAAGAAAGCCCGTCAGATGGCGATCAAGAAAGTGTTTGTGCTGACGCGTACACCAGAGTTCTTTATGAAGCTGGACTTCATTCCGACTTCGAAAACATTGCTGCCTGAGAAAGTGCTGAAAGATTGCGAGCAGTGTCCGCGTCAGCATGCGTGTGATGAAGTGGCACTGGAAGTGAATCTGGATGATCAATTGATCATTAAGGCTAGTGTTGCATAAGCGATTGAATATAAAGAGTTAGATTTTATTGCTCAAAAAGATCAAAAAAAGATCGATTTTTTTGGGAACCATTGAGAGGAAGCTCGGTCTATAACTGTACCACTGCTTTTTCTTAGAAGAATCTAAGAGAGCCCTGAAACAAGATTCGTTTTAGGGCTTTTTTCTTTTCTGGCCCTGCCAAATCAAAGTTTCAGCCTGTTATTCACCCGGCTTATCATTACCTTGGCGTTTGCGCCATGGCAGAATGACATACTTCATCCACAGATGCAGAAACAGCAACGCGTTAAACGCAAAACCGGCAACGATCAAGGCGATCGACTGAATGCTGCGCGGATCGTCTTTGAATGCAAAGTACCACACCACCCAACACAGGACCGACAGTGTCGTCAGTTGATCCATGCAGCGCTGACAGCGGCCAATTTTTTTCCAGAACCAGTTTTCGCGGCAATCATTACACGCCATCGAATCGCCTCACTTTGATATTTTCTGATACGACACCGCACTCAGTATACGTAAGCAGAGCGGCAAAGCGAAATCATCCCGATGCAGACGAAAAAAAAGCCCCTGAACGAAGGGGCTATCGGCATGAAATTAGCGGTTGAGCAAGTGCGCTTCTAACTCTTCACTGCCACCAATGTGGCGTCCACCGATGAAAACTTGCGGCACTGTGGTACGGCCGGTAATAGCGCGCAGGCTCACGCTGGTGGCATCTTTGCCCAGAATCACTTCTTCGTATTGCAGACCGGCGTCAATCAGGTTTTGTTTGGCTTTGGCACAGAACGGGCAACCGGGTTTGGTGAAGACGGTAATCGACTCCTGCGTTTTGAAGTCCGGGGCCAGATAACTGAGCATGGTATCAGCGTCCGATACTTTGAACGGGTCGCCTGGCTCATTCGGTTCGATGAACATTTTCTCAACGATGCCATCTTTGACCAGCATGCTGTAGCGCCATGAACGTTTACCAAAGCCGAGTTCTTTTTTATCGACCAACATGCCCATACCATCGGTAAACTCACCGTTACCATCAGGAACAAACTGAATGTGTTCCGCTTCCTGATCGTGTTTCCATGCATTCATTACAAAGGTGTCGTTGACTGACAAACACAGAATGCTGTCTACACCGTGATCTTTAAATACCGGAAACAGCTCGTTGTAGCGCGGCAGATGACTGGATGAACAGGTTGGAGTGAAAGCGCCCGGCAGGCTGAATACGATCACGGTTTTACCCTTGAAAAGCTCATCGCTGGTCACGTTGACCCAAGTATCACCCTGACGAACCGGAAAGGTCACTTGTGGGACAGCCTGGCCTTCTTTCGATGCAAACATGGTTTTTCCTTCTTAAGTTTTGAAATGAGGTTCAAGGGAGAGCGTGGTCTCCGTAAAGTTGTGGTTATTATTAAAGAAAAACTTTGATAGCTCTAATCGTTTGATGTTATGGTTTTGATAGGTGCATTCTATCGAGGTACAAGATGAACATTCGAGATTTTGAATACTTGGTGGCATTGGCTGAGCACAAGCATTTTCGTAAAGCCGCTGAGGCCTGCTTTGTCAGTCAGCCTACCTTAAGTGGTCAAATTCGTAAGCTGGAAGACGAACTGGGAACCGTGTTGCTTGAGCGTAGCAGTCGCCGCGTGCTATTTACCGATGCGGGCTTGCAGCTGGTGGATCAGGCCAAGCGGATTCTGACGGAAGTTAAAACGTTTAAAGATATGGCGAGCGGCCAGAGCGGCGCGATGACTGGCCCGATGCATATTGGCTTTATTCCGACTCTGGGGCCTTATCTGCTGCCGCGGATTGTACCGACCCTGAAAGAGAGTTTTCCGGAACTGGAGCTGTATCTGCACGAAGCGCAGACTCACCAGTTAGTGCGCCAGCTGGAAGAGGGTAAGCTGGATTGCCTGGTATTGGCATCGGTGGAAGAGACCGCGCCGTTTAAAGAGATTGAGATTTTCAGCGAACCGATGAGCATCGCAGTGCCGTGCGGCCATGAATGGGCCGGACGTGACGAAGTGGACATGCTGGAACTGAATGGTAAAACCGTGCTGGCGCTTGGCGACGGCCACTGCCTGCGCGATCAGGCGCTGGGTTTCTGCTTCGCCGCAGGCGCCAAAGATGACGAACGTTTCAAAGCCACCAGTTTAGAAACGCTGCGTAATATGGTCGCGGCGGGTGCTGGTATTACGTTGTTGCCGCAATTGTCTCTGCCGGGGGAAAAAGAAAAAGATGGCGTGTGTTACATCAAAGCCGTCAACCCTGTACCGTCGCGCCGTTTGGTGCTGGTGTATCGCCCGGGCTCTCCGCTGCGTCAACGATTTGAAAATCTGGCCAGTGCGATGCGTGACTGCTTGATGGCAACCGTGCACTGACTCTGATGCTACGCATAAAAAAAGAGGCTGACTATTCAGCCTCTTTTTTATTTTCTGCCATCAGAACAGCGATTCGTTGTCTTCACTGGTGTAGATACTGTTAGTCGTCGATTCCGTCACATAGTCTTTCGGCTCAGTACCGTCAATGAAGTACTCAAACATGGAGCTGGAATCGAGCTTGTTGGTCAGTAAGCCGCTATCACGGTCGATACGAACGCGAACGATATTATCTGGAATACTTTGTTCCTGATAAGGCACGCCGTTCAGAGCTAAGCCCATGAACTCAATCCACGCTGGCTGTGCGGTTTTCGCACCCGCTTCGGCACCCGAGACATCATCTTCAATCGCCGGGTTAGGAACAGTGTGGCCGAGGTTGCGGCTGTGCTCGTCAAAACCAACCCAGGCGGTGGCGACAATACCCGGGCCATAACCGTTGTACCATGCGTCTTTCGAATCGTTTGTCGTACCAGTTTTACCACCGATATCACGGCGCTTGAGCGCCTGTGCCCGCCAGCCAGTACCGTTCCAGCCGGTGCCTTCACGCCAGTCACCGCCACCCCAGATATTGCTGTACATCATCTGACGAACTAGGAAAGCGTTCTGTTCAGAGATCACTTTTGGTGCGTACGGAGTATCCACATCCTGCTCGTCAACGCCGTTGCTCAGGCTTGACTCACAACCGTTGTGACACACGACTTTCGGGCTGGCTTCGAATTCCAGATCGCCATAAGGACCTTCAACTTTGCTGATGTAGAACGGTTCCACATAGTAGCCGCCGTTGGCAAAGACTGAATAACCTTGCGCCATTTTGACCGGAGTCAGGCTGCCTGCGCCCAATGCAATAGTTTCAGAACGAGGCAGTTTGTCGAGTTCAAAGCCAAAACGAGTCAGGTATTGACGGGTATCATCAAGGCCGACCTCACGCAGCACGCGTACCGCCATGACGTTTTTCGACTGTGCCAGACCGATGCGTACGCGAGTCGGGCCGCCGTAAGTTGGTGGCGAGTTCTTCGGGCGCCATGCGGTGCCTTGACTTTCATCCCACTGGTTAATTGGTGCGTCGTTGATCAGCGTCGCCAGCGTCAGACCTTTCTCCAATGCCGCTGAGTAGATAAACGGTTTGATACTTGACCCCACCTGACGTACCGATTGGGTCGCGCGGTTAAATTTGTTGTGCACAAAGTTGAAACCGCCAACCAGCGCCAGTACGGCACCATTTTCCGGATTCATGGCGACAAAGGCCGTTTGCGCATTCGGAACCTGACTCAGTTTCCAGTGTTGTTGCTCGGCGCCGTCTTCGTGTAGCTGTCGAACCCAAATTTGTTCGCCAACAGCCAGAATGTCATCCGCTTTGCTTGGCAGTGGCCCCTGGCGTTCATCAGTAATGAAACGACGAGCCCAGTTCATATCATCCCAAGCGATGGTTTGCAGGCCCGAGCCCTTCACCCATATTTGCGCTGATTTGCTGTCGACTTTCAGAACCACCGCTGGGTAGAGATCGTTGTAAGTCGGCTCGTTTTTCAGGTGGTCAGCAATCTTGTCTTCATCCCAGGCGGCTTGCCCTGATTTCCACAGCTCTTTTTCTGCGCCGCGGAAACCGTGACGTTCATCGTACGCCAGCAGATTATCCAGCGCGGCTTTGTTTGCTGCTTTCTGCAGTTTTGAATCCACCGTGGTGTAGACATTCATGCCGGAGGTGTAGGCATCTTCGCCGTAGCGGTCGATCATCCACGCGCGAGCAATTTCCGCCACATACGGGGCGTTAAGCTCGATTTCCGCACCGTGATAACGTGACTCCATCGGCTCGTTACGCGCCACATCGTACTGCTCTTGGGTGATGTATTTTTCGTTCAGCATGCGCAGCAGAACCACATTACGACGGTTGGTCGCACGCTCAACAGAATAGATCGGATTCATGGTCGACGGTGCTTTTGGCAAGCCGGCAATCATCGCAATTTCACCCAGCGTCAGGTCTTTCACTTCTTTACCGAAGTAGGCCTGAGCCGCGGCGCCAACCCCGTAGGAGCGGTAGCCGAGGTAGATCTTGTTCAGGTAAAGCTCAAGAATTTCGTCTTTGGTCAGCAGTTGCTCGATGTGAACAGCGATGAAAATCTCTTTGATTTTACGCATGATCTTCTTCTCGTTTGAGAGGAAGAAGTTACGTGCGAGCTGCTGAGTAATGGTACTCGCGCCCTGAGAAGCACTGCCGGACGCCAATACCGCAAACGCCGCGCGGGTAATACCAATCGGGTCAAAACCATAGTGTTCGTAGAAACGGGAGTCTTCGGTTGCGATGACCGCTTCGATCAGCTCTTTCGGCATTTCATCCAGTTTGAGTGGAATACGACGCTTTTCCCCAAACTGAGCAATCAGTTTACCGTCCTGACTGAAAACCTGCATTGGCGTCTGCAACTGCACGTCGCGCAGCGTTGCCACATCTGGGAGATCAGACTTCACATAGAAGTAGAAGCCAAAGATTGTAGTGACTCCAAGAATAATGCAAATCAATGAAAATACTAATAAACGCTTTATGAACTTCACCGGAGAATCCCTGTTTAGTAGAGGCTGCCCTAATGCAAACCCTTGTACTCTAGACTAAAAACGCAGCACTTAAAAATGTAGCGTGACTATTTTTCAAATAAATAAATGCGCGCCACTGAGTGTAGTCACCGGAGTAAATGGCATGGGTAAATCATTAGTTACAGGTGTCGATATTGGCCACCACAGTATTAAAGCGGTGGTTTTAAAACCGAAAGGCGAATCGTATTCGCTGGTCGGTTACCAAGAGATAGTCGTATCCGAGGATATTTTCGCTGATAACCACACGCTGAATTATCAGAAAATTGTAAAGAAACTCAAAGAACTAAAAAAGGGATTACCGCTATTTAGTCGTAAAGTGGCGCTGGCTGTACCGGACAATGCAGTAATAAGTAAGGTATTACAGATAGATAGCGAACTGGATGCCAGCGAACAAGAGTTCGCGGTTTATCAGGCTTTTTCCCATCAATCGCCGCTACCCATCGAAGAGTTGAGCCTGGATTTCGTTGTCACCGGAGAAAAAACACTGGGGCGCAGCAGTTCGTTGACGTATCAGGTCTATGCAACCCGACGTGAAGTGATCGACAACCGTTTGTCTGCAATGAGCAAAGCGGGTTTTGAGCCGCTGCTGTTTGATATGCAGATTCACGGCCTGCTCAATATCTGGCAATGGGTCAGCCGTGCTCAGCAACGCACCGATTGGATGCTGGTTGATGTCGGGTTCAGTCAAACCTCATTGTGCATCGACTTTGCCGATAAAACGCCGTTTTACAAAGACATTCCGTTGGGAACCCGCCAACTGGTTGCGGCGACCTCCGGTGGTAACGCTGACCTTACCAGCCCGCAAGCACACTTCATTCAGGATTTGGTTGAGCGTCTGGCGCGCCAGATCCAGCTGTTTCTTTCTCTGCAAGGCCATCAGTCGCTGGCTGGTATCTGGCTATCCGGTGGCGGCGCGGCAACGGAAGGTTTGGCGCAGGCGATTAGCGAACGTCTGGTTCTGCCTTGCGAGCTGTTTAACCCTCTGGCGGAGTTTACTTGCCGCGCATCGCTACGCCACCATCCTCAGGTTGATTTGCAGCGTTTCAGCACTGCGGCAGGCTTGGCGCTGCGCGGGCTCAATTGGCTGGAGAACGGCCATGCTGCATAACATCAACCTTATTCCCTGGCGTGAAGCGCAGCGCGAGGCGCACAAACGCCGCTTCGTCGGACTGTGCATGCTCGCGTTGATGGTAGCATTGGGCGTGCAGTGGGGCGCTGGCTTTTATCTCGTTCAGCAAACTCAGGCTCAGCAGCAGCGACTGGCATTTCTCAATCAGCACATTCGCCAACTGGATGCGCAGATTGCCGAGCTGAAAGTGACCGAGCAAGAGCATAAAGCGCTGCTGACCCGGCTCAATATCGTCGAATCGTTACAGCAAAAGCGCAATAAGACCACAGAGTTCATGAACCTGATGCCGCAGTTGATTCCGGAAGGTGTCTACGTCGACAAGATCAAAATGAATGGCGAAGAAATTGAAATCAGCGGCATCAGTGACAGTACTGCCCGACTCGCCACCATGCTCGACAATCTGGAAAAATCCACCCAACTGTCTGAGGTCGGTATGCATTCGATCGTGTCAGGTAATCGACGTTTTGGTAAACAATTTCAGAGCTTTAAGGTGTCATTTCTGTTTCATGCGTCAGCTCATAAACCGCTCGCCACCGTGACAGGAGAGAAACATGGCTAACTTGCAGGAACTGGAACTGGATGAAATCGCTGAATGGCCTTTGTTGCCTCAGTTGGCCGTGTTGTTACTGCTGGTTCTGGCACTGCAAGGTGCGGGCTATTGGTTATATATGTTGCCCAAGCAGGATGCGCTTGAAGGTTTAAAACAGCAGGAACAAACGCTCAAATCGACGATACGTATCAAAGCCAGCAAAGTGGCCACGTTACCCAAACTCAAAACCCAACTGGATGAACTGGCAGAACGGTATGACTTCCTGCTGCGTCAACTGCCGGTGCAAAAAGAGCTTGCCAGTATGCTGGCGTCGGTTAACGAGTTGGGGCTGGAAAATACGCTGACGTTCACGCGGATTGACTGGGGGGAGAGGCAGAATCAGGAATTCCTCTATCGTCTGCCACTCAATATCGAACTGACCGGCAATTATCACAACATCGGCGACTTTTCCGAAGCGATTGCGCGCTTGCCACGCATCATCAACTTTGACGATGTCGATTGGCAGCGCGTCAGTCAGGAGAGCAGCACGCTGCACTTTCGCGTCCGCGCTTACACCTATCAGTTCAAACCGGAGGTGAGCGATGAAAAATAAGCGCTGCTGGCTGTTAGGAGCACTACTGCTCAGTGGTTGTAAAGCCAATCAGGAATCGCTACCCGATTACGTTAAACACGTCGAACAGCAGGCGCAGCGTGAAGTGGCGACACTGGCTCCGGTAGTTCAGTTCGACGTGTTTCATTATGCCCAACATCATCAGCGTGAGCCGTTTGTCTTGCCTCAGGAAGCGCTGGTGCAAAACCAACCGCGAATGAAATCGGATTGCTGGCAACCTTCACCGCGTGCCAAAAGTGGTTCGCTGGAGCGTTACCCTCTCAGTCAACTGCGTTTACGAGGTGTCATGAGCAGTGGTGGCTCTGTCTCCGCGTTGATTCAAACGCCGCAAGGTTCGGTAATGAAAATTAAAGCAGGACAGTACCTGGGATTGAATAACGGTCGAGTGACCCGCGTGGCAGATGATTATCTGCTGATCAAAGAGACTTTGCCGGACGGATTGGGATGTTGGAATCAACGCAACGTTAAATTGGCTTTGAAATAAAATTTTGAGTTTAGAGACATAACTATGATTAAAGGACTAAATGCCTCCACGGCGTGGGGAATACGTTGTCTGTTTGTGGGCGTATGCCTGCTGTTATCTGCCGCCACACTTGCTCAGGAAGCGGCGGCCAATCAGCTGAAAAATATCGATTTTCGTATCAACAAAGACAAAGCGGCGGTGCTGATTGTCGAACTGGCTTCCGCCTCGGCCGTGGTGGATGTGCAGAAAACCGAGCAAGGCCTGAATATCGAACTGCTGAAAACCGATGTCAGCGACGACAAACTCTACCTGCTCGATGTGCGCGACTTTGCCACCGCAGTGGAAAACATCGAAGTGTTCCGCCAGCAGCCCAGCACCTTGTTGGTCGCAACGGTGCAGGGGGAGTTCAATTATGATTACAGTCTGAAGGGTAACTATCTGGAAGTGGTGATCCGCAAGCTAAAAGCCGAGGAGAAAGCCAAACCCAAAAGCGTACTAGAAAAAGAAGGCAAGCTGATTTCGATTAACTTTCAGGATATTCCGGTGCGCAATGTGCTGCAGTTGATCGCAGACTACAATGAGTTCAATCTGGTGGTTTCCGATTCAGTGCGCGGCAACCTGACGCTGCGCCTTGATGGCGTGCCCTGGCAGCAGGTGCTGGACATTATTCTGCAAGTCAAAGGTCTGGATAAGCGCGTCGACGGCAATGTGATTCTGGTGGCGCCCAAAGAAGAGCTGGATCTGCGTGAAAAGCAGCAGTTGGAAAAAGCCCGCATGGCGGAAGAACTCGGCGATCTGCAATCGGATATTCTCATCATCAACTTTGCCAAAGCGTCTGACATTGCGCAGATGATTGGCGGCGATGGGGCGGTCAATATGTTGTCGGAGCGTGGCTCGATCAGCATTGATGAACGCACCAATGCGCTGCTGATTCGTGAACTGCCGGAGAACATTGCTGTGATTCGCGATATCGTGGCGTCGCTCGATATTCCGGTCAAGCAAGTACAGATTGAAGCGCGTATTGTGACGGTCAATGAAGGTAACTTGGATGAACTGGGTGTGCGCTGGGGTTTTAGCTCCACCAATGGCAGCACGACCACGGGTGGCTCGATTGAAAGCAATCTGGGGGCAATTGGTTTGTACGATGGCGGTAATAATAGTGGCGGTTCTGGTGATGGCGTTGCGATTGATGATTTCCTCAACGTTAACCTCGCAGCCACCTCAGCCAATGCGTCCAGCATTGCGTTTCAGGTCGCCAAGCTCGGCGCCGATACCTTGCTCGATCTTGAACTGTCAGCCATGCAACGCGAGTCAAAAGCGGAAATCATCTCCAGTCCGAGACTGATCACCACCAACAAGCAGCCGGCGTATATTGAGCAGGGTACTGAGATTCCGTACTTGGAATCCTCATCCAGTGGCGCCACCAGTGTGGCATTCAAGAAGGCAGTACTCAGCCTCAAGGTGACGCCACAAATCACCCCCGATAACCGTCTGGTACTGGATTTGAGCGTCACTCAGGATCGGCCGGGTGAAGTGGTGAAAACCGGCACTGGCGAGGCGGTGGCGATCAACACGCAACGTATTGGTACACAGGTGCTGGTCAACAACGGTGAAACCGTGGTTCTGGGCGGCATTTTCCAGCACAGTATTACGAATTCAGTCGACAAGGTGCCGCTGCTGGGGGACTTGCCCGTGTTAGGCGCGCTGTTCCGTCGCAGCTACGAACAAATGGGCAAAAGTGAGCTGCTGATCTTCGTAACACCGAAAGTTGTGATTCAGTAACTTATCGTCATTCTTGTCAGCCAAAGAAAATTAAAGTTGCATTAGTGGCACCAGATCTAGATAATTTCGGGTCTTATCACGAAATATCTGTGAGGAATAGGTGCCACAAGCATTCCTATCGCTGACTGCTGTCTGGCGCAACCTTGTGGCGATGTCATTGAATTAACGTTGTAAATTACTGCTAAACATGGCTGAAAAACGCAATATTTTCCTTGTTGGCCCAATGGGCGCCGGCAAAAGCACAATTGGTAGACACCTTGCTCAACAACTGCATATGGAGTTTGTCGACTCTGATACAGTGATTGAAGAACGCACAGGTGCCGATATCGCATGGGTATTCGATGTCGAAGGTGAGGAAGGCTTCCGCAAACGCGAAGAAGCTGTGATTAACGATCTCACTGAAGAGCAAGGTATTGTTCTTGCCACAGGTGGTGGTTCCGTAAAGAGTAAAGAGAACCGCAACCGTCTTTCTGCACGTGGCATTGTTGTTTACCTTGAGACGACGATTGAAAAACAACTGGCGCGCACTAACCGCGACAAGAAACGCCCGTTGCTGCAAACTGATAATCCGCGCGAAGTTCTTGAAACCCTAGCGGGTGAGCGCAATCCTCTGTACGAAGAAATTGCAGATATTACGGTACGTACCGACGATCAAAGTGCAAAAGTGGTAGCCAACCAGATCGTAAAAATGCTAGAAGAACATTAAGTTGTTCTTTTACCTGGAGTACGAACCATGGAACGGATTACGGTCAGTTTAGATGAGCGTAGCTACCCAATCTCAATTGGTGCCGGATTATTCAATGATCCGGCTCTTCTTTCTTTATCCGCAAAACAAAAAGTTCTGATCATCACCAACCATACAGTGGCTCCGCTGTATGCTGGTAAAATCACGGCTCTGCTCGATCAAAAAGGCTGTCAGTCTGCAGTGTTAGAACTGCCGGATGGCGAGCAATACAAAAGCCTCGATACCTTCAATACCGTTATGAGTTATCTGCTTGAGCACAACTACAGCCGCGATGTGGTGATTGTGGCTCTCGGTGGTGGCGTGATTGGCGACCTGGTTGGCTTTGCGGCTGCCTGCTATCAACGCGGTGTCGATTTTATTCAGATTCCCACTACACTGCTTTCGCAAGTGGACTCTTCCGTTGGTGGTAAAACCGCGGTGAACCATCCACTGGGCAAAAACATGATTGGTGCTTTCTACCAACCTAAAGCGGTTATCATTGATACCAACTGTTTGTCGACACTGCCTGCGCGTGAATTTGCGGCGGGAATGGCGGAAGTGATCAAATACGGCATCATTTACGATTACGACTTCTTTGTCTGGCTGGAACAGAACATGGAATCACTCTATGCGCTGGATGAACAGGCACTCTCCTATGCGATTGCCCGCTGCTGCCAGATCAAAGCGGAAGTGGTGGCGCAGGATGAAAAAGAGTCGGGTATTCGCGCGTTGTTGAACCTGGGTCATACATTTGGTCATGCGATCGAAGCAGAACTGGGGTATGGTAACTGGCTACACGGTGAAGCCGTGGCAGCAGGTACGGTGATGGCGGCAAAAACCGCTCAGCTTCAAGGGCTTATCTCTCAAGAGCAACTGGATCGCATTCAGGCGATTTTGCAAAAAGCCAACCTTCCGGTTCATACACCGGACAGCATGTCGTTCGACGATTTCATGAAACACATGATGCGCGACAAAAAAGTGTTGGCAGGTGAGCTACGCTTGGTATTACCAACCAGTATCGGTACATCCGACGTGGTCAAAGGGGTGCCTGAAGCGGTGATTGAACAAGCCATCGACTACTGCCGTACGGTGTAATTCGAACTTTTTCAGTATGACTACTGACTGTCATTAGGAATCTTCATGAGTTTGGCACATGAGTTGACGTTGGATTCCCAGGTGGAGCTGCTTGAACGCTTGCAGCTGCTGACCCGTTTTGGTTCCAACTTCGTCAATGTGGTCGGTCCGCTGGGTGCGGGTAAATCCTGGCTGGCCCAACGTTATCTGGAACATTGGGCAGACGACAAAAACCAGTCGCTATTGATGTGCCATCCGAATCAGGATGACGAGCAGCGCCGCACCACGTTGCTGACCCAACTGGTGTCGGAACCGCTGTTCAATCCTAAAGACTCTCTGGTCGAAAGCTTTTCCCGCCTGTTTGAAGACAGCAGCTGCGATATCGTGGTGGTGGTCGACGACGCTCATCTGCTCACGGACACGATGATTTCAGAATTGTGGATGTGGGTGCTGGAAGCGCAGAGCAACCCGCGCTGGACAGTGAACGTTGTGCTGTTTGCGCAGTCCAACAGTCTGGACGCTCTGCTGACTCGTCTGAGCTATGGTCAGGAACTCAAACCGATTGACCTCGAAATTGAGGCGCTCTCACAAGATGAGTGTGACAGGCTGTTTGAGCAGCGCGTCATGCGTTATGTTGAAGACGATATGGAACGTCAGGTTCGTCAGGCCTACAAAAAAGTGCAGCCGTTACCGGGAGAGATTATGGCACTCGCAGATCAGAAAATGGAAAAACGTATTGTGATTCGTTCCATCATCGGTTCGCCGTTGAAGATTACGCTGCTGGTGCTGATTCTGTTACTACTGATTGGTGGTGGTTACTGGTGGATGCTGTCGCAGCCATCACCGGACGACAAAGCGCAGCAACTGGCACAAAATCAGGAACAAACGGCGATTCCGACGCTCAACACGGCTTCCGGTTCGTCAACCAAAATGGATTCAGTGCTGGCAGAGAGCGATACTCAGCCCGCGCAGTTAGAAGACGATTCTTCTGCCTTGCCACCGGATGTGAAAGAGTCCACCGAAGGTGTGGGTCAGGCAGACAGCAATCAGCAGCGTGTCGTGATCACCTCTGATGTTGTTGATGCGTTGCTGGAAGGCAAACCGCAGGCCGCCGATACCTCAGCGATCGATAAGGTCGTGGCCGCGGCGCCTCAAGTTGACGCACAACCCAAAGTGGCCGCAGAAACAGTACAAGCGGCGCAACTGGCATCACCACCGGCGGTAGAACAACCAGCCGCAGCAGAGCAAACGCCACCGCAAACCAAGATTACTTTCTCTTTTGGCCGTGAAGAGCTGAAAGCGATGTCGCCACGCAGCTACACGTTGCAACTGGCGGCGGTCAACTCGCTGGCCGAAGTGCAGACGTTCATCGAACGTCATCAGTTGCAAGGCAAAGTGAATGTCTACCCGACACTGCGCAACGATGTCGAGTGGTACATCATTACCTACAGTAACTACCCAACCATTCAGATGGCGCGCGATGCGGTGGAAACGCTGCCGAAATCGTTGCAGGCGATGGGGCCATGGGCCAAATCGCTCAGTCAGGTACACCGGGAAATTGAGCGTGGCCAGTAAGGCTGCGCCGTTAGGTGCCATTTACGTTGGGTCTGGCCTCAAAATGTGTTACATTCCGCAGCCTTATTTTTTCGGTGATTGATTAGAGCAGTAGATGAAAAAGCAGCGTGCCTTTCTGAAATGGGCGGGGGGAAAGTTTGGCCTCGTCGAAGACATTCAACGCCACCTGCCACCGGCTGATGAACTGGTTGAACCGTTTGTCGGCGCTGGGTCTATCTTCCTCAACACCGAGTTTAAGCATTACCTGCTGGCGGATATCAATCCGGATCTGATCAATCTCTACAATCTGCTTAAAGAGCGTCCAAGCGATTACATCGACGAAGCCAAGCGCTGGTTTACGCCGGAAAACAATCGCAAAGAAGCGTACCTGTCGATTCGTCAGCAGTTTAATCAGACGGACGATATCATGTACCGCTCACTGGCCTTTCTGTATATGAACCGTTTTGGCTTTAACGGCTTGTGCCGTTACAACAAAAAAGGCGGTTTCAATGTGCCGTTTGGTTCATACAAAAAACCTTATTTCCCGCAAGCAGAACTGGAATTCTTTGCCGAAAAGGCGCAGCGCGCGACTTTTATCTGTGCTGGTTACGACGAGACGTTTCGCCGCGCGGCAGCCAGCAGCGTGGTGTATTGCGATCCCCCGTACGCGCCGCTGTCATCGACGGCCAATTTTACGTCTTACGCGGGCAATGGCTTTACACTTGATGACCAGGCAGCGTTGGCCGATATCGCCGAAAAAACCGCGACAGAACGCGGCATTCCGGTGCTGATTTCCAACCACGACACCATTCTGACCCGCCGTTTGTACCATGGCGCGCAGCTCAATGTGGTGAAAGTGAAGCGTACCATCAGCCGCAACGGCGCGGGTCGCAACAAGGTGGACGAACTGCTGGCGCTGTTCAGCCCGGCTCAACAGGATTTGTAATAACTGGCGCCGAATGTGCAGATTTGCCTGCTGGCTTGGCCCTTGGCGCTAGGATCTCTCCGCTCCCTTAGGTAGAATGTCGAACATAAACTGTTCACTGCATTCCATCGCCTAAGAGGTCAGGTATGAAAGATTTTCTCATTGCTCCATCCATTCTCTCTGCAGATTTTGCCCGTCTCGGGGAAGACGTCGAAAAAGTCCTGGCGGCGGGTGCCGACGTGGTTCACTTTGACGTGATGGACAACCACTACGTACCTAACCTGACGTTTGGCGCGCCCATTTGTAAAGCGCTGCGTGATTATGGCATTACCGCACCGATTGACGTTCACTTGATGGTCAAACCGGTCGATCGCATCATTCCTGATTTCGCTAAAGCCGGCGCTTCGATGATCACTTTCCATGTTGAAGCGTCTGAGCACGTTGACCGTACACTGCAACTGATCAAAGAGCACGGCTGTAAAGCGGGCGTAGTGCTTAACCCGGCAACGTCACTCAGCCATCTGGATTACATCATGGACAAAGTGGATATGATTCTGCTGATGTCGGTCAACCCGGGTTTTGGCGGTCAGTCATTCATTCCGCATACGCTGGATAAACTGCGTGCGGTGCGCAAACTGATTGATGACAGCGGCCGTGATATTCGTCTGGAAATCGACGGCGGTGTGAAAGTGGACAACATTCGCGAAATCGCGGCAGCCGGTGCGGATATGTTCGTGGCTGGTTCGGCGATTTTCGGTCAGCCAGATTACAAAGCGGTCGTGGACGCGATGCGTGCAGAGCTGGCTCGCGTAGAATAACAACCGATTACAATTAAAAAGCCTTAGGAAGATTGTTTTGAACCAAATTAAGTTGATCGCTTTTGATCTCGACGGCACGTTACTCGACAGCGTGCCAGACTTGGCGGTTGCCGCCGATCAAGCGGTGCGCGCGATGGGATTCCCTGGCGTGACTGAACTGCAGGTGCGCGATTATGTCGGTAATGGTGCCGATGTGCTGATTGCCCGCTCTCTGAGCCAGAGCCTGACGATTGACCCGTCACTGAGCGACGAAGTGCGCAGCAAAGCGCGCGTGCTGTTTGATGATTTCTATGAACAGACTGGCCACAAGCTGAGCCACCTTTACGCCAATGTTAAAGAGACGCTGGCGCAGCTGCACCGCGCGGGTTTTACTCTGGCGCTGGTGACCAATAAACCGTCGAAGTTCGTGCCGCACGTGCTGGCTCAGCATGGTATTGATGGCTACTTCAGTGACGTGATTGGCGGCGATACCTTCCCGAACAAGAAGCCGGATCCGATGGCACTGAACTGGCTGCTGGACAAACACCAGCTGAGCGCCAGCGAAATGCTGATGGTCGGTGATTCCAAGAACGACATTCTGGCGGCGAAAAATGCCGGCTGTGCGTCGTTCGGTCTGACTTACGGTTACAACCACGGTGAGCCAATCGCTGTGTCTGAGCCGGATGTGGTGGCGGATAACATTGCGCAATTGCTCGATGTTGTGCTCGTTTCTGCGTAAAAGACCGCAATCTTCGCTGGCAAAATACTCGTTAATGAGTACACTGCTGGTTTGATGTTTTTCAAATAAAAGCGCGCTCAGAGTGGTCTGGGCGCGCCTTTTTCACAGATTTGTTCTGTCTTATCTCATATTAAGTAACAAGGAAATCATACTCATGAGCAAACCCATCGTATTGAGTGGTGTTCAACCGTCAGGTGAACTAAGTATCGGTAACTACTTGGGTGCTCTACGTCAATGGCAACAGATGCAAGACGACTATGATTGTCACTACTGTGTAGTGGATTTGCATGCGATCACGGTTCGTCAGGATCCGAAAGCGCTGCATGAAGCAACACTGGATGCATTGGCAATCTGTCTGGCCGTTGGTGTTGATCCGAAAAAGAGCACGCTATTTGTTCAGTCACATGTACCAGAGCATGCTCAATTGGGTTGGGTTCTTAACTGTTACACACAAATGGGCGAACTGAGCCGCATGACTCAGTTTAAGGACAAGTCTGCGCGTTACGCGAACGATGTAAACGCCGGTCTGTTTGACTACCCGGTTCTGATGGCTGCGGATATTCTGTTGTACGGCGCGCACCAAGTGCCTGTAGGCAGCGACCAGAAGCAGCACTTGGAGTTGGCGCGCGATATCGCCACCCGTTTCAACAACATCTACAGTCCTGAAACGCCAATCTTTGAAGTGCCGGAGCCGTACATTCCGACCGTGAATGCACGCGTGATGAGCCTGCAAGATGCGACCAAGAAAATGTCGAAGTCGGATGACAACCGCAAGAACGTGATCACGTTGCTGGAAGATCCGAAGTCGATCATTAAAAAGATCAACAAAGCCCAGACAGACACAGATACGCCGCCACGCATCGCACACGATGTAGAAGCGAAGGCAGGCATCTCGAACCTGATGGGGCTGTACGCAGCGGCTACCGGTAAAACGTTTGCCGAAATTGAAGCGCAATACGCGGGCGTGGAAATGTACGGTCCGTTTAAGAAAGACGTCGGTGAAGCGCTGGTGGCGATGTTAGAACCGGTTCAAGCTGAATACCACCGCGTGCGTGCAGATCGCGCGTACCTCGACAGTGTGATGCGTGATGGCGCAGAGAAAGCCTCAGCGCGTGCACTGCAAACCCTGAAGAAAGTGTTTGATGCCGTTGGTTTTGTGGCTCGCCCGTAAACTTTCTCTGAATGTAAAAAGCCCCGGCATTGTCCGGGGCTTTTTTATGCCTTGAGGAAATCTCTTTGTAATCAATGTTTAATCTAACATTCATTTAAGTTTTTACGTTAACTGTTGAAAATTTGCGTTCGGTTCAAACATTGATCATAAGAATGCGAGATATGTCTCGATATGCATAGTGAATGGTTTTTATTTGCAGTCAAAAGCACAACACTGGTTGATGTTTTTAACCGTGTTGCAGTGATGAATGTGACACATCGCACTTAACTTCATACCTAGATTACATCGTAGGGATGACGAGGCTAATCATGCATACCCAACCCACTTTTTCAGTTTCTTTTTCGGCACTGGCGCTGGCCATTGCTGCGGGACTCAGTGCGCCAGCGCGCGCGGAGATTGTGCTGTCGCAATACGTTGAGGGCAGCAGTTACAACAAAGCGATCGAGATCGCCAACACGGGCGACGCGTCCGTTAGCCTGGATGGCTACTCGCTGGCAATGTCGACCAATGGCAGTGGCAGCTGGGATAAAACCCTGCCGCTGAGCGGCCGAGTGATCGCCGCACACGATGTGTTGGTGCTGTCTAACTCCGGCGCCAACAGTGACATTCAGGCGGTCACCGATATCAGCAACAACAGCGTGATCAATTTTAACGGCAACGACCCGGTGGCGCTGCTTAACAGTGATGGTTCCGTGCATGATGTCATTGGCGACATGGGCGGCGCCGATTTCGGGAAAGACCGCACTCTGGTGCGCCAAGCTGATGCGCTGACGCCATCGGCGGTGTATCAGCCACAGCAGTGGATGGTGTGGGATGCCAATGTCATCGACGGTTTGGGTTCGCTCGATACAGAGCTGCCTGAGGCGTTCACCTGTAATCAGGATGGCAACGAGCCAACCTTTACCTCTATTCAGGATATTCAGGGCGAGGGCGATACGTCACCGTTTATCAACGGTTATCCGTACATCACCGACGACGAATACACGGTGAAAGGGGTGGTCAGTGCGATGACGGGTGGCCTGACCAAAGGGTTCTATCTGCAAGCGTTGGACGATGATAACAATCCGTTGACTTCAGAAGGGCTGTTTGTGTTTACCGGTCAGTCGTCGAGCGATCTTCAGCCGGGGGATGTCGTGTGTACCCGCGGTAAAGTGCAGGAGTACTACAATCTGACCCAACTGAAAGTTGAGAACAATCAGTGGGAAAAATTGTCCGAACAAGCCGCACCGGCCGCGCACGAGGTCACCATTTTGGGCAGCGACGAGCACTTTGCCCAAACCATGGAACGCTACGAAGGCATGTTGGTGACGCTGCCTAAAGCGCTGGATATGCGTGTCACCCGCACCTTTGGTTACGATTACGATGCGCGCCGCAACAATATGGTGCTCGCCCAAGGGCGTGTGAACATGCAGCCGAACCAGTTGTTCCCGGCAGGTTCCGAACAGGCTCAGCAACAGAGCCTCGACAACGCTCAGCGCCGACTGTTTGTCGAATCGGATGCTAAAGCGGCTGATGGTCAGATCCCTTACTACCCGCAATTTGGCCGCAGCGATATCGATCAGGATGGCTCAACGGAAGACTACATTCGTGTGGATGATACGCTGTTCGATGTGGAAGGCGTGGTGACCTACAGCTACGGCGAATACCGTCTGGTGGTGACCAACACCATCAGCCAGGACAATCTGGTCCACAACGATCTGCGTACCGCAAAACCTAAGATGTACGAAGGGGATTTGCGTATCGCGTCGTTTAACGTCCTCAACTACTTCAATTCCCCTTATGGTGGTGACGCGAATCAGCACGGTGATAACCGCGGTGCCAGCAACTTTACTGAGTTCTCGATGCAGCAGGCGAAGATCGTCAATGCGATTTTGCGTCTGGATGCGGACATCGTCGGCTTGATGGAAATTGAGAACAACGGTTTTGGTGATGGTGCGGCGATTCGCCAACTGGTCGATCAGCTCAACGAACGTATCGATGACAAGAAAAAACGCTACCAGTTTGTAGCTGTGGATTCGAATCAGGATGGTCAGACCGATGAAAAAGATTCGGTTGGCAGCGACGCGATCACTACGGGCGTAATTTATCGCGACAAAGTGGTCAAACTGCTGCAAAGCCGAGTGATCCCAATGCCGAGTCAGCAAGCACCTGAAGTGCTGAATGAGGAAGGCAAAGTGATTGAAGATGGTAAGAACTACCAGCGTGATACGCTGGCGCCGACCTTTAAAGTCAAAGGCGGGAACGAGACCATCACCGTTGCAGTCAACCACCTTAAATCCAAAGGTTCAGCTTGCTGGGAAGATGCGGCGCCAGTCAGTGAAGGCGGGCAGGGCGGCGCGGATGCCGATCTGCAGGGTTCGTGTGAGAACTTCCGTGTTGCCGGAGCGGTGGCACTGGGTGAAGCGTTGGCGAAAATCGACGGTCACAAAGTGATTCTTGGCGACATGAACTCGTACGGCAAGGAAGATCCGATGCTGGTTCTGACTGACTACACGCCAGAGAAATACGGCAAAGTCATTAAGGCAGCGCGCAATACCGTGATTGGTGAACAACCCCAGTTTGGCGATGACGGCGCGGTGATCACGCAAGGTTTCGGTTACCTGAGTGCGATGGAACTGGCGCACAAAGACAACAGCTGGAGCTACTCGTACAACGACGAAGTGGGCGCGCTTGATCATCTGTTGGTCAGCGACAGTCTGAAGCTGCGTGTCGTCGATGCCATTGACTGGCACATCAACGGCGGTGAATCGACGCTGTTTGACTACAACGATGAATACAAAGGCGATCTGCCGAAATATGCGGACCATTTCCGCGCTTCTGACCATGATCCAGCCGTGGTTGAGCTCAATATCTACGGCGGCTCATTCAGCGTGGCAGGGTTGGGTTTGCTACTGGGTTTAGGTTGGTGGCGTCGTAAATCGGCTTAAGTCGAGTGACAAACTGAGGGGGAGCATAATGCTCCCCTTGTTTGTGTCTGCTGCCGGGGCAGGTAAGCACTAACGGCTATTTGGTGCGCTCAATGCCGGCTGCTTTCATTATGTATTTCTCATAAATCGGCTCGCTGGTGCCTTTCTTCACTTTATAGAGAAAGTATTTTTCAAACGCAATTTTGGCCAAGTGCACCCATTGCCCCATCCCCGTCCAGTTCGTGTTGCGCGGAGGATTTTGTGGCAATGCGACAAAAGCTGCCCCTTTATCGCCCATATCTGCCAGACACACCGCATTGAGTGTCGGCTTGGTGTGCATCGCTTCACCGCGCTCCAAGCTGAGAATATTCTCCACAATGGCCGTGGTCATCGATTCAATCATAAAACCCGTTTTGGGAGCACCCACCGGCACGGGAGTTTGCTCCAGAGGCGGAATAGCCACACACACGCCAGCGGCAAAAATATTGTCGTACACCGGGCTGCGCTGGTATTCATCGGTCATGACAAAACCTTTCGGGTTACACAGGTCAGGTACGGCTGCAATCGCCGCTGAGCCTTTAAACGGAGGCAGGAACATCGCCATGCTGAAGGGCAGTGCATGTTCGAAATCGACTTCGGCTTTGCGATTGAGCTCTTCAATGTGTGCCACGTCTGCTTCAAATTGAGTGACGCGAGCGTTGCAAATCCATTTGATACCGCGTTCACGGAATTCATGTTCCATCAGCGCTTTGGAGTCGCCCACGCCACCCAGGCCCATGTGGCCGATATAGGGCTCGCTGGTGACAAACGTCATGGGTACTTTATCGCGGATTCTGAGTTTACGCAGATGGCTTTCGAGCGACAGAATGTACTCGTAGGCGGGGCCAAAACAGCTTGCACCCTGCATGGCGCCAACGATGACCGGTCCCGGATTGTCGACCAGTTGCTGCAGTGCTTGGTAAGCTTTCACCGCGTGATCAACCGTGCAGATTGACTGGGTGTAGCCGTTCTCCGGCCCTGATCCCGGTACCGCTTCAAATGCCAGTTTCGGACCGCTGCAAATGACAAGGTAGTCGTAACAATACTGTTGACCATCGCCAGTACTCAGTGAGTGGGCTTGGGCGTCGATGGCAGTGACCCCGGACGTGTTGAAGGGAATGCCGAATTTGTCTACGTAGGGGCTCAGTTCGAGAATCACCTGCTCTTTGGTCCGTTCTCCCAATGCGACCCAGGGATTGGACGGAATAAAGTGAAATTCAGAGCCTTCGTTGATCAACATGACTTCATGGTCAGCAGGCAGTTTTTGTCGTAGTTCGTAGCAGGCAGACATGCCGCCTAAGCCGGCGCCGATAACGATGGTCCTCTTCATCTCGTTCTTCCTTATTGTTAATTAGTAATAACTAAATTAATGGTAGCTAATGAAATTGGCCGTGCCATTATTCTTAAGTCGAAGATGAGAGAAACGTGATGAAATCTGCTTTATTGATTGAATCTGGCGCGCTGATTTGTAGAATGCGAGGGATTCTTGTCTCACGCTGGCGACGTTATGCTTCTGATTATCGATAATTACGACTCATTCACTTACAACCTCTACCAGTACTTTTGCGAGTTGGGTGCGACGGTGAAAGTGGTGCGTAACGACGAAGTCACGCTGGAGCAAATTGAAGCGCTGGCGCCAAGCCATCTGGTGATTTCACCGGGGCCGTGTACGCCGAATGAAGCCGGCATTTCACTGGCGGCGATTGAGCATTTTGCCGGCCGGCTGCCGATTCTGGGGGTGTGTCTCGGCCATCAGGCGATTGCGCAGGTGTTCGGTGGTGAAGTGGTGCGTGCCCGTCAGGTGATGCACGGAAAGACTTCTCCGGTGCGTCATACTGGGCGCAGCGTGTTCGCCGGACTCAATAATCCGCTCACCGTCACGCGCTACCATTCGCTGGTGGTGAAAAACGGCACCTTACCGGACTGTTTTGAGCTGACGGCGTGGACGGAGCTGCCGGATGGCACTCCGGACGAGATCATGGGCTACCAGCATAAAACTCTGCCTATTGATGCAGTGCAGTTCCATCCGGAATCGATCAAAACCGAGCAAGGCCATGAACTGCTGGCCAATTTCCTGCGCCGATAATCCCTCATCCCAGTAAAACCGTACTCTGCCGCCGAATCGTGGTCGTGGGCGCCTGCGCGATTTTTCCTGATCGCGATCACTATTCTTAACATTTTCGTCATCTAAATTTCTTTTTTTTCTACATTGAAAATTTATTCGCCGCAGATCCTGCCGATCCCTTGCTACGCCTGATCTGACCGTGGTGTGGCACGGCTTTTTTTACCCATAATGAAAAAGTACTTCATAAAAGCGTTTACTTGGTGCATAAATAATCACGAGTGGTGAAGATTGTGAGCTGAATCGGCTGGCTGAAAGAATAAATCACTATTGAATTGGTTAATAATTTGTAAATACAATGCTGCATCGGCTTATATGCAAAACAAAATCTCAACGTCGGGATTTTGTGAAAGGACTGCCTTTCTGCCAGGCATGCGGTATCGAGAAGGAATGTGCAATGACAGTGGAAATTAAAGTAGAACGCGGTTTGTTTGATGAGGTAATGGTGCCTTGTTACAACCCGATGGAATTCATCCCGGTTAAGGGACAGGGCTCACGTGTGTGGGATCAGCAGGGCAACGAGTACATCGATTTTGCCGGCGGTATCGCGGTGAGCTGTTTAGGTCATTGTCATCCAGCAATGGTGAACGCGTTGACAGAGCAGGGCAACAAGCTTTGGCATCTGAGCAACGTGATGACAAACGAACCAGCACTGCGTCTGGCGAAGAAGCTGACTGAAATCAGCTTTGCGGAAAAAGTGTTCTTTGCTAACTCGGGCGCCGAAGCAAACGAAGCGGCACTGAAACTGGCACGTCGTTACGCTGCGGACGTTTATGGCCCTGAAAAGTCTGAAATCATTGCATTTAAACAAGGTTTCCACGGCCGTACATTCTTCACCGTGACTGTGGGTGGTCAAGCGGCTTACTCGGACGGTTTTGGTCCAAAACCAGGTGATGTGACGCATCTGCCATACAACGATGTGGAAGCGCTGCAGGCACACATCTCTGACCGCACTTGTGCTGTCATGATGGAACCTCTGCAAGGCGAAGGCGGTATTGTGTCGCCAACACCAGAATTTGTTCAGGCTGTGCGTGAGCTGTGTGACAAACACAATGCGCTGCTGATCTTCGATGAAGTGCAAACGGGTAACGGTCGTACCGGTCACTTCTACGCTTACCAAGGTATCGGTGTGACGCCGGACATTCTGAGTACTGCCAAATCACTGGGCGGCGGTTTCCCAATCGGCGCGATGCTGACCACATCGAAACTGGCAGAGCACATGAAAGTGGGCGTGCACGGTTCGACCTACGGCGGTAACCCGCTGGCATGTGCGGTTGCAGAAGCCGTCGTGGATGTGGTGAGCAAGCCAGAAACGTTGGCTGGCGTCAAAGAGCGTGAAGCACTGTTCCGTGAAGGTCTGCAAAAGATCAACGCGAAGTACAACCTGTTCAAAGAAGTTCGCGGTCAGGGCCTGCTGTTAGGTGCGGCGCTGAACGACGAGTGGCAAGGCCGTGCGCGTGACGTGTTGGTCGCATCAGGTAAACAAGGTCTGATGCTGTTAGTGGCCGGTGCGAACGTTGTTCGTATGACCCCATCATTGATCATTACTAAAGAAGAAATCGAAGAAGGCTTAGCACGACTAGACAAAGCAATTGCTACCCTAGTTTAAGCGAGCCCGTACGCCATACCAAACCCATGGGATGGGGGCGGTATGGCGACGTTATCAGGTCGAGGCATTCAGACCTGTTTGCATCTGGAGGGAGTATTGATGCTAGTTGTTCGCCCTATTGCAATTTCAGACTACGAGGCGCTGCACACCTGCGCAGTGGAATCGGGTCATGGATTCACCTCATTGCCGGTTAACGAAGAACTGTTAACCAATCGCATTAAACATTCCGAATACAGCTTTACCAAACCCGACGTGAACCAGCCGGGCGATGAAGGCTACCTGATGGTTGGCTTTGATTCCGAAACCGGGGAAGTTGCGGGCACCACAGGCGTTGAAGCTTCCGTGGGCTGGGATATTCCGTTTTACTCTTACCACATCAGTACCATCGTACACGCATCGCCAAAACTGGGCGTCAACAATGTGGTTAAGCTGCTGACGTTTGGTAACAACTACACCGGTTGTTCGGAAATCTGCACGCTGTTTCTGCGCGCTCCGTTCCGTGAAGGTCTGAACGGGCGTCTGATGTCGAAATGTCGTTTCCTGATGATGGCGGAACATCCGCATCGTTTCTCTAAAACCATCTTCGCTGAAATGCGCGGTGTCTCTGATGAACAGGGTAACTCACCGTTCTGGAAATGGTTGCAGGAACACTTTTTCTCAATCGACTTCACCATGGCGGATTACCTGACAGGTATTGGCAAGAAAGGCTTCATTGCCGATCTGATGCCGAAACTGCCGATTTACATCAACCTGCTGAGCAAAGAAGCGCAGGCAGTGATTGGTCAGGTGCATGAGAAAACCCGTCCGGCGCTGGCGCTGCTGGAAAAAGAAGGCTTCACCTGCCGCAACTATGTGGACATTTTTGATGCGGGCCCGTCAGTAGAATGTGACCTGCGCAATATCGAATCGGTACGTGATTCCGTGCGTGCCAAAGTGGAAATCGCCGAGCACTCCAGCTCGCAGGATTTCCTGATGTGTAATACCTCTTTTGAACATTTCCGCGCGACGGCGGCGAAAGCAGCCTATAACCGTGAGCGTGGAACCGTGATTATTGCGCCTAAAGTGGCTGAAGCGCTGCAAGTCGACAATGGCGACTTCCTGCGCATCCTTGCTCAATAGTCAGAGCACAGTAACGAATTGAAGGATAAGACAATGACTCAGTGGATTGCCGGTCAATGGGTGGCTGGTCAGGGTGAACACTTCACCTCTTTGAGCCCATACAACAACGAAATTGTCTGGCAGGGCGACAGTGCCACGCCAGCTCAGGTTGAAGATGCCGTAAAAGCCGCGCGCGCTGCGTTTGTTGAGTGGAAGAAACTGCCATTCGCGGAACGCGAAAAAGTAGTGCTGGCGTTTGCTGAAAAGGTCAAAGCTAACGCTGAAGCGATCGCTGAAGTGATTGCTAAAGAAACCGGTAAACCGATTTGGGAAACCCGCACGGAAGCCGCTGCGATGGCTGGCAAGATTGCGATCTCGATTCGTGCTTACCACGACCGTACCGGTGAAACCGTGCGTGAAGCGGCGGGCAACCAAATCGTGCTGCGTCATCGTCCGCTGGGCGTGATGGCGGTCTTTGGGCCGTACAACTTCCCGGGCCACCTGCCAAACGGCCACATCGTTCCAGCACTGCTGGCGGGTAACACCGTGGTATTCAAACCGTCTGAACAAACACCTTGGACGGGTGAAGTCGCGATGAAACTGTGGGAAGAAGCGGGTCTGCCTAAGGGCGTACTGAACCTGGTACAAGGCGGTAAAGAGACCGGGATTGCGCTGGCACAGTCAAAAGGTATCGATGGGCTGCTGTTTACTGGCAGTGCCAACACGGGTCATCTGCTGCACCGTCAGTTTGCGGGTCAGCCAGGTAAAATGCTGGCGCTGGAAATGGGCGGCAACAACCCGATGGTGATCTCTGATCACTACGGCGACCTGGATTCCACCGTTTATACCATCATTCAATCGGCCTTCATCAGTGCTGGTCAGCGTTGCACCTGTGCACGTCGTTTGTACGTACCACACGGCGATAAGGGCGATGCGCTGATCACGCGTCTGGTTGAAGCGACTCAGAAACTGCGCATCGACCAGCCATTTGCTGAACCCGCACCGTTTATGGGGCCACAAATATCCAAAGCGGCCGCGGACTTTATTCTCAAAGCGCAGGCAAACCTGCAATCTTTAGGCGGCGAAATTCTGGTTGAAGCGCGCGGTCTGGAAGCCGCGTTTGTGACTCCGGGTATTATCGATGTGACCCCGATTGCCGAGCTGCCGGACGAAGAGTACTTCGGCCCGCTGCTGCAAGTGGTGCGTTACGAAACGTTGGCTCAGGCGGTTGAACTGGCCAATGACACCCAGTTTGGCTTGTCGGCTGGCCTGGTCACCACCGATGACAGCGAATGGGAATACTTTGTTGATCACATTCGTGCCGGCATTGTGAACCGCAACCGTCAGCTGACGGGCGCGAGTGGCGATGCGCCATTCGGTGGTCCGGGTGCGTCGGGTAACCTGCGTCCAAGCGCGTTCTACGCGGCCGATTACTGTGCTTACCCGATGGCGTCGATGGAAGGTTCGGCAACCGAACTGCCAGCCACACTGAGTCCGGGTATCGAACTGTAATTTACGATTTAGCTAACGTCACAGGCTGAAGGCTGCCCGGTCCTTCTCGGGCTTCGGACCGGGTAGCCACTTTTTACTATTACAACAATAAATATTCATATTCGCCCCAAGTAGTGAGTGGTCACTTGGGCAACAGAATCCAATAACCCAGGTTGCTTGCAGAGCAGCGCAGACAAGGAGGCGTTATGACGCCAGCAGTTCTCTTTGAATCCCTATGGAATGACTATATTCGACGTCTTTGCCCGTCGGCCGACAAAGTACACCAGTTGCTTCAGGAAGACGAAGCGCTGATCAACGATCACATCGCCCTGCGTACGTTTAACGTGGCACCGCTGGGGATTGATACGTTGGCGAAACCGTTTCTGGCGCTGGGCTACAAGCCGTGCGGTGATTACGTGTTTGAAAGCAAAAAACTGGTAGCGAAACATTTCGAGCATCCGGATCCGCTGCAACCCAAAGTGTTCATCAGTGAATTGAAAGTGGAAGAGTGTTCACCAGAGCTACAAGCGATTGTCGCTAAGCTGGTGGCGCAAGTTGATGCCGCGAAGCTGGAAGGCGATGCTTTCCTCTACGGTGGCCGTCTGTGGGATCTGAGCTATGCCGATTATCTGCAACTGGCGAAAGAGAGCGAATACGCCTCTTGGCTGGCGGCACACGGTTATGGTGCCAACCATTTTACGGTGAGCGTTAACCAGCTGAATGCGTTGGATGAAGTGAAACAGGTGAACGATCATCTGCGCAGCGCAGGCTTTACCATCAACGAATCTGGCGGCGAAGTGAAAGGCTCACCAGAGGTGCTGCTGGAGCAGTCATCAACGATGGCAGACAAAGTGCCGGTGACCTTCATTGAAGGCACAGAAATCATTCCGGGCGGCTTTTATGAGTTTGCCAAGCGCTACCCAATGGGCAACGGTGAACTTTACACCGGCTTTGTGGCCGCTTCTGCAGACAAGATTTTCGAAAGTACCGACAGCAAGTAATTTCGCGAGTGGCTTTGGGTTGTCTGTAGTCCAGTGGCGGACAACCTTCCTCTCTCCTGGCCACAAGCAAATAAAAAAGCCACCGCAAGGTGGCTTTTCTTATTCTGTCTCGGTGACGATTAACGAGTACCGTATACCACGATAGTCTTACCGTGTGCAGAAATCAGGTTCTGCTCTTCCAGCATCTTCAGGATGCGGCCAACGGTTTCACGAGAACAGCCAACGATTTGACCGATTTCCTGACGAGTGATCTTGATTTGCATACCGTCTGGGTGGGTCATGGCGTCTGGTTGTTTCGCCAGGTTCAGTAGGGTCTGCGCGATGCGACCAGTTACGTCTAGGAACGCCAGGTCACCCACTTTTTGGCTAGTCACTTGCAGACGGCGAGCCATCTGGCCAGACAGGCGCATTAGGATGTCCGGGTTAACCTGAATCAGCTGACGGAATTTCTTGAATGAAATTTCCGCGACTTCACAAGGAGATTTTGCACGAACCCAGGCAGTACGCTCCTGACCTTCTTCAAACAAGCCAAGCTCACCGATGAAGTCACCTTGGTTCAGGTAAGACAGAATCATCTCCTTACCTTCTTCATCTTTGATCAGTACCGCAACAGAACCTTTAACGATGTAGTACAAAGTCTCTGCTTTTTCGCCCGCGTGAATTAGCGTGCTTTTTGAAGGGTACTTATGAATGTGACAATGTGAAAGAAACCACTCTAGTGTCGGGTCGGTTTGAGGTTTACCTAGAACCATAATATCTCACTTCCTCTGCAGG
>ERZ1673961.70-NODE-70-length-50477-cov-7.499246_pt1 | contig 50477 bp, 32 predicted proteins | sample MGYA00580189_ERZ1673961 | MGnify/ENA primary metagenome ERZ1673961 (study PRJEB41334, sample SAMN05608105) | rock metagenome | biome: terrestrial subsurface; feature: shale formation; material: shale | place: USA: Pennsylvania ... | reverse complement strand
GTTTAGTGCTCGCATGATCAGTAAAATGGTGCCAGAAGACGTGATGAATGAGCTGTTTACTTTTGATCAAGAAGAAGTGGATAGTGAAGACCGCATGTTGTCTGCCCGCCTCGATGCGATGCTGCGTATGACGGCTATTGCGCTGAGTGAAGTTCAACAAGCTTTTGATGACTCCGAGAACGCGAAGCAAAACAGCGAGAGAATGACACGCCTGATCCTTTGGCATTTCTATGCGATCTCATTTCGTTTGGAAGAAGCCATCACACTTGAAACCCATTGTGAGCAAGTAGAAAAGTTGCTTGAAAACACCCCGACGGATGTATTTGTGTGGGTTAAGACGCTGACAGAGCTCCTGCACACTTATGCTGAGCTCAATGCAAAACTTAGCTCCCAAGACTAAGTTTGTTTCGATCTATTCAGGCTATTTTGAATAAGGTGGAGCATCGGTCCACCTTTTTACAACGCCATGTTATGGCACTGCCAGTTACATGATAACTGCCCCTAACCTATCTGGAAGTAACATCTACATCAGGAAAAAGGGTTCAACATGTTCAACTGACCAAAACCGGATAGCGAATTAACAGTAGATATTTCTTAATACGCTGTACTTGTAATCAAATCGCTTATTCATCTGCTCGCTATTTTTAATCGGGCAGATAGCGCCATTAGTAATATTCCTCGCTACGTCTTTCATCGTCGAGTAGCTAGACACAGCAATATGCTCAGATTTTGAGAGTTCAATGTGGTTTGGCGAACCGGACTCAATATGAACTACACCACGGCCTAAACTTAAGTAGCTCCTAGCCGTAGACATACTACCTCGTTTCTGAAGTAGCAGGTGCGAGCACGACATGATAAGCGCATTATACGTGACTGAGTTGGTTGCTGTCGGATAAGAAACATCTATATTGCATCCACGAAAATGGCGTAAATATCCAAGATAAACGTCCAATAGAACACGAAAGTACTTCCTTTTCTTGTACGTGAATACAACAAGCGTGTATTCAGGAACTACCCTTTCTTTCTTAAGATTATGGATCAATGAAATTACTTTACTGAGGGGAAAAACTCCCCTCTTGGCACCAATCATTATTCTCTTTTCTGAATCCGTATGCCTTCCACCATTAGAATAAACATCCGCAAACCTCTCCCACAACTTTGTCGGAAGAGACTTAAAAGCGTCTCGAGCATCGATGAAAGTTAAGTCTGTACGACCAGTAAGGCTTTGAATACTATGCTGGAAATAATCTCTAGGTGCGATGATATTTTTAACGTGGTTAAGTACGAATACACAGTCATCATCAAAGCGGTTTGTCTTAGTTGGCTTTAACTCGCCATGCTCGTCCTGAGTCTTAAGCCATCGAGCGACTTCATCATCAGTTAGGTGGATGTATAGTTTATCCAGTACATCACTACTGTTAATAACCTTGGCTAAATAGAATGAGTTATGAGATCCAAGAGAGATGGCAGTTATTGTTTTGCACTCGTTGAAATCCGTGCCAGATATTGACGTAAAAGGCATCACTTTGACGCCTTCCAAGTCACTTGGAATGTCACACTGATCTATAGACGCAATACAAATGCTCTCTTTAGGGCAGCCGCATTTATTAACCAATACATCAATATATAGATTAACAAAGATATGGCTAACACTACCGAGAATAATATTTTTATTTTTTAACGACATCAAAAAATCCAAAAAGGCACCGCCTTTAATTTTAAAACGACATTTTACTATGTTGCTAAAAAAGATTCTAATTTTTCGATATCATGTTGAGAATAAGTACAGAGTTATCTTCTATGGGTAGTAAATTATTGGTGTGCCTCCTCTTTAATTAGCCTAGAGAGACAGACAACTCACAATGGTCCCTTCGATTAAATGGATAACTCACAATGGTCCATCTTCGATTAAATGGATAACTCATCAGATAGGTTATGAAGGTGCCAGCACCTGCTTTCAACAAAAAAATCAGATAAATTTTTTCGTATTATAACAATCTGAGCAAACAGAAAATTAATCACGATAGTGATACTATTTTCATATTGGATGCGAGCAGTATGGAATCACGCAAAAAGTTAAACAAACCTCTACACATTCATCAATACGCAACTTTGTGCATTCAAAAACTCTCCTTTTAACAACTAGCAATTACTTAAAAAATATCTTTTATTTTTACGTCGCCCCATTGTTAGTGAGTATTTACACACTTACTCAATATTATCGTTCTTAACCGCTCATTTTAGCTTGTTTTCAGAGCCTCTTCTGTCTTGCCAAACTAGGCTGTAGCCCTTGCTGTATTTGACTTGCCGATTGTCTTGACCAAAGCTTTATGCACGTAGTTGAGTAAAGTGTAAATAAGAAGAGTTTGAGACATCTCTGCCAATGCAGGGGCAGGTGGAGTAGTAACGTGAATCTTACAAGACATGTTCTTATTTCAGGCTGAATCAGCTGCTTCATTTGGTAACGAGCTTGCCCTTGTAAGCACGTGCTATCGTTCTGGCCAAGCAGTTAAAAGATAACCAGAAATCGAACGTAATATAATGGCAAAAGGAATTTATATTATGTGTAGAGACTTATGTATTATGCCTCCGGACCCAGAGCTGCATAACAAGATAGACAAGTCCAAAGATGCTTTCTTACACGGTAGCCTACTGGACCAGGTCGATCAGGTCGACTTGCTTGATATGCGTACTTATACGCTTATCACCGGGCGCCCGGCAAAAACCCGCTCTCATAACCACACTCTTGAGTCGGCTCCGGTAACCGGAGTGCGACGGGCGCTGGTGTTGCTCGTCGACTTTTCAGATAAAACCGCCACGCAACCACAGAGTCACTTTAATAACCTGCTGTTTTCACTCGGTGGCAACAGTATGCGTGAATACTATCGCGAAGTGTCCTACAACAAGTTAGATGTACAGGGCCAAGTATCCGGCAGCGGTCCAACAGCCGGATGGTATCGAGCGCCGCAGCCAAAAAGTTATTACACCAACAACGATTTTGGCTTTGGTAGCTACCCGCGCAATGCTCAAAAACTGGCTGAGGATGTGATTGATCTGGCTGCACCTCATGTCAACTTCGCCAACTACGACAACAGTGGCAACGGAAAGGTTGAAGCTCTGGTGATCATTTGTGCGGGCATCGGCGGCGAACAATCTGGTGATAAAGATGACATATGGTCACATAAATGGAGCATCTCACCCAAGAACGTAGATGGAGTGGTGGTCGATCGTTATTTTATGGCACCAGAAAATGGCCGGGTTGGCGTTATGTCGCACGAATTAGGGCATCTGCTAATGGGATGGCCAGATCTATACGACACCGACTATTCAAGTCGCGGTACTGGTAGCTGGGATTTAATGGCGGGCGGCAGCTGGAACAATGGCGGTAATACCCCAGCGCACCCGACCGCTTGGTGTAAGGTACAAGCTGGATGGGTCACACCTGGAGTGATCTTCAACAGTGCCCAGGCTATTAACCTCACCCCCTACAGCGACAACGCACAGGTTTACAAGCTTCCGATTGGTAGCGTCAACAGCAAGGAGTACTTCCTGCTCAGCAACCGTCAAAAAAGCGGTTACGATCAATACTTACCCGGAGAGGGGATGATCATCGAGCATGTCGATGAAAACAAAACAAACAACACCGACGAAAGCCATTATCTGGTCGATATTGAGCAAGCTGATGGGCAACGCCATCTCAATACCAACGCTAACTCAGGCGACAGTAACGACCCGTATCCATCGGGCAGCAATAATCGCTTCTCCAATACCTCGACACCCAACAGCAAAAGCTACATCGGTGCCGACTCCAAGGTTACCGTTAGCGATATTACTCGCGTGAGCAACAATATCACGGCTAACGTCAATGTCGGCGGTGCAGCGGCGAAAGAATGGAAGCACAACGTCGCGGTTTCACGCACGTATGCCACCGTTCATACGAACAATTGCTGGGCCTACCTCGCTGGAATCGGCTGGCGGAAAATAGATGGTATCAGCAATGATGGCGTCAGTAATGTATTCAATCTATTGGTAAACGCGCGAGCCTTCGATAGACCCGTCTCGGTACAAATCGACGGTAGTAAAATTTATGCCGCATACATGAATTAGGAGAAATACTCATGAACTTTTCCAACAAAAAAATTCTTCGTACCTATTCGACTCCACACTCAAAAAATGTCTGGGGGTATATCGATACCATCGGCTGGCGGAAAATTAAGCCTAGCAATACCGATAGCTCAACTAATATGTTTATGATGCTCAATGCCGCAAAAGGCAGCGGTAAAACTGTTTCCGGCACCATTGAAGACAGTACCAGTCAAATCACCATCCTTTATTTCTAGGGGGCTGCTATGGCACAGACTATTAATATCAATATTACTGAGTCACAACCTGATGTTCAGACGTCGGCTCAGGCATTCGTCACAGACGACGGTCCTCCCCCTACAGGCGTTGAAGAAGTTGCAGAGAGTCACGATGAGCTGAGTGCACCGGCACCCAACGGTTCTGCTGAGTTCAACGAAGCGGCTGCGTTTGACGACGTGCCCGCACCAGGTCCTGAAGACTTCTTTCACGAAGAAATAAGCGACCTAAGTGTGGCTCCGCAACCGGATATGGTTGAAATGGCATTTTCCGATTCGCTCGATGAGCATGTACCCATGCCTGACGAGTTCATGGATGCGGAGTTGACCAGTGACGCCATCCCCGAACCAAAAGAGCAACCGGTCGCTGAGAAGAAAAAATCCACCCGAGCGAAGAAGTAGAATTGAACGGGTACTTAACAAGCCGATGCACACCTTCTACACTGCTGGTGTGCATCTTGTTATTTTTACGGAGCCAACTATGAGCGGAGTTTCGGCAGCCCCCAATCAATCCACCCTAACAGGCCAGGTGCTGGCAATTAGCCAGAATGAAAATGGTAAGCATCGGGTACGTTTACTCATCGAGCAGGTCGATCGTCAGTTTGGCCCTTGCTTTACAGAGCCTGGCTCCCATTTAGACTGTTTCACTTTTGACAACGTCGACGAGCTAACGGTCGGCAGCCAAATTCGGGGACAGGCCGAGTTTATCGGCGGGCCACATCATCAGGAATGTCTACTGAGCGATATCAGTGTCGATTTTCATTAGTCTCTAGACGATTTGGTAAAGCTGAGGATTACGCCAAAGGTCACAGCAGAGTCGGACTCAGAAAAGTACTTTCCTAGCACTCTAATAATTCCTTAAAGGTAGACTTACCTGAGAGCTCCCCTTTACCTTCCCCCAAGGGTAACCATTATCATCAGATCGACATTTCTCAGTAATAAAGGACCAACCATGAGCTGCTGTAATAAACCCCCACGTGGTGGTAGTAATGATCTTGGATTAATGATGAAGTTTTTTCTGGTTATGCTGGCTGTTATTTTTGCGTTAGCCTTAATTGCCGGAATGTTTTAGTTAGTCTGTTTAGCGACTCTGAGGAAAATGTGAACAAATTATGGCAAGCCATCACGCTCTTTTAGCTTGCCAAATTAAACTCTTATTTCTTCGCTCCCTCACCAGAGTAACGCTGAATCGGAGTAACCTTCAGTGGCGTAAGTTCTAGGTTACGGAGTACGGTGGTTCCTCCAACAGATACCGCCGTAAGATCATTGGCGTCCTGAGTTACAAATATCAGATTAGACAGCGACATCTCACCATCGTTAACAAAGACCTCGATGGTGAACGTATCGACAATGATGTCTAGTTTTACGATACCGTTATAGGCACGAACTACCGCTTTACGTTCCTCACGATATACATCTGGCATTGAGCTTGCTATTGCATCCCTATCGCGTCTGATAAACACCGTTTCGTGTTCGAAGTCATACCCTACAATGGCAAAGTGACCGTCCTTTCCTTTGAGTTGTAACTGGAACTCACTAGCGTCAGAGTGTACGTCAAGATCGATTTTAAGGCGGTAAGCGTCAGATATCGGCTTAGGGAAACTTGTGTCCGATAACTCTAATACTTCAACGGACGAGCGAGTATAAGTATCACCTTCAAGCCCTGCTATTGCCTCAATCGGCTGGGAGAAAAGGACAGGTTTTCCATCGACAGTACGCAGTTTTATTTGACGAACAATAGAACTCGCGGCGCCATGCCATACTTTAGTTGGCAACTGGTTGGCATAACCCCAATTGTTAAGCCAGCCAATCGCGTAGCGAGATTCAAGACGCTGGTCAGCACCCAAGTTAGAATCTTGCCACGACACCATCGCATAAAAATCAGCTCCTGCGTCCAGCCACTGTGGTTCTTCACTTTCTGGTATAAAGCGCTTTCCATCCCAGCTTCCAATCCAGTAAGCCGTGCCCGTCGTTTTTCCTGTTCTGAAACCATTCGCTCCGGATGCAAGCACCCAACGAATATTATTAGGATCACCATCAAGCGAGAGTTGAAACAGATCAGGACACTCGAGAAGACCAAGATCATCACGCTGGAAATCGGATTGATATGTCCAGTGTTTAAGGTCTGAAGATATATAGAAGCCAATTTTGTGCCCTTCCGCAAGCGCCATTACCCATTGACTGTTCTCCTCATCCCAAATGACCTTGGGATCACGCCAATGTTCAGCCCCGGGATTATCCATAATTGGGTTATCGTCATACTCTTTAAAGTGATAGCCACCATCGGTTGAGACAAAGAGTGACTGACGCTGTACACCGTCATGTTGCTGAGTCGCAATAGCAATAATCGCTCCGGCACCAAAGCCCGCTGTATTTTTGGTATCAACGACGACGCTCCCCGTTTGAATATCGCCAAGACCATTTTTATATTTGTGAATAGCTACACCATGTTCCTGCCAGTGGACGAGGTCTTTTGATGTCATGTGATACCACGCCGTCCCATTCCCATTTGGGTAATCAGCGTTATAGAGATAGTAGAAATGCCAGACACCATCGATAAAGACAGGACGCTGAGGATCATTCATCCAATGTCTGTTGGGAGTAATATGTATAGCTGGCCGATAAGGGGACCATTCTGAAGGGCGAGTAAATTGAGACGAGCTGGCAGACGCTAATTCAACACCAGAAAGTGAGAGACTGACAGTAAACAATGCAAATGAAGCACAGGCAACAGTGACAAGTGTTATGCCTGTCAGTGAGTTAAGTTTAAAGCGCATAATCCTTCTTATTATCATAGAGGGGCGGAATGCCCGCCCCTCTGATTTATGACATGTACAACTTCAGGAATTCTATTTAAGCGTTTTCTGGATCACGCCGCTCGGATTAACGTTTATATTTGCAGGGATATCTGCCCAGCCACCTAATCCACTCGTCCCGTAAGAGTAATCGACTTCAGTAGTATCTCCATCAATCAGGACTTTCACTGTTGGTGCCAAAGTACCACCACGTCGGAAGTTTTCTTTAACGCCGATAGTATCGATGAATGATTGAATCAACCCATCAGGCATCACATAGTGTGAGTAAGACTGGAAGTGACCTGCTGGCTGGTTGTAGTCTGGGTCGTAAGGCGTTCCTGGGTAGAAGTTCAGGTTGGTTGGGTTACCAAGTACAAGACCTGAACCTTGGTTCAGTGGTTGGTAATCACTGCGGATACCATCACCTACAAAGCCATACACCCCTTCCGGACCAGTGATACCACTTGCAAACGTCGTGCTGTGGCTGATAGTGAATAGGTAGTATTTACCATCTTTTTGATAGATCTGAGGGCGTTCGGTCTGATCAGTAACACAGTTCGCTGAAAGGATCGGTGGTAAAAACTCCCACTCGGTAAGGTCATCATTCGTCGCTCGCGCTAAACCAACGTTACCAATCTGGAATGTCGCACCCGATGCATTCACATCTCTGACTGTTTCAGCGTACGGGTCACCATCCTGATAACCTAGATCTTCCTCGGTACACTTCGCCGAGCCCCTTTCCATTGCTGAGTTACCTTCAAAGACCATGAAGGTTTCGCCTGGGTGAGCAGGATCTTCGAACGTAAACGGGTCACGGAAGTTAAAGTAAGGGTTTTGTTCAGCCGTCTGATAGTAGGTACCGTCAGCTTCCAGAAGATTAATCACCTTATCGAATCCGGTGAATTTTACGCCATTTTTATTCGCGTGTATCTTACCGACACTGAGTGCAATGCGTGGGTCATATGGCTTGATGTCATTGCCGTTTGAGTCACGATAGAACGCAACATCGGTAAAGAAAAGTTTGACCTCGCCACCAGGGAAAATTCGGGCAGAACCAGACCATTGTGTCTGATGACTGTATGACTGATCCTCAAAGATTTGTCCGGTGACACCTTCGTCAAAAACAAGGCCACCATAAGTCCAGCCACCGTTTTCTGGGCGTTCCTCTGCAGGAATACCCGCTGGACGATAGAAGTAGCCGATCTTCGCATACTGGTGTCGTTCATCAAAACCTAGGCTTCGATCCGCAACAAGAGAGAAAATAATCTCCTGTCCGTTCACGCTATATTGGTTGGCATCCGCATCAGTCAGTGGCCATGAATCCCATACCCATACTTGCTCATTAGACATGTCAGGAAAATCCTGAGGGACGCTCGGCATCGTGTACTCTTGTGGCATAGAGTTCTCACGTGACCCAGCCATTGGATCAGACATTCGCTTGAGCTGACGAGCATCAGCACGGGTCCATTTAGCCGTAAAATTACTCTCAGGAGCGTAAGCTTCTTGAGTGTGTAACGTTGGCTCTGGACCAGGTTGAAGTTGTGCTGCAAAAGCTAACTGACTTGCCGCTGTTCCCATTAAAATCCCTAAAATAGGGACTCCCGCTTTCATTTTTGTCGAACGCATTTTACTTACCTCTGTTAATAAAATTCTCAAAATATTCAATTTTCCAGAAGTGGTTAACCCTCAGAAATGTCACAAACTATCAACGGCATAACCCATTCGAAACCATCTAAAAATCACACCAATTTCGGTAACGTTCCCGAAATTAGGTAAAACTTAGCCATTCACAGACAAACAGAATCAACAAATGACTGAATGCATCCGTGAATGTAAATATCAGACCAAAGAGTTTGATACTAAAAATCGAACGAATTTAATAAGTCGAAATACAAAACTGGCGGTCCCGCTATCATAGGAAATGTCCGTTAGATCGGAGACTTTGCGTCACCCCCTTTCGGAGGTTTTGCCTTTTCAGTCATGCATCCTACAAGAGAAGAGATGATGAACTGAGTGTGGGTAAGCCTTTGCTAACCACGCGAAAAAGCATAACAACGAAAAATGACAATTCAAGATCAATAAGATTAAGGATATAAAACTCTGACAATAGCCAGACATCCTAATGCCTTTATATATGAATACGCGTACCTAACAAACCCTTAATGAAACTGACTTGGATCCGGTTACAATAAAATTGTTTAGATACATTAACGCCCCCTTCATAAACAACTGATTTATTAACTAAAAACTGTCATTTTTATGACAATAATTTTAGTAATTTAAATATCGATCAAATTTCATACGCAACAACGAACTCACATTGGTTTAACTCAGAATAAAAAGGGAACGTTACCAATTATTCAAAAAGTGTATTTGGGTAAGATAAAGCGATACATATCTGCCGTTACAATTTTCATTCAAGCAACGTTATGCAAATAAAAAATGTCTGGCATGGATACGCAAAAAGCCAGCAGAGATACTGCTGGCTTTTAAACACTAACACTGATTACTCAGTCTGCATTTGACAGAATTAGTTCGTTAAACCAAATCGAACCTGTCAGCATTCATCACTTTCGTCCAGACAGCGATGAAGTCTTTGACAAACTTCTCTTGGTTATCATCCTGCGCATAAACCTCAGCGTAAGAGCGCAAGATAGAGTTTGAACCAAACACAAGATCCGCGCGAGTTGCAGTGAACTTCACTTCACCCGTTTTGCGATCACAAATCTCATAAGAGTTGCGGCCTGTTGGTTTCCAGCTGTATGCCATATCAGTTAGGTTGACGAAGAAGTCATTCGTTAATACACCAACGCGGTCAGTGAATACCCCATGCTTGCTACCACCATGGTTTGTACCAAGTACACGCATACCACCAATCAGGACTGTCATTTCTGACGCGGTTAAACCAAGTAGTTGTGCGCGGTCTAGCATCATCTCTTCTGGAGTAACCGTGTAGTGCGTCTTCTGCCAGTTACGGAAAGCATCTGCCAGCGGCTCCAGAACATCGAATGACTCTGCGTCAGTTTGCTCTGCTGTCGCATCACCACGGCCAGCCGAAAATGGCACATCAAAGTCAAATCCTGCTGCTTTCACCGCTTGTTCAATACCGACGTTACCCGCAAGAACAATCGCGTCTGCAACGCTGATACCAAATTCTTCCGCCACTTGAGTTAACGCACCAAGCACTCGCGCCAGACGTTCTGGTTCGTTACCTTGCCAAGCATTTTGCGGGGCCAAGCGGATTCGCGCACCATTTGCTCCACCACGAAGATCCGAACGACGGAATGTGCGAGCGCTATCCCATGCTGTCGCAACCAAATCAGAAACACTCAGGCCAGTTGCGGCAATTTTAGCTTTAACCGCTTCGATATCGTATTGAGTGTTACCCGCTGGAATTGGGTCTTGCCAGATTAAGTCTTCAGCCGGCACATCTGGGCCAACGTAACGAGCTTTAGGGCCTAAATCACGGTGAGTCAGTTTGAACCAAGCACGAGCGAAGACTTCATTGAAATAAGCTGGGTCTTGGTAAAAACGCTCTGAAATCTTACGGTAGTCAGGATCGACTTTAAGCGCCATGTCGGCGTCCGTCATCATAGGGTTGTAACGGATTGAAGAGTCTTCAACATCGACTGGTTTATCTTCTTCGGCAATTTCTACTGGTTCATATTGCCAAGCACCTGCCGGGCTTTTTGTCAGCTTCCATTCGTGCTCAAGCAGCATTTTGAAGAAACCGTTATCCCATTGTGTAGGATGAGTGGTCCACGCGCCCTCAATACCGCTGGTCACCGTATCACGGCCGATGCCACGCGATGTATGGTTGTTCCAGCCAAGGCCTTGCTCTTCAATATCTGCGGCTTCAGGCTCTGGCCCCAATTCCGCAGCATCACCATTACCGTGCGCTTTACCCACCGTATGGCCACCAGCGGTTAGTGCTACCGTCTCTTCATCATTCATCGCCATGCGAGCGAAGGTCACGCGCATATCAGCTGCCGTTTTTAACGGGTCCGGATTGCCATCGACACCTTCTGGGTTCACGTAAATCAAACCCATCATTACAGCTGCTAGAGGGTTTTCTAGGTCTCGCTCGCCAGAATAACGACTCCCCTCAACACCCGAAGGCGCTAACCACTCTTTCTCCGAACCCCAGTAGGTATCTTTTTCTGGGTGCCAGATATCTTCACGACCGAATGCAAAACCAAAGGTTTTAAGACCCATTGATTCGTACGCCATGTTACCCGCCAGAATCATTAGGTCAGCCCAGCTGATTTTATTGCCGTATTTTTTCTTGATTGGCCAAAGTAAGCGGCGTGCTTTGTCTAAGTTACCGTTATCTGGCCATGAGTTTAGTGGCGCAAAGCGCAGGTTACCGGTAGAAGCACCGCCTCGACCATCAGCAGTACGATAACTGCCTGCTGAGTGCCACGCCATGCGGATCATCAAACCACCGTAATGACCCCAATCCGCTGGCCACCACTCTTGGCTATCTGTCATCAGATCTTTTAGATCATTTTTCAGCGCTTCAACATCCAGCGTTTTTAATGCTTCACGATAGTTAAAACTGTCACCCAGAGGGTTGGTCTTTTTATCGTGCTGATGAAGAATATCTAGGTTTAGGGCATTCGGCCACCAATCCATAACAGTAGAACCCGTAGATGTCATACCGCCATGCATCACCGGGCATTTTCCCGCTGAATGGCTATTTTTACTCATAAAGTTTTCCTTAAAGAGATAAATATCTTTTTGTAAGTGAATCTCATTTATCGCTAAGTTAGCATAAGCTCTAGGCGAATTTTCAAACACTTACCCCTTTAATCATGGTTTAAGAACTGTATGACAAATTGGTCAGAAACGTATGACACACGCATACAGATCATCCTCACAAAACTTCAGTTCCCGATATGCGCCTTAAAACTCAGCCTCTTAGTTTATGAAGTAAGGAGGATTTACAAACTGACACTCTTGATAAAATAATCAGAATCAATAGGAAGATGGGCATTCACATGGACAAACGTCAAAAGCAGCAGATGCAATTTGAAAAGAGCGGAGAAAACCTCATCGTTGGCAATATTGACGATTGTCCGATATCTCCGGAACAATTGGCTCGGACGACGGAGGCTTCTCCTTATGTGGTGGAAGCTTTTCAAAGTGGATTAACGGCTGAAGTGTTTCGGGTTCAGTTTGATGGAAAAGACTACACTCTGAAAAAGAAGCGCCCTGAAGCCAAGGTGCAAAATCTTAATGGCCAACTGTCGTTCCTGAATGAAGTGCAGCGTCGTTCTGATTTGCAAAAGCAGAAAGATTCTACGCACACCTCCGTGGACTTCGAATGCATCGTGCCGACGGTGTACGCTGATTATCGCTTAGGCATCATTCTTTCTGAGTGGATAGAAGGGAAACCCATCAGCGATGTATCTTCCTCATTGCTTTACCAGCTATTCTCAACCTTATCTGCGTGTGAAAAAATTGGCCTGTTCGAGTGGGACTTGTGTAGTGGCAATCTGCTCGTAGATGACGACCATAAGCTCTGGCTGTTCGATTTCGGTTACATGTACCCCTTCGACCCGCTAACGGAGCTCAACAGTGACGGCCTTAATGCGCCTATCTTTCAGTTTTGTGAGCGCTTTGAAACTCGATTCCTTTCGGGCTGGCTTGTGCAGCAAGGTTATTCTCACCAAGAATCATTAACCCTATTCAAAAACGTGAAACATGAAGCACTTAGCGTCTTACTAGAGCAATGCAAGTGGCTACGTCTTAACCACGCCAGTTCAGCCGTTTTAAACCACAAAGAAGCGCAAGTGACCAACTACCAAACCGCCCTTCAGAATAAAAAAGCCTTAGAGGACTTATTTATTGTTGAGATGTTTCGCTCGCATGTTTTGGATATCGAAGATGATATTGATGGGAAAAGTTGTACTGCAACGACGCTAAAGCGCGTCAATACGGTTCTTGAGATGGTAAACGAGCATTATGATTTCCTCAGCGAACAAGGTGCACTGTTCTACCAAAATGAAGGGAAATCAAAGCAAGAACTTATGGACTCCTACCGCGACAAACTTGCTTTGGTGAAGGAATATCAGCTCAGTAAAAACCACCAGTAACCACTGAATAGCCCAAGTAAAATGTCCATCTTCTCACTTGGGCTAAGTGACGATTGTGCTACTTCTTAATTGGATTAAGAATGATCGTTGTGCGTTTTGCTTTCGGTCCAAATACTGATCGCGCACGCGACTTAACCTCTTCCAAAGTGATGCTTTTAGCCGTTTGTTCCACATTCAGCAACAGATCCAGCCCATAATCATGCACCAGATAACGACCATATGCCCATGCTCGCTGGCTAGGTCTGTCCTCCACTCCCTGCATGGCGACCACCAATTGTTTCGCTGCGATATCGACCTCTTTCTGGGTAATGTTTTTCGCCAGATCATCAAAAATTCTATTTAACTGACTGTCCATGATCGCCACATCTTTTGGGTCGACTTGCGATTCAAAGATCCAATCCGAGACTTGCTCACGATCCTGTATCATCGGGTAAATACTCGGACTGTAATCCAGACTCAGATCTTCACGTAATTGAGCCATTACGCGTCCGGCACTGATGCGCTGTAAGATATCGACAACCATCGTGTCTCTCGCGCTTTGGGTAACATCATTGGCGTTGGTCAAACGCTGCAAATAAAGTGAAGACGGCTCATGACCATCCGTCATTACAGAGCGACCAGATGCCTGCGGATTCAAAGCCACGTGGTAATCAATAGGCTCACCAGGTGTCATTTCGATAGAAGCAACAAACTTGGTCAACAGAGGTTCAAGTTGCTCTGGTTCTATGTCCGCAACCACCACCATTTTGAAGCCGTTATTGAACTTAAACAAACGCTTGTGTACCGCAAGTATCTGTTCTGCGGTAACGCTCTCGACACCATCGCTATCCAAAATACGATGGCGACTTTCCGGCAGATAAGCATTTTGATTGGCTTCCTGAACCAACTTTCCCATTGGTGACTCAAAAAACGCGCGACGCTGCTGTTTAAATTCTTGCTTTACCGCTGTCAGTTGGCGCTCATCGACCTTAATTTCTGTGCTCAGGTTGTAAATTGCATTCAATGCACTTTCTAACTGTGCTTTTTGCGTAGTGACTTTTACGCCGTGACTGGTGGTATCTAACATCGGAACAATAGATGTATTGTTGCTACGCAAGTAACTGTCTAACTCCGAACCTGAAAAGTCCCCGAGCCCGCTTCTTACCGCTGCCATGGTGGCGATCTCATAAGCTGGGTAAAGCGGCTTATCTACTGCCGCTTTCCCGCCTTGGCTTGCAAAGTAAATGTAAGTGCGCCCACCCGCTTTTTCGTCCTTTTGGAACCATACATCGACGCCATTAGAGAGTGTGTATACCTCAAACCCTCCCGCCTCTTTGCGAGCACTGATAATGCGGCCTTCCTTAACTGGCTGAAGGAAACCACCCGCTCTCGCTTCCATCGACGATGGTTTTTCTCCGGGTTGGAAATAAGCCGTATTCAAAGATGAAAATACATCAGGAAACTGCGCGCGCGTTTCGTTTTTACTCATCCCGATAGAAAAGCTTGGCGGCAAAGACAACAGCTCTGTAATGTGAGTATTCACACTGGCTAACGTAGCGTTGTCGAGAAACGTTGCCAGACTCTGAGCATAACTTGATTTGGACTGGCTGACGCTGTTTTGCTCTAACTGGAATACACGCGCATCAGCGTAGCTATTGGGTTTACGCTTGCTCCAGTCAGAATCCAGATTGGTGAGTTCACCTTGCCAGTTAGCCATAACACTGTCTAATTCTGCTTGGGTGACGCCATAACTCCGAAGCGAAGTTAGCGTGCTGATAAACAGGCGGTGCATTTTTTCGCGGCGCTCTGGCGCAAACGCTATACCGGCAGACATCATCCGGTGGTAGTTAGAATAGTAAGGTTGAGCGTACGCATACTGGAAAGGAACGGCAGCATCATTGAGATCCGTGATCAGTCTCTGCTGGATCAATTGTCCAGCGACTTCATCCAACCATTCTTGATGCTGTTGTTCGACGGTTTGGCGTCCTATCGCGCCTCGTTCAACAACAAGATGCAGGCTGGGTGACTCAATGGAATTACTTGGCAGGATTTCATTATTGATGTTAACGCGAATATCGCGGCGTTTTTTAATCACCACATCTGACGTGCTTTTCCAGCTGGAAAAGGTCTTGTTAATGTCTTCCGCAAGAGCGTCGACATTAACATTACCAGTCACGATAAGCTCGGCGTACTGCGGCTGATACCACTGTTGATAAAAGCTTTTCAGCGTAACTGGCGTCGCCTTTTCTATCGAATCTCGTGTACCAATAGGATCATGTTCGCCATAAAGTGTCCCCTCCACCGAAGCTTGATACGCATTTAAAGCAAAAGGCTTATCATCCGGGTTCGCACGACGCCACTCACCTAATATCACGCCTTTTTCTTTTTCCACTTGGGTTGGTGAAAAGGTCAGCCCGTCGCCAATATCGCGCATCCAGATTAGTGCGTCTTGCAATTGACTTGGGTTTGCGAGCTCCAGTTTGTATCCTGTCTGCTGATAGGTCGTGAAAGCATTGATGTCCGCGCCAAAACTCCCTCCGGACTGCTCGAATAATCTTATCGCCTCATTACCAGAAAAGTGCGTACTGCCATTAAATGCCATGTGCTCAACAAAATGTGCATAACCTTTTTGGCTTGTTTGCTCTTGGAACGAACCAATGTTCATCACCATACGCACAGAGATCTCTTGGTCTTGTGTCGGGTAAATATGATATTTCAAACCATTCGGTAACTGATTGACATACCAGTTGGTGTCAGCCTGAATATTTGTCGAGTTAGGGGTAACAACACAGCCCGACAATATTAAGGTCGAGACTAACAAACTATAGCGCATAGCAATGATCCGAGATGATGACCATGCAATTCAAACCCTTTCTAGTCGCATAGCCTTAATATAAGTGATGGGGTCTTCGGCTTAAATCCATACTCCAGACCCCGCTTTAGCGGTGGCTTATATCCAATTGAAGTCCAGGTGCAAGACTCAAAGCGTAGCCACCAGCTCAAGTTAAAGAAAACTAATGCAAGTGTAGGTCAAAACGAACACTCTCTCCGAGTCGATCAAGCTTGTCGGAAGTCTCGACAAAAAACTGATGACTCTCCCCTTTAGAGTGAAGATCTAAGTTGACTCTATCCCCTCTTCCGGGCGTTGATACGGCAAACTGAAAACCTGTCTGTGTTTTCTCACAAAGCAATAAACACGGCTTATCGACCTCTAAAGTGACACCTTCTTGCGTATCAGACTCAGGTATTTCAATACGGCCCGGGTGACGAAAAACACAACCAATATGGCCTTGATAAACCACCGCCTGAAGCGCAGGCGTATTCTCCAATACCTTAACATAAGGTTGAGCGGCATAACGTTTCGTCTCTGCTAATGAAGACCCAGGTAACAGCGTGTATTCATAACAGGCATTTTTAGGTTGAACACCATGGTCAATTGACAATTTAAACACCCTGCCACTCACTTTGTCTGCACTCAAGTGGGCATTAATTCGCTGCCAACTGCCTTGTTGTATGTGACTATGTAAGTGAGCATTCACATTACCTAGAACGTAACCCACATTTGCATGATGCAACCAACTTTTGGCTTTAACCAACGTAGACTCCCCATTATGGTATGCATCATTTACACACGCAGGGAAATCATAGTGGCACTGGTTAATCGTGGTCATTACCGGTTCAGGGTGCGTCGAACTTATCCCCGCACCAAGAGCGATAATCGCCCCCTCACAAAAGAACCAAGATTTGAGCCCCTTGGTTTGCATCACATCCAGCTCGAAACTGGTGATCCCCCAACGGCGATTGCTGACGCCGCCCGTCCAGTCGGTTTGTTGTTCTATTCTTCCCCATTCGTGGGCTGGCATTACAATTTGTGGACACGTCACACCCGGAATCTTAGCCCAATCCCAATAAGGATAAATATCGTGGTACTCGTTACCCGTCACCCCAATATTCATACTGCCAAAGCCCAACCAAAAACCCGTCAGATTTTCCTGATTACCAGTTTCAATCGGCGTGATTCGACAAGAATTGGCTTTCACAGACACAGCGTATTTATTATTCGCCATAACCGCGTAATCAGAACGCCAGAAGTGTTTAAACCCAGAAAAAGGGTAGTCATGCCCCTGAAGGTGTTCGAGATATCTTTGCAACTGAAGGCGATAATCAGGGAACAAAGCCAACAACATCTTCGCTTGAGTTATCAGCATGGTTCGACAATGCGGTTTTTCCAAATCAGGTTTGGCGATAGCCCGGCCACAAGCGTTGTAGTCCCAGCGCCCGGTCCGAGTCATCCATACCGAGCCTTGTAGATAGTAAGTCAATAACAAACGTTGTTGCTGTGATGAAAAACGGAATCGAGTCTGCGCGCAAACATAAGCCCAGGGAAGCGCAACATTGATAAACGATTCACCATAGCCACCATTTTGTAATTGCGGACCGTGCTGTTGATAGGAGAAATCAGCCTGTATGCCCTCTTCCTGAGTGATGGCAATCGTTTCTGCTATCGCTTCCATCGCCTTTGCAAAAAGTGATTCATCGCTTTCTAACAACCCACGATAGGCTATTCCATTGGCAAGATCGACACGATTGGCGCCTGTCATTGACGCGTTATTGGGCAGATCTTCTATCAACTGCTTGATTAACGTTTCACTAAGCTCTTCACTGAGCAACAGAGCGATTGGCCCCATCAGTCGTTGCTTACCGATTTGGTTCCACCACCAGTTCCAGTTAGTTGGATTTATTTGATACCAATACGCCAAGGCCTGTTCAGCAATAGTATGCGCGTTTAAACAGCGCTGATGTTTAAATTGGCAAGCGAGAACCAGCACACGCTGTAAATAAGCATGGATGATTTGTCCATCCTGCACGGCGTCTGCCAACTGGAGATCGGGCCAACCTGAATGGGGAGAAAAAGTGGCTTGCCACTGCGCTACTTGCCGTTGCCAGACTTGTTGTGTTTGAAGAGACAATTGCTGATCAACAATTGTTTGTGACACCTTATGTCGGATCTGCATCAAATGTTGTGAATACACGATGCGAGTAACTCCTTAATTCAGCCAGAAAGGGGGATGCAACAGTCAACCTTGTTCACTGTCAGAAAATAAAAAAAGAAGGTGCTCTCACACCTTCTTTGACTTGATTAGTTATCGAACCAACTCCACTCATATGGCTGTAATACCAATTGTTGTGGTTCACCTTGTGTATTGAATACCGTGACCTGCTGAGCTTGGTCCGTGAAGTTCACGGCCGTGGCTTTGTTGGTCTCAGGATAAAAAGCAACATCGACGTACGGGTTGTTAGACAACCATGCGTGAGAAACCGCTTCCTGCTGGGTCAGCCACAACAGAATGTGTTGTAGCAAACGCGCGTTTTCCATACTGAATGGCAAGTTACCCAGATACACAGCTCGACCAGCACCGTATCCGCGCGCGGTTATCGCCAAATGTTGTCCCTGTGCTGCCAATACCGTCAAGTCATCCGCTTGTGGGTACACATAGCTTGGGTTACCGAAGTCCTCGTCACCCTTAATGAACTGACTTAAGTAATGGTTTTCCGCGATTTGCAGTGGCATCGCGACGCGTCCCATCGTCAGGGAGGTTTCTTTCTCTAAACCAAATACATCGCCAAGCTGGAAGTAACGGCCATTTTTCTGCCATGCAGAAGGCTCAGACACACCCAGTAAGCCACCGCCTTCAGCAACAAACTGACGCAGTGCAACGATGACTTTTGGATCGTTCCAACACTCACCACCACTCCATGCAGAGTTCGCATCACCCGTGTTGATGATGACTTTGATCTCCGGATCGATGCCTTTTTCTGCAATGTCATCAAAGCTGATGAACTCAACGTCAAACGGCAAACCAGACAGACACTCAAGGATGTTGTTACCTACCAGTTCCATCACATCAGGGCGAGGTGGAACATAGAAACGCTGGTCTCGAGCCTGATTTTGCAGCCAGCTACGTGCCGCGCCCCATGCGCTTAACACGGCAACTTTTCCTGCTACTTTCTTCGATTCACTGCGTTGTGTGAACTCAAGGTAGTCACCGAACTGACTTGAGATTTCCGTCACATGGTCAATAAAGTGCGGGAACTGGTTCGCAAGTGACAAGTAGCCGCCATAGCCAATACGGTCCAACGGTTTTTGCAACATCGCACGGCGAATCTTGGTCCAGTTAGACATAGATTCAACCACAGGATCATTCCCCTCGCGGAATACATCCGGGAAGAAGTAAGGATAAAAACGCGCTTCACGAATCTGATCACCACCTGAATCCGTTAAACGACGCAGAGCTACGCCATCTTCTACCGCGCCGACATTAATATCGATGCCAATCTTTTGGTAGCTCTCAAGGAACGGTTCCGTCCCGATCCAGTGATCCCCCTGGAACATCGCGGTCTTTTTGCCTGCTTGATGAGCCATGTTGACCAGCTCTGCGGCAAACTCCACAACGAATTCCTGGACAAAGGTCATCCAATCTTGGTACTGCTTAGAAGGCACTTTATAGGTACCGTTGTAGTAACCGGCATCAACAAAATCTTCTGGAGACAACTTGTAGCCAAAACGCTTTTCAAAATCTTCCAGCGCTCGTGGGCTCACGGTTTCGCCATAGCCCGTCCAATCGCGGTAAATGTCTTGGTTCTTTTCACCCGTATCGATAACAAACAAAAACGCAAAGGTGGTGAATCGAACTACTGTGGTATTTGGATGCGTTTCTAACCAGTGTGCAAAATGGTTTAACAAATGTGCACGACATTCCGGATGGTATGGGTCAAGACTCTTAATACGAGGGCCTTTCCAATCGTTAGTCAGCGCGTTGTACATAGAAACGCTGTCCCAAACCTGACGCGCCATAAAGGTAATGGTGTACTCGTGATAAGGGATCGCATCAAAGATTTCAATACGTTGATGTTCCGCATCAAATTCCCACTTGTCAGCCGGAATCACTTCGTTCAAGGTACGGTTTCTAACTTCCCACCAAAGCTTCGGCTCACTGTCATCATCCAGTTCATACTTGTCTTTGCTGTAACCATTAAGTGGGTAAATCTCAACGCGATCACTCATCGCCGTCACAGGGAACGACATCAAATATTTACGATGCAAATACTCTGGATGTTGGTTCGCGTATTCCTGATCGGCACGAACAAGGCACATCACTGAATAGATGTCGCTGTCTTGCTCAGCTAATGAATCTGGCATGGTTGTACCATCGCTGTCGCGAAGTGCATCCGCTTGCCAACGCTGATATAAATCCAGTACTACTTCTTCCTGCCCTTCTTCGACAGGCAGGGTCATATGACCTTTACGAGAGGCAAATTGGGTCATGATAGGCTCCAAAAAGTTGGGAGAGACAGGGGGCTTTTATCCCCCTGAATGGATATTCGAGTGTGCTTACCAGAAGAACTTCTGATAACCGTTTGCGCGCATCAAAGCTTCTAGATAGTAGTAATCACCGTACGGCAACATGTTGTCGCACAGACCAACTTTGACAAACGAAGCGCCATGCGCAAGCAAGCCAAGCGCAGATTCATCGCCCGTTAAATCACAGCTGTTCATCAGACCTTGCAACAGGAAGTTACCCCAATCTCGGTACTGCTTCGCTTCTTCTGGATCTTGAATACACTGCGAAATCAACAGTAAGCCCGCAGCAGTAATCGCGCCTGCTGAACTGTCTTTGTACTGAATTTCGTCACTTGGTAGCGAGTAATCCCAAACAGGAACGCCATCGTCTGTGATTTGCTCTACAGCGTAGCGGGCTAATTTCTTCGCCAGCGTTAGGAATTTCTCGTCTTGAGTGTACAGATAAGTTTGAGCGAAACCGTGGATTGCCCATGACTGTCCGCGAGCCCAACAGGAATCATCCGCGTAACCTTGGAACGTCTCACCTTTGATCGGCTCCTGAGTGACCGGATGGAAGTTAAATGAGTGATACGTTGAGTAATCCTCACGCACAATATACTTCGCTAGCGTCTCGCTGTGTCGAGTTGCGGCTTGCGCATAAACAGGAGAACCCGTCACTTTTGACGCCCAAAATAGTAACGCAGTATTTTGCAGAGAATCGATGATCGATTTGCCTTGCGTAATTTCAGGGCCAAGAGGATGCGTGTCATTCCACGCAACGATATAACCACCAATCTTTCTGAAACGATGGATAAGGTGATCAGCGGCGCGAATTGCCATCATTTTTGACTCTTCATCGCCCGTCAATTTGTAATCGGCCACGCAGCTCAAGCTGTATTGGAAACCTAAGTCGTGATCTAGCCAGAATGGGTCAAGCAGCATGTCGGCAAAATATTGTTTGCGCAACTTGGCACTGTTTTTAAACTGCTGATCAGCCGTCATTTGGTAGCAAAGCCATAACTCTCCAGTCCAAAAAGACGATACCCAATCAAACTGGTCACAGTAATCCCATTGATGCTCCGACGTACCAATTTTTGGATTACGCTCACCAATTTTAGGAATATTACGCTTAATCGCTTCTACTACCGTGGTTAGATGGTTCACCACTTTTGTTTCGTCCAGTGTGCCTGGCAACGGACGCAAAGTAATCGTTTCACTCATACCGAAATTCTCTTAAAACCTTTGTAATGCAAACTCAGGGTTATGCTCGATGATATATCTATAGTTTACAGTGATACTTTTCTATAAACGCATAACTCGCTCACATTTTTAAAACATCATTTCATTTTAAATATTAATTTCAAAAAAAAGCTGTTTCCAGCTTTCTATTACAGCGAATGGTCAAACTCGCCAACCGCTATCTACCTATATGATTCAGCGGTTCGGAGAAGCGTTTCTTCTCCGAACGTCGCAAAACTAGTCTTGCTGCTTGTAGTGCGTCTCTGAAGCGTTGCGTAGACGCTCTGCCGCTTGCTCAGGCGTTAGGTCACGCTGGCTCTCTGCTAGCATTTCATACCCAACCATGAACTTACGTACTGTGGCACTGCGCAGTAATGGTGGTAAAAAGCTCGCATGTACTTGCCAATAAGCGTCGGGATTTCCACCTATAAACGGTGCTCCATGCCAGCCCATTGAGTAAGGGAAAGAGCACTGAAAAAGGTTATCGTACTTAGTGGTTAACAACTTAATCGTCTTGGCGAGATCAGCCTGGATCTCTTGAGTCATTTCCGTCAGTCGACTTAGCTTAATTTTTGGCAATACCAAAGTTTCAAATGGCCAAGCTGCCCAGTAAGGAACCAAGGCCACCAAATAATCACTTTCGACAACAATACGCTCGCCAGACGCCACTTCACGCTGAACATAATCCAGTAACAGAGGACTATGGTACTGCGCAAAATAGCGCTGCTGCTGTTGGTCTTTTTTGGCTACCAAGGTAGGCACAAAACTGTTTGCCCAAATTTGACCATGCGGGTGAGGTTGAGAGCAGCCCATGCTTTCACCCTTGTTTTCAAACACCTGCACCCAAGGATAACGCTGGCTCAGTTCTTCCGTCTGTTCTATCCAAGTAGTAATCACATGTCCAATTTCTTCCAGGCTCAACTCTGGCAAAGTGCGGCTGTGATCAGGCGAGAAGCAGATCACTCGGCTTTCCCCTTTGGCACTATGAAGTTGAAAAAGAGGATCATCGCTCACTGGTGAATCAGGGGTTTGCTCTGTAAGGGCGGCAAAGTCGTTCTTAAACACGAACGTACCTTGATAATTCGGATTCACATCACCGCTGATTCTAGTATTTGTTGGGCACAAAAAGCATGAGTCATCATAATTCGGCAGGCTTTCAATATTGAGGGTTTCTTGTTGCCCTTGCCACGGTCTTTTCGCGCGATGAGGCGACACCAGCACCCACTCACCCATAAGAGGATTAAAACGACGGTGTGGATGCTCTGCTACATCAAATGATTGAGACATTATGTTTCCTTAAAGAGTTAAGATTGGTAACCATTCGGATTGCGCTGCTGCCAGTTCCAACTGTGCTCAACCATATCCATTAAATCGTGATTCGCGCTCCAACCGAGCTCTTTCTCAGCCTTATCCACTTCGGCAAAACACTGCGCAATATCACCGGCTCTTCGTGGCTCGATGCGCACTGGTAACTCTCGGCCGAGTACCTTGTTCATCGCCGCAACCATATCTAATACGCTGACGCCATTACCCGTCCCAAGGTTGTAGACATGAAGCCCACTGACATTGCCTCGCTCTTCCAGTGCCGCCACATGGCCTTCGACGAGATCTTGAACATGAATGTAGTCACGTACGCCAGTGCCATCATGCGTTGGGTAGTCGTTACCGAAAATAGAGAGCGTGTCGCGTCGTCCAATCGCCACTTGAGTAATAAACGGCATCAGGTTATTGGGGATACCGGTTGGGTCTTCACCAATTAAACCGCTAGGATGAGCCCCGATCGGGTTGAAATAACGTAACAGCGTGATGCTCCAGTCCGGGTTGGCAGCAGAGAAATCTCTCAAACAACTTTCGACCATATGTTTACTCGTACCATATGGGTTGGTCGTTGCGCCGGTTTGGGCAGTTTCAGAAATAGGAACCGTTAGAGGATCGCCATAGACCGTCGCCGATGAACTGAAGATCAAACGGTAAATATGTGCGGCTCTCATCGCTGCCAGTAAATTCAGCGTGCCTGAGAGGTTGTTATCGTAGTATTCGAGGGGTTTGGCCACTGATTCGCCTACTGCTTTTAACCCGGCGAAATGCATCACGGCACCGATTCTGTGCTGTTCGAAAATGCAATCTAGCACGAGGCGGTCGCGAATGTCCCCCTGATATACAACCAATGAACGCCCAATCAACTTCTCAATACGACCCACGGCCTTAGGGTTACTGTTGCTGAAGTTATCCAGCACAATCGGTTCATGTCCTGCAGCAGCCAATGCAACACAGGCGTGACTACCGATATAGCCGCAGCCACCCGTCACTAATACTTTCATGAATTACCTCTTACAAATGAGCTTTAACAATGGCGTCAATCGATCGGAAAAATGTTCTTCTCGTACCGATGTTGCACCATTTAATAGTGATGCTTTGGCGTTCGCTTTAAAGCGACAGAAATAGACGCTCCGCCCGCTGGTTGACACGTAGTCATCGAGCATCTGTACACCAAGATGGTCAATGAAGTTGATCCCTCTTCCCAAAATAATCAGTTGCTTAGAACTGATCTTCTGCAACTCTTGGTGGAGGTATTGAACGCAACCAAAGAAAATCGAACCATTGATGCGGATAACCGCGATATCTTGCTGTTCATCAATATTCAGCTCGTCGCAATTTAATAATTCAATGGTAGGACGCGACGTTCTGCGCAGGTAAAAGAAGAGAGAAGCTGCAACGCCAACATAGATAGAAAGTTCAAGGTGAAGAAAAATCGCGGCTAGGCTGGTCACTGCCAAAATAAAGATTTCTTTACCATCATGTTTTGCAATCACTTTAATGTGATGAACATCCACCAGATTCCAGGCAACAACCAGCAACAAGCCACCCATACCTGCAATCGGTATATAGGCTGCGTACGGAGCAAACAGCACCATGATGATTAATAAGAATAAGCCAGCGAACACCGCGGCTAGTGGGGTTTGTGCGCCGCTACTGTAATTCACGCCGCTGCGGGTGAAAGAGCCCGAGGAGACATAACAAGAGAAGAACGAGCCAACCATGTTTGAAATTCCCTGGCCGATAAACTCTTGATTACTATCAAGCTGTTGGCGAGATTTCATCGCAACTGAGCGGCTAATTGAAATCGCTTCAACCAGACCCAACATCGCAACCGCAAAAATGCCGTCAAGCATGGTAGATATATGGCTAAAACCAACAAAAGGAGAAGACAGGCTTAAATAGTTACTGCTTACTTGGCTCACCATCAAAACCTCGTTACCGGAATGATTCATCCAAGTCGCAAACCCCATCGCCACCAAGGTCGCGAATAACATGTGGGGTAGTTTTGGCCAAATGCGTTTACACAACACACAAACTGCGATGGTAACAATGCCCACTAATAGCTCTTTACTATTTAATGCATTGATATTACTGACTAGCAGTATGATATTTTCAACCGCCGTTTCGCCTGAGTCATATTGTAAGCCCAATACATGCTTAAGCTGGCTGACCCCAATAACAATCGCCGCACCTAAAGTGAACCCAAGCACCACAGAGTGAGACACAAAATTGACCACAACGCCAAAACGCAACAGTCCGAAAAGCAGTTGAATAATCCCAGCACACAGGGTCAACGTAAAACACAGTTGGATGTAAAGAGGCGTTCCAGGATCAGCGAATTGGCTTATGGTGGTAAAGACAATCACCGAAAGAGCCGCTGTCGGGCCCGAAATCAAATGATGCGATGAGCCAAACAGTGATGCCAAAATAGCGGGAATAATTGCTGTATACAGACCAAATTCAGGCGGCAAACCTGCAATCATGGCATAAGCAATACCTTGGGGGAGCACGATAATTGCTCCTGTAAGTCCGGCTAAGATATCCGCTTTAAGAGTTTGAGAGTTTACCTTGGAAGACCAGCTTAAAAACGGAAACAGAAGGGACAACTTGCGATGTTCAACAGCGCGCATCACGATTCCTCTAACAACAGTCGATTTATGACGGGAAGATGATCACCTCGCTTTCCTGTACTCACCCAGAAACTAAAAATTCATACAGAAGCAAAATGAGCACAAAAACTATAAACAATCGCCCCGATGCAATCAACATTAAATGAAACGTCATTTCATTTTTAATTTTTATCAATTTCAATTATGTGACACAGATTATAAAACATCGTTTCAAAATTGATTTATCACTCCATAGTGATACTATTTAGCTGTGAACGCTAGTTAGCTATTAGCTGTTCTTATTTTATGAAATATTTCTTCACTATCAGATTAATATTTTAATCCAAAGATATTGAATATGAGTCATTTAAAATACGATGGTTTTAATGAGGTTAAGTTAGCAGCATTTGAAACTTAAAGTCTTTGATAGCTCAAAGTAAGTTTTAACTGGTATTGGCCCTACGAAAGTAGTTACTGGTTGAAATAAGATATAGCTTTATATTTCCTAAGATATTGTTTGCATACTAAAAGAGCCCTTATGGGCTCTTTCTTTTTAAATAAACAAAATCAAACAATTAACTTATTCATCACCACTTACACTTTCTATTAACAACCCATTCCGTCCCAAGAAAAATATAAGAAAAAACAATATTCCTTTATTTTTCGACCTTGTTTATTAATAAATAAAGCGACAATTCAGTTTACACAATCGTAAATACCAACAATCACGCGATTAAATGGAACAATAGTAAACTTGGTTAACTTTGTAGTGTGATTTTGGATTCAAAACTGTTCCAAATTGAATTTTAAGGCGTTGATATAATACCACGGTCTAAGTAACAGCATTAGGAACAACACATGGCATCACAGATAGAAAAGACTCGTTGCCTGTCACAACTCAATCTCCACAAGCCAATTCACTCACTTAATTGTCAGCGTGACTTTTCTCATTCTGGATTTTTCTCTATGCCAGATCCGTCTCGTCACGTTTTTGATTTCAATGGGGGCTGGCTGTTCTACAAGGGTGATCCTGTAAACGCCAATCAACTTATTTGCGATGATAAAAACTGGACATCAGTTTCTCTCCCACATTGTGTGGAATTGTTGCCAGAAGATGCCAGTGGCACCATTAACTACCAAGGCGTCGTTTGGTACCGGAAGCACTTTCTTATCCCGGAGAATTTAAAAGATCAAAGAATCGTCATTGATTTTGAAGCGATTCAAGGTAAATCAGAAGTGTGGATTAACGGAGAGCTGATTGCCTCGCGTAAAGAAGGATTTCTACCGCTTGTTATTGATATAACGTCATCCCTGAACTTTGATTCAACCAATATTATTGCGGTCAAAGCAGATAATAGCGATGACTCAAGCTTCCCTGCAGGAAAAAATCAATACGAGCTTGATTTTACTTACGTTGGCGGTATTTATCGCGATGTGTGGCTTTATTCCACACAAAAGATGATGCATTTTGGCCATGAAGGAATCGCTAACACTCCAACCCCTAATACCAAACATTCTGGATTAAGAGTTCGCTATCGCAACGTTTCAGAACAAAGTGCGACAATTGATCTTGGCATGCAGATTATTAATCAAACGAATAATACGCAGCCAGTCACTATTGAGTGCCAACTGAGCTCTTGCCAAACTGGACACGTTACTACCAAGCAGTCGTTGAATGTTTCGATAGAATCTAGTGATCAGCATGTCAGCTGTAAAATGCAAGTAGAGAAGCCAGAACTATGGCACCCCGACTCACCTAATTTGTACTGGCTAGACTGCCGACTCTTCGACAATTCTGGCGAACAGATTGATAGCGTGCGATTGAGAATTGGCATTCGCACTCTCGAACTTAAAGGAAAAGATGGCCTTTACATTAACGGCAAAGCCTACGAAGAAAAGTTAATCGGTGTTAACCGCCATCAGTACTACGCACACATCGGCACTGCATTGAGCAATAGTCAGCATTGGAATGATGTGAAGAAACTCAAAGATGCTGGCTTATCGGTGATCCGCACCGCTCATTACCCGCAAGACCCTGCCTTTCTTGATGCCGCTGATCAATTGGGAGTATTAATTATTCAGCCTTCTATTGGTTGGCAATTCTGGAATGAAGAGACTCAGTTTGTTGAACAAGCCAAGCAAAACGTACGCGAAAAAATTCGTCGCGATCGCAACCACGCATGCATTTGGATGTTTGAACCCGCTCTAAATGAAACCCATCAGCCGAACTGGTTTTTAAAAGAGTTACACCAAATTGTTCATCAGGAAATGGATGAAACGACTTGGGTTCCACTCGATAGCTATATTGATTGCCCTGAAGCAAGAGAAGTGATGTATGCACACCCTAACCAAGTCAAAGCAGGTGAAACGGATGAAGGGCAATTGATTTATCCTGCGGAATTTGACGTTCCCGTATTTACGCGCGAATGGGGAGATAACGTCGACGACTGGAATTCTCACAACTCTAACAGCCGAGTTCATCGTAGCTGGGGTGAACAAGCACAAATCATTCAAGCGCTGCACTACGCTACAGGCTCCGATAGTTCCGGCCATGAATATGCCACCAATCTCAACGTATTACATCAAACACCACGGCAGCATATTGGCGGCACTTTATGGCATGGTTTTGATCACCAACGTGGTTATCATCCTGAGCAGTTTTGGGGTGGTATTATGGATGCGTTTCGCCAAGATAAATACAGCTACCATGTATTCATGGCGCAGCGTAACCCAAACAAAACCCATCCTATTTGCCAATCGGGTTACCATTTAAAAATACTCCACGAAGCGACGCCTATTTCTGGTTCAGATATCGTGGTGGTGAGCAATGTGGATAGAGTTGAACTGAGTGTAGCGGGTCAATATTTCGGTACGCAAGTTGTCAAAAATCCGAGAAAAGGCATTCCGTTTTTGCCTGCTATATTCAAAGGCGCTTTTGATTTTATGGACATTAAGAATCTACACCGCGAAGAAAGGTTCACCGAAGCCTGCATTATTGCCAAAGGCTTTGTGGGTGACGAATGTGTGATCACCGAAATCAAGTATCCGGCAAAACGACCAACACGTCTGCGCCTTAGTATCGACAACTCATCGCTCATCGCTAATGGTTCTGATATTGGTACCATCGTTGCTGAAGTCACTGATGAAGATGGAAATGTAAAACGTTTGGCCCGACATCACATAAAGTTTGAGGTTTATGGTGAAGCGAGCCTAATCGAAGCCGACAACATTTTTGCGAACCCAAGGGCGACGGAATGGGGGAGCGCACCAGCGTTGATTCGTACCACGCAAACGGCCGGCAAGATACTGGTGATTGCCCGTCCGGTAAATGAAGGGATGAATACGCTTGTACCCGCTATTTTGGAATTAGATACCAAGCCTAATACGCTTCCTATTCTGCAATCGGAGCTACCAACTCAATCATCCGATAGCATTGCGCGATTAGCCGAAATTAAACACTCTTTTGTTGAGGAAGTTGATAATAGAATCGCTCGCAACGCCTATATAAGAGCCAAGCATCGAGGTGTTGAACTGCAACAATCAGATTGTGGCGAATTTCATTTCTAATCTAACGCGCCAACTCAGTTGGCGCATTTTTCTCAGCCAAAATTCTTGGCTACTAAACTTACCCCGATTCTAAATGCCTAGGTGTTAATCAATAATGCTCAGGCTAATTTAAGCTTTGCTCAATAAATAGATACGCCAACCCCTTAAGTTGTAGAGAAGTCGATAATTCACCAAAAATAACTTGAGTTTGATGCTGAGTCAGCTCGTCGTTGTCATTGAATGGGTGTGAGGCAATTGCTTCGCGAATACTGCTTAACCAAGCGTCACCCAATTCACATAAAGGGCCATACAGTAAAATTTGCTCAATACCGACTAAATTTAAGCAATTACTTAACGTTCGGCCAATCACATTGACTGCATTTTCACTTAAACGTATGGCACTTGGATGATTCGCTAATACCGCATCAATAAAATCCGTATTACCTATACACCCGTTCTGTAAAACCTTGTCCCACTCACTTTGTAATGCCGATAACGAGGCAACCGTCTCCAGGCACCCTCTCTGGCCACAGCCACACTGCTTGCCATGAATATCCACCAAAGTGTGTCCAATTTCGCCATTCGCATGAGAACGGCTAAAAAAGACTTGCTCATCGATGATAAAAGCCGAGCCAATTCCATAGTCTAAATTCACTACACAAAAGTGCTCAGGGCGTTCACTTTGCCACTTTTCTGCCAATGCCAATCCGACACAATCGTTTTCAACAATGACCTCTGTATCAAGCCGTTGCTCTAACAAATATCGGCATTCAAAGCCGCCTTTCCACTTGGCAAGAGGCATATGTAAAGATGCCCCACTGTGCCTGGATACTTGACCGTGCAAGCCGATAGCGACACGTAGTTTGCGCTGTTTACTGGTGTTTCGTGCGTTATCATATACGTCACAGACCGCGTCAATTAACGCTTCTGGTGTTTCGACATTGATCTCGGTCTCTGAGGCTTCGAGTAGCAACTGCAGGTCTGCAGTAACAACGAGTGCCGCGATTTTGTTTGGTGATACATTTAAACAAAGAATGGGGCTGAGTTTATTACTAAGTGCATAGATCCCCGCACTGTTACCACGGCGTTGAACAGGTCCGGGGAAAAGCATGATTTTTGATTCAGCATCCAAATCCGACAGTATCTTGCTCACAGCAGGTATCGAAAGCTGAGTGCGGGACGCCAACTCTGATTTACTCAAGGGACCACTTTTCGCCAAATGCGTTAAGATGGAACGCTTATTGTGAACTCGAATCGCTTTATTGGACAAACCTAATCCTTGACGTATCACCATCACTCACCCCAGCTTATAGTGCTCAATCAATTTAAGTTGCTCTATCGACAGCTCTTGCAACTTCTGTCCGTTTGCTGCTACTTCCACAGCGCCTTTTGAATTCGAGGACGCGATGTCTGAGATTCGACTGATGTTTTTTGCTATGTCTATCGCGGTGTTTTGTTGCTGTTCTGTCGCCGAAGCGATATGTGCTCCCAACTGAGCAAGTTCAGAAATTGAAGCTTGAATACCTTGCATTACCATGCTGGTTTGATTGGATGATTCGCGCGAGTGCTGCATATAAGAATGGCATTGCTCCACTTGCTGGACCGCCTGCTCAACCGATTTATGCAACAATTTAGTCATTGTATGGATCTCTTGAGTTGAACGCCCTGTACGACCAGCTAGCTCCCTAACCTCATCCGCAACGACGGCAAAACCGCGTCCCATGCTTCCAGCTCTTGCGGCCTCAATGGCGGCATTAAGCGCGAGTAAATTGGTTTGATCCGCTATGGCTTGAATCACTTCGAGTACACGACCGATCTCTGTGCTTACATCACTCACTCGCGATATGGCATCTGCGGACTCTTTGAGAGCTTGTGAAAGCTGATGTTGAGCCTCAAGGTTGTCAGTGGTTTGTTGTTGTCCTTTCACGACCGAACGCTCAATATCGTTTAACTGAGTTTGGCTGGTACGTGTGGCTTGGGAGACCTCCGCGACCGAGCTTTCCATTTCGCTCATCGCCGCTGCGACACTTTCGGTTTCGATGCGCTGTGACTCCAGCGATTTTTGACTTTTAGAGGCAGTAACTTGATTGTGATTAGCAAGCTGGTTTTGCTGATGGGATACCGACTTTACCAATGCCACCAAGTGCTTGAGTGTATTGATCATTTGATCTATCGAGTTAGACAATTCGCCAAACTCATTCTTGCTTTTAATGCCGGTAGTTAACGTCAGATCGCCATTTTCTATACGATTTAACGACGCTTTAAGCATGTATAATGCATTACGAATCGTCCGGCTTAGTGTCACAGCAACCATTGACACGATTAAGAAAGAGAATAACGTAACCAAAATGATCAGTTTTTCTCCCCTCGCTTGCATCACATTGACTTCAGTAACTTGCTGTTCAGACAGTTGTCGAAGCTGTTCAGACTGATGGACAAACAGATCGATCAACTGTGCCGTATCTGACTGAACCCCAGCGAGGAGATCGAAAACTTCGGCCTGTTGCAACATGGCGTGATAATGTTTGACCAACACGCCTTGCTCGTCCGTCGCATGATCGATCACAGTCTTCAGGAGTTTTTGATCGCGCGTTGTATAACTGCGTGTTTTTTCCGCGAGAGACTGGCTGGTTTTAATAATCCGCTCGGCGACGGCGCGATTCTTTTTAATCAGTCCATCGATAACGTCTGCCGAATTCGAATTTAAGCCTTGGTTGGTATTAAAAATAAGTGAATCAATAGTGGCTGCTAGATTGTTTGCCATAAAGCTGGCATTCATATCATCAACCGAGCCAGACAAGCCATAAGCGGCACGTTTCATTTTGGTGCTGTCTAAAACAAACTGCCTCGTCCGACCCTCTACCCATTGCTCTGTGTCGACAACTTGTTGATACCGTTTGAACAAATCGTGTGTTTGAGAAAATAGGGCGATGTCATGTGGAGTTTTTAACAAATCAATTTGGTGTTCGTTGAGTTGGGTGAACAACGCATCCAACTCCAACAATTTTTCATCATAGCGCTGATGTTTTTTTAAAAACTGAGATTCGATTGTTGTATATATGTCGGCATCCAACGGCGTGAAATAAGAGTTAGCCAAGGCTTGGCTAGTGAGCAGATGCACTGTCACTCGATTCAACTCAACCATATAAGGAGAAATCACTTCAGTCACGATATGGGTACGCTCAGACTGCAAGTTACCCTGGAGCAAACTCACGCCCGCAATCGAAATCATCGCCAGCAGCAACAAGGTAAAGCCAATGTAGATACGTCTAACAATGGACAGATCTTGCCAAAACTTCATAGGAACCTTTTAATATTTTTATAATTTACGAATTGTGAAAATAAAAAAGGCCGCATAACGCGGCCTTTTAAAGACAACTTAAAGTCACCCTAAGTTAGAGTAACCAGTGAACTTTTACGCCACTTCTTTAGGTAGTTCGGCAACAGGAACCGCTGCAATCAATTTTTGAGTGTATGGTTCTTGTGGGTTATGAATTACCTGCTCGATGGTACCCTGCTCCATTATCGTGCCGTGTTGCAGTACGATCACTCGATCACAGAAGTACTTCACGGTTGCAATGTCGTGGGTGATTAAGATGAACGATGTGCCAAATTCGTTTTGGAATTCAATCAATAGGTCCAAAACCTGTGCACGCAATGATACGTCCAATGCTGCCGTCGCCTCATCTGCAATGATGAGTTTAGGGATCGTCACCAGCGCGCGAGCAATAACAATTCGCTGGCGCTGCCCGCCAGAGAATGCGTGTGGATAGCGGCTTGAGAACTCCGCTGGCAAACCCACTCGACGCATCATATTGCGTACGCGATCTTTACGTTCTTGCGCGCTCATCTCTGTGCGAAGCAATTTCAGCGGCTCTTCAATGATATCCGCAACCGTCATACGTGGATTTAAAGAAGACCATGGGTCCTGGAAAATCAAACGTAGATCGGCAAACAAAGGATCGCGTTTCACACGCTTGTAGTCAGCAAGCTCAAGCTCGACGTCACTACTTTCGTCTACGTAACGAATGTTACCTGACGTTGCTGGCTGCATACCTAAAATCGCTCGACCTAAGGTACTCTTGCCAGAACCGGACTCACCAACAATTCCCAAAGACTCACCTGGGTGCAGCGTTAACGTCGCGTTGTTAACCGCCGTCATAAATTGTTTTTTCTCGAACATCTTGCCCGGTTTTTCAAACACTTTAGTGACGTTGTTTACATCTAAAAGTGGCGTTTGCCCTGTGTAAACAAACGGTTTTTTCACCTCAGAAGGTAGCTCAAGCGCACGCGTCGCATTCATCAGCTTAATCGTATATGGGTGCTCAGGTCGCTCGAAGATTTGGCGCACATCACCTTGCTCGACAACCACACCTTTTTCCATAACGACGACACGGTCCGAGATTTGTGCCACTACCCCTAAATCATGAGTAATGAACAAAATAGCCATGCCTATCTCTTGCTGCAGTTTGGCAAACAACTCCAAAATTTCAGCCTGAGTGGTCACATCTAACGCCGTTGTTGGCTCGTCGGCAATTAATACATCCGGACGACTGGCAATCGCCATCGCGATGACAACTCGTTGACGCTGACCACCAGATAACTGGAACGAGTACTTGTTAATCAAACTTTCCGGCTCAGGCATTTGTACCTGAGTCAAAAGTTCAATTGCACGTTCATGAGCCACTTGTTTCGTGATGCCTGGATCAACAAGACAAAGCACTTCTTTAATTTGATCGCCAACCGTATGAACAGGGCTCAGTGCTGCCATTGGCTCTTGCGATACCAATGAGAAGTTAAAGCGACGCAAATTACGCATTTCTTCACTACGCGGATGCAACGTGGTGATATCCACCTTGGATCCATCGGTATAATAAAGAATTTCGCCTGAATCAATGCGTCCTGGTTTGTCCAGCAGTTGAAGAATCGCGCTGGTTGTCACAGACTTACCAGAACCCGATTCACCGATGACTGACAAGGTTTCCCCACGATTTAAATGAAACGATACGTTTTTAACAGCGTGGAAGGTTTCCATCGTTGTCGGGAAGCTGACGTTCAGATCTTTAACTTCAAGAATTTTATCCGCCATTTTAAATACCTTATTTTGCACCTTGTTCATGGTAAGGGTCGCAGGCGTCACGTAAACCGTCACCTACAAAGTTCATCGCTAGAATGGCAATAACCACACTTGCTGCTGGAATTAACAGCCAGATTGCATCCGCTAGTGCACGGATGTTTTGAGCTTCTTGTAACAATACACCCCAACTCACCATAGGAGGTTGAAGGCCTAGACCTAAGAAGCTAAGCGCCGTTTCGCCCAAAATCATGCTCGGAATCGCTAGCGTAACCACTGCGATGATATGACTTAGGAAGTTTGGCACCATGTAACGGCGGATAATTTCAAATGGCGAGTTGCCATCTAACCATGCCGCTGCAACATACTCTTCGCTCTTCAATGACATGAAGCGGCTGCGGACAACACGAGCCATATCAGGCCATGCAACCAAACCTAAGATAATGGTGATCAGGAAGTAACGCTGCAACGAGCTCCAGTCATTAGGTAATGACGCACCTAGCGCCATCCAAAGTGGAAGCGTTGGTACCGATTTAACAATTTCCATGGTGCGCTGGATGAAGTTATCCACTCTGCCACCAAAGTAACCGGAGATACCACCCACCAAAATACCGATGAAAAAGGTAAAAAATACACCAATCAGACCAACCGATAACGAGATACGCGCACCATGAATTAGTCGCGATAACATATCGCGTCCCATTCGGTCAGAACCGAGGATGAAGAAAGGATCACGTTTATTCTTAGGTACCAGTAACTTGTACTTCATCGGAATGAAGCCCGCTAGCGTGTACGGTTCTACCTCACCAAAAAATTCAAAGTAAACTTTCTTCTCTGGATTCTCGGTGTAATGACGTTTTAGCGAACGAGGGTCGGTTTTCACTGTGTAGCCGATTAAATGTGGCGCCCAATCCCAACCTTCGTTGGTTTTCTCAAACAAGTTTACCTGTTGCGGCGGCGCGTAAGTGTATCGACGCCAGTTGTCACTTGAGTTAAACGGTGCAAAAAACTCCGCGAATGCAGCGACAAAATAGATTAGAGCTAAGAACCACATACTGTACCAAGCCAGTTTGTGACGTCTTAATTTAAGACCAATCAATTGCCAGGCGGTTGCTTCCGTTAGGTCAATCTGTTTTTTCTTTCGCTTCCATACTCGAGCAAATATGCTATTGGCAGGAGCAGTTTGAATATTAGCTGTCATGATGATTACTCCTCGGTTAAAGACCAGCGCGTACGCGAGGGTCTACCCAATACATGATGAGGTCAGAAATGATGGTGCCGATAATGGTTAAGGTAGACATCAGCAATAGAATGTCGCCAGCCAGGTACATATCTTGGTTACGCAATGCGCTAAGCATGGTTGGTCCCATTGTCGGGATGTTCAACACCTGGCTTACAATCACGTCTGCACTGATAAGAAGTGGTAACTGCCAACCAATCGTCGCAGCAAGTGGTAGACACGCGACACGAATAGGGTATTTAACTAAGAGCGTAAATTCTTTTTGGCCTTTCGCTCGTGCAGTTTTTACATACGGCTTTGTTAATTCATCGAGTAAGTTGGCACGCATAATACGAATGATACCCGCCATACCTGCGGTACCCGCAACGAGAATGTAGAGCCAGCTACGACTAACACCGTCCATGAATTTGTCGAAACTCATAGGTTGAGAGATATACTCTGGCGAGTAAAGACCAGACAGCATCACGTCAAAAGAGTGATAACCAATTAGCAAGGCAACAATCGCAATAACAAAGTTAGGCGTTGCCATACCAATGAAGCCAAATATGGTTGCGATGTAATCGCCAAATGAGTATTGACGCAGAGCAGAGTAAACACCGATTGGAATAGCCAACGTAAATTTGAAAACCAGTACGGCACAGGCTAAAAGAATGGTAGGTAACAGTGTAGGCTGAATGTTATCCCAAACTGGTTTATTGTTAACCAGAGAAAGCCCGAGATCACCTGTAAGTAGACCTCCCATCCAACTTATGTAACGCTCATGCAACGGTTTATCCAAACCAAACATTTCACGCAAAACAAGTATCTGCTCTGGGTCGACATCTTGACCCATAGCGGCCATTTCTGCGATTTTTGCAGAAGCAAAATCACCTGGTGGTAAATCAATAACGACAAAAACTAAAATAGACACGACCAGCAAAGTGGTAAATACCGCCGCTAATCTTTGTCCTATATACAGAAAAAAACTGCTCATAATTATTCCTACATTTGCAACTTCGCAAACAGTTAAAACAAAAGGTTCGTTAGCCGCAGCTGCTAGTGACTGCGGCTAACAGGTCTGGTTTAACCATACCTAGTTCAACGAAATTACTTTGATTCCTTCCAAAGTTGAGCGGTACGCATTGGACCTGGCGAAGCGATACTGTATGAGTTTGGAACCTCAGTATCAGCGTTGCGAACGCCTTTACGAATGATCACACCCTCATCCAGTGGTTGTACCGTACCAATCACATAGAAGTTTTCTTTCGCAATATCAATAATTTGCTGCATCAGCTTAGACTGTTCTTCATGAGAAGATGTTTTACCCATAGCTTGGTAAAGCTCAATTTGCTTCTTAACATGTGCAGGTGGCTCAACAGCATTAGCGTGTGAAGTATCTGTCATCCAGTAGTAGTAGCCTAAGCCCCAGGTAGACTCTGGGTTTTGAGGTGCATAGCTGCGGAAAGTATCCAACACACCGATACCACCATCACCTTTCGCTGGCGCTAAATCATATTCATTCGCCAAACGTTGAGTTTGCAGGTAAGAACCTTCAACGATACGGATATCCAGGAATACGCCCACGTCTTTCCAATCGTTTTTCACAAGCTCAAGAATGTCTGTGGTTTCACCAACGTGCTGTTGGTTAACCAACGCTTCAATACGCAGGCGGTTGCCATTTTTATCCAGGCGGTAGCCATCGTCGTCTTTCTTATTCAGACCGACTTTGTCTAACAGCTGGTTGGCAAGTTCTGGGTTGAACTCTGTGTATTGAGTTGCAAATTCCTCATCGTAGAATGCACTACCCTCTGAAGGCGCTGCTTGGTAAGGCGCAACGACACCAGAGAAAATAGTCTCACTAATACCTTCACGATCAATTGCGTGAGAAAGTGCTACACGGAAATCTTTGTTAGAAAATAGTTCACGCTTAACTGGATCTTTGTGTGTTTGGTTTAAGCCAAGGATCTGCGCGTTCATGCTAGTACTTGGACGAGTCGCGTATGTGTAGTCACCCTTCTTCTCGTTTTCGATGAGCATTGGACGGTACTTAGCTACGCCAATATGACGAGTTTGGAAGTCTGTCTCACCAGCGGCAGCGCGAAGAACCATCTCTTCTTTATTCTCAGAGTAAGAAAAGTAAACCGTATCTAGGTAAGGTAATTGGTTACCCGCCGTATCGACTTGCCAATAGTATGGGTTGCGTTCCCAAATTGCATATTGCGTTTGCGGACCTGGAGCGACTTTTACTTTCCAGGCGTTTACTGTAGGGCGGTCTGGGTTTTGGTAACTTTCTTGGAAGTAAATCGCACGACACTTAGTTTGGAAGTATTGCTGCCAGCTATCAAAGCCAGCGGCTTTTGCTTCTTCAGTCACTTTAGCGTTTACTTCAGGCAAAAATTGCTCACAGTAATGTTTCGGGAACTGAACGATGTTAGAACCATCCGTGTTCGCCAATTTACGAATGAACATACCATCGGCATTTTTTAGCGTGATTTTGATTGTGTGTTTGTCTACAACGGTACCGACTGCATCACCTGATTGACGAGCATAGAGTGGTTTGTTGCCAGACCAGTCTTCACGGTTAATTAAATCTAGGTAGAACTTGATGTCTTCCGCTGTAAACTCTGTTCCGTCAGACCATTTAACGCCTTTGCGCAAGCTGATCGTGTACTCTGTAAGCTCTGGGTTTACTGTGTAGCTAGTCGCTAGATTTGGCTCAATACCCGTGTAGTGACGGTTAAAGTTAAATAAGTTGTCGTACTTAAGCATACGCATACGGTGACCACGGTCCGCTTTTAAACCAAGCAGACGCAGTTCACCACCGTATTGACCGATAGATTCAATCGGCTCAACAACAAGTGGGTTTTCAGGCAAACGCTCAGAAACAGGGGCTAGTTGCCCAGCTGCCACCAACTCTTTTAGCTGTGGGGCTTCGTTGTACGTATCCGCCAAAGCAGAAAAAGAGACAGAGGCTGCAACCGCGATAGCGACTTTGCCAAGTAGAGGTAAGCTATTCTTATAACTCATCAGTAACTCCCTGATTTGTATACAAATGTAAAGATTAATTCTTTCGCACTTCGCGTAGCCATTTAACTCAGCGAGGCACATTGCCAGCGTTCACGGCGACAATATACTGGTGTGTACCGGGTTCGATACGGCCAGTAATGGCAGGAACACTAGCTTGGGGATAAAGTAAATTGGTGTTGGGTGCGCATGGGTAGACTCGGGTTTTCCCCTCACCTTGCAATAAAATCAGTTCACTAAAGAGCCGCTCAGACTCCACTCGTGCAGGCTGAATCACCTGATGGCTAAACCAAGCTGACCAGCCATCTACGGCATATCCTGTCATCACAAATTCCAAAGCAAAGTCTGTGGTGATTTCATGGCTGCGAAGTTCACCCTGCTCAGTAAATTGTTGGCGCGTTTTCACCACACAACCTTCAAACGGCTGCCATAAAGAGACCAGTGCATCACCTTCGCGATAGCTATTGATATTTCGGGTGCGACTAAACCATTGACGAGTCTGTGGATGAGCGAAGGCAAAGATATTGTCTCCCGCCCAACCCTGCTCCAACCAATTAGTTGATTCAACACACAGTCCGTGCGCGGAGCTGTAGGCAAACTTGCTGTATTTGTCATTACAATTACGCAGCTCGTTTGCAGGTGCGCTATTGGTCAACAGATAACTACCCTGACGGCGGGTAATCAGGTGGCGTTCACCAATCCACGTGGCAGGCATATTGCTCGATAATGGTTGTTCTTCTACCGTCCAAAATGGATGCTGTTCAGGCAGGTAGAGGGCGTTAAAGGCTTTAAGTGCCAACATCGGTGACGCGTAACTGGTATAGAATTCACTCACGAGCAAGTTAGGGTAAGCAAAGCCCGGTAACAACTGTGCCTGTTGATCCCAGATTGGCTGATTCGCCCACCAGCGCATGGTTTGCATCCAGTAGCTTTTTGCCGTTGCGATATCAATATCAGGATGTTCAGTACGCGCTAATTCCGCCCAAAAAGCAGCACCAGCAAAGCGATAATTCAACGAGCGGCCGTAGCACAGAGGCTGACCATCTTCGCCAAACCAATATTGATAGCGATGAGAAAACTCTATTGCACGGTCAAGCAAAAGCTGACTGCCAGCACTCTGATAGTTGTCCCAGCGGGCGTACACCAATGCGTAAAGTTGGAAAGCAAACGGGTTGTAATAGTCCACCACACCTGTGAGACCATCTTGATACCATCCGTTTGTTAAATGCATTTCATCAATAAAAGCGAGGTCTTGTTCAAGCACCTGTTGCTGAATTTCCACACCCAACAACGATAGTGCTTTTAAGATCAGAACCCTAAACCAGCGCCAGTTATTAGGCGGCAACTCTAAATCGGAGACAGAATTTAACCAAGTCACAAGGTTAGTTCGCTGCTCGCGATCTAACGGCTGCCAGTAAAATTCGTTAGCATCGATCAACGCGACTGCAATCGATGACATCTCCACAACACGTTGGTCATAATTGCGTGGAAACTGCCAAAAGTCTTGGTGCATGGGATTGGTACCGTTGGCGATTAACTGGCGCAACTCGGCATGCTCATCTTTCAGCGCCTCTCCAGCTGGCACTGCACCCCACATCAAACGACAAACATGTTCGATACCCGCTACGCTTTCTGTATAGTGCGCCGCGCTATTAAAGTGCGGCACGTCTTGTGTTGTTCCACGAACAACATCCATTTGGCGCTCTACAATCGCTTTTAGCATTTTCAGCGTTTCAGAACGGCCTGTGCATCCTTGCGCCGTATTTGCCAAACAATTCAAACTTATTGCCACGGGTTACTCGCTTAACAACAAAATCATCAATGAATGAATTAAAACTCATAACCTATAATTATTGAAACGCTTTTTTATATTTTTGATATAAAGATCAAAACTACGTTTTATTTTTTTAGTTCAATGCCCACCTAGCTCACAAAATTGAACTACCAAAAACAATAAAATTAAAACGATGTTTCATTTATTAATAATTTGCTTTCTTAGCATAGATTAAACGGGTTCTGATGTGCTGGGCTGATAGGACTACGGAATTGTAAGCACGCTGAAATAGAAAAATTAGCCTATGACAGCGTGCTCTTTAACAATGCCAGCAGAATTGCTCAAAGGATGGATGCGCACGCCAGTCTAGGGATGGCGCATAAATCGAGCGTAATAGAGAGGTGGCAAGCCACGTTGCAAACATCGCCCCATCGCATCAAGGTAAGGGCGAAGATGAGAGAAAAACTGATAATACCCGTCACACAGATAATGCTTTGCCGATATAGATAACTCCCCGTTTGCATCGATCCGCTGCGCAGGGCAAGCGCCATGACATAGCGAACGTTGGTCACATCGCTGGCAATGGATTTGGCTACCAGTTGGCTTGCGGGTAGCAAATTGTTGCTGGATCGGTGTTTCTATCAAGTCAGGGTAATCTCGCTGGTTGATATTCCCCACTTTAAATTCTGGATAAACAAAATGGTCACAGCTATAGGCATCACCATTGTGCTCAATCACAAGATTCTCCCCACACTGAGGGGCGTGTACACAAATAGAAGACGGCATACCCAAATGCATGCCGAGCGCATTATCAAAATGGCTGACGTACACCTTACCAATGTCACCTTTGCGCCACTCTTCAAACACATCCACCATAAACTGACCAAACTGCTCTGGAGATACACTTCTCTCCGAAACACCTTTACCTTTTTCCGGTTCAACAATTGGAATGAACTGAATAAATGTCACCCCAAGTTGTGTCAGGTGCCGATATACTCGTTTACCATGATTGCCGTTGTGGTTTTGAATCACAGTCAGCACATTGGTATCGACCTGATACCTTTGTAGCGTCTGCAAACCTTGGATCACCTGACGATAAGAGCCCTTCCCACTGCGTGTTTTGCGGTAGTAGTCATGCAATTCTTCATCACCATCAATACTGATCCCAACCAAAAACTCATGCTGTTTAAGAAACTCGGCCCAACTGTCGTTAATCAGCACACCATTGGTTTGCAGCGTATTGATGATCTTCATTCCCGGGCGGGCATATTTTTTTTGCAGCGCCACTGCCTGGCGAAAAAACGCCAACCCTCTTAATGTCGGCTCCCCACCCTGCCAACCAAACGTCACTTCCGGACAACCAGCAGGCTGGCTCTCTATGTAGTTTTTTACGTGTGCCTCAAGTGTCGTGTCCCCCATATCAAACTGCTTGGTTTGCGGGTAATAGTCGGTTTTGTCGAGATAGAAGCAATAGTCGCAATCTAAATTGCACAAAGGTCCAATCGGTTTGGACAAAATATGAAACGGACGCTTTGCTTTCGCTTTACTGATGGGAATAATAAGTGACACCGTAACTACACCTTGTTATTAGTTGACGAATTATTTTAAAACGCCATTTTAATTTATCATCAATCCGTGATCGCAAACAACATTTATAAAACAATGTTTCAATATAATGTTTCAAACCCTCTACTATTGTGAATCATGAAAAAACCCAATTTACTCTATGTATTCCCCGATCAATTTCGCCTGATGTCGCTGGGTATCTGGCAAAATCCTGACTATCGTGACTTAATTCCCGGTGTGGGGGACCCTGTCCATACACCCAACCTTGATGCGTTTATCCAACAATCAACGTTGCTTAACAACGCCGTAAGTAACTGCCCTGTTTGTAGCCCACACCGCGGTAGCTTGATGACCGGGCAATTCCCGTCACGTAGTGGTGTGCCACTGAACTGTAACTCAGACCGCGTTGATTCCGAGTTGCCAGAAACCGCGATTTGTTTCACTGATGTCCTGTCAATGTCAGGCTATCACGTCGGCTATATCGGCAAATGGCATTTGGATGTACCAACACCAAATGATCCAGTGCAGCCCGGTCATTACGTTGACCCGAATGTACCTGCCTGGGACTCGTACACCGAGCCACAGCGCCGCCATGGAATCGATTATTGGTATGGATACGGCACGTTTGATGAACACAACAATCCCCACTACTACGACACCGATGGCCGCCGTCACGAACCAAAGGTATGGTCGGCAGAACATGAAACCGACAAGGCGATTGAGTATCTGAAGAACGAACAAGGCCAGCGCGACGCAAACAAACCTTTTGCGCTGTTTATGTCGATGAACCCGCCACACAGCCCATACGACAGCCTTGACGATTGCCGTATAGAAGATTGGTTACGTTACAAAGACACGCCTGTTGATGAGCTTTTATTGCGCGAAAACGCTGATACGAGCCTCGAAAAAGCCAATAGCGCGCCTTATTACTTTGCCAATGTTACAGGCACCGACAGTGAGTTCGGCCGTCTGGTTGAGACACTGAAAGCGATGGGTGAATGGGACAATACCATCGTGGTATTTACCAGCGACCACGGAGAAACCTTGTGCAGCCAAAGCGTAAATGATGCCAAAAACTGCATCTATAACGAGGCATTTTCAGTACCTTTCATCGTAAAAGCTGCCGATCAGAGTCAGGCAAATCAACACCCAGCCTTTTTGAGCAGTGCTGATATTATGCCAACCGTATTGGGATTAATGGGGCTTTCATCATCTTGCCCAACCAATATTCATGGCCGCAATCTTGCTGAGATTTTCCGCTCAGGTTCGATGGATACCAGCCCAACTTACGCTCTCTATCTGAAGAACATGAATACCGCGCCAGGCGCAGACGGTAAAATCCGTGGCTATTTCGCTTCCGTGCGAGGCATTAAGACTGAGCGCTACTCCTTAGCACTGCATATTGATGATTTCGGCCAAGTCGAAAAAACCCAATTTTTCGACAACATCCAAGATCCCTACCAAACCAATAATCTAGCATTCGACCCTGAACAAGCGGATCTTCGTCGCCTATTACGCGCCATGGCAGAAGAATTGGTTCGAACCGACGATCCATGGGCTGACGGCCGAGTGCTTGATCACTTGCTTCCATATGACTTGTTCATTCACAGTGGAACCGATAAGGAATTCTCATGAGTAACGATACACTCCCTAATGTAATTATTATGTATGCCGATGATCTCGGTTTCGGCGATTTGAGCTGTTACGGGGCCAACGACATTCCAACGCCTAATCTGGATAAACTGGCTGAAGAAGGGCTTAAATTCCATCAAGGTTATGCCACGGCGGCGACGTGTACGCCTTCGCGCTATAGTTTACTGACAGGGTCTTATCCTTGGCGTAACCCTAACGCAGCTGTTTTACCTGGCGATGCCCCGCAGATCATCACCATCTCTGATTTTACGATGCCAAAAATGTTCCAAAAGGCTGGCTATCGCACCGGCATCGTCGGTAAATGGCATTTAGGGCTCGGCAATGGTGAACTCGATTTCAATCAAGAAATTCAGGGAACACCAAACGATGTCGGTTTTGACGATTCCTACATTATGGCTGCGACCAATGACCGTGTTCCATGTGTCTACATCGACAATCGCCATGTTGATAACCTCGATCCTTCAGACCCGATTGAAGTGACCTACGATTGGGATCAAGCCTTTGATGACGTACCTACAGGCCGCCACAACCCAGAGCTTCTGGATGTCATGTACGATCATGGCCACGACGGCACGATCATCAATGGCGTTAGCCGTATCGGTCACATGCGCGGCGGTCAATCCGCAATCTGGGATGATGAAACCATGGGCGAAGTCTTTGCTGACAAAGCCATTGAATTTATCGAGCAGAACCAAGATCAGCCGTTTTTCCTTTACTACGCCTTACATCAACCACACGTACCGCGTATTCCGAACCCTCGCTTTAGAGGCGCTACACCCCACGGTGTTCGCGGCGATGTGATCGTCGAAATGGATTGGTGCATTGGGCAGGTCCTCGATAAATTGGAAGAGCTGCAACTGGCTGATAATACGATCGTGATCTTCTCCAGCGACAACGGCCCTGTGCTAAACGATGGCTATAAAGATCAAGCGGTTGAGTTCAACGGCGAACATCGAATGGCTGGCCCACTGCGCGGCGGAAAGTACAGCCTGTTTGAAGGTGGTACGCGAGTGCCATTTATTGTGCGCTGGCCAAACGGCGCTACCCGAGGGGAAACAGAAGCCTTGTTCAACCAAGTCGACCTTTATCACTGTTTTGCTCAGTTAACAGGCTCTGACCTGAAAGAGGAAGAAGCGCCAGACAGCCAACCACTGCTAGACACGTTACTGGGTAAGGAACCTCAAGGCCGAGACAATATGGTGCTTGAAGGGATGCAATACAAAAAGGTATTCAGAGACCAGCGTTACGCTTATATTCCGCCACACGATGACGATTTTATCTGCCAATATACGGGGAATGAAAAAGGCAACCTCTCCAGCGCTCAGTTATTTGATTTACAGGATGATATTGGCCAGGTTGTTAACCTCGCCGAGCAGTATCCCGAAAAAGTAGAAGAGTTAGCAGCTCTGCTTGAAAAGAGTATTAAAGCACCACGCACTCGTTAATTGCTTCTCTTAGATGTACTGATGATTGGCGACAGTTTACAAGCGATTTTCGGTACGCAGTCTGACTCAATTAAGTCAGAAGTGCACAGCGTACTTGCGACCTCCTGATCTTACCTCCCCCCATCTGGGTAAGATTTGCCAACCTCCTTGTGAGGTTGGCTTTTTCGTTTTTCCTCCATCGCAGGTTTTTGACCTGTGACGAATTAGGAGCGTTCCAAAAGCGCTTTAAGATTATGGGCGATCTCTTCAGCCGCCAGCATACCGCGGTTGAGTGACCACAGTTGCGGTGAAACCTCGATAACTTGTTGCTTTTTGACTGAAGTCAGCAATTTGAACAATGGATTTTTGCGCCATTCATCGACAACATTTGGGGTGGAATACAGCCCAATCAGTAACCAATCTGGGTTAGTTTTGAGAAGAAACTCAAAACTTGTCGGCAAATAAGCCGCTTGCGTTTTGTCTTCCAGAGGACTGTTTAGCCCCAGAGTCGTTAACACTCCACCAGCGTAAGACACCGGACTATGTAGCCACATCCCCTTATCCGAGACGACGCCAAACTGTATGGTCTCTTGGGTAGCAAAGAGCTGTTTAAACTGCGCCATCGATTGATGATGATGCTCGACTCGCTGCATCATTTGATCTTGCTTTCCAATCGCGACACCAATTTTTATTGCAGACTCCAGATTCTCTTGGTACGTCTCACCACGACTTTTTAGCAACAATGTTGGCGCTATTCGCTGCAAATCCTCATAGATAGTACGATGACGTTCCGCGTCAGCAATGATGAGATCCGGCTTGAGTTGCGCGATCACTTCTAGGCTAGGCTGTGATCTAGCACCAACAGACTGCCAAGGCTCAACTTTCTCTCTAACGGCAGCAATGACGCGTGTTGGGTCTTTATCATCGGCAACACCAACTGGCGACACATCTACTGCGGCTAAGGCATCCACAAAAGAAAACTCTAAAACAACGACACGTTCTGGAATCGTTTCTATCTCGAATGTGCCCTGCTCATCTTGAACGGTGCGCATCTGAGCCATGGCTGAAGATGAAGCAATGACAAGCATAAGCAACATTAGTGAACACACCAAAAAACGGTCAGTCGCCAATCGAGCTTTATTTTCCATAACAATATTCTCCAATACTATGATCGGCAAAGTCGCCAACTTAAGCTGACGACTTTTTTCTAGATCAGTAAATCAAGTTCAAGGCGCTAAAACTGGTAGTTCAGATCAAGCGTGTAAGAGCGTCCAGGCGCTGGGTAGCGACCAACAGGGCTAGTATCGATTCCGCGGAAGTAATAATCTTCATCAAACAGATTGTTCACGGCGACATTCATGCGCAGCTTACCTTTTTCATCCTTGTATAAGTCCGTACCTAAGTTAAAGTTCCAGACCATATAAGACGGTACTTTACCAGTCGCTCCCGTACTATCTTCAGAGCTAGTGTTGGCGTTATCGGTGTACGCATCGCTGAAATAGAAACCAGATAAAGTGGTATCTACGCCAGAGAAGGCATAAGTCGCATCCCAGCCAATTTGGTGCTTGGAAGAGAAAGGTAGCTGATTGCCTTTGTTGTCACCGTCTTCTTCGAGTGTGGCATCTAAGTAGTTGTAGCTTGCACCCAGGCTGAGTAACGGTAATGACTCGGGAACATATCGAGCTGACAGTTCAATACCCTGATGCAGCGTTTTACCAATGTTGTCAAAAGTTTGCGTCGCGCTTTGCCATTGCAGTTGATCCTCGAAATCAATGCGGTAAATTGCCGCGTTGAAACTTGTCTCGTTCTGAGTAAAACGCGCGCCCACTTCGTAGTTCCACGCCAACTCACTGCCCTCTTCACCCAAGCCTCGAATGTAAGCAATCTGAGGTGCACGCAGAGATTTTTGCGCATTTGCGTACGTGACCCACTGTTCATTGAGACTATAAGCCAGCGTCAAACCAGGTAACCACTCCGTCACTTTATTATCTGCACTTTGCTCTTTTCCAAGATCGTCAAAGCTCATATCAACCGATTCAAAACGCAATCCAGGCGTGATTTTGAGTGTATCGTTGAATAGACCAATTTCATTGCTGATGTAACCCGCAAACGCATCGGTATCTAAGTGCCAGTCACGCGGTACATTGGTGGTACCTCCAGAGATAGGCGTTTGCGTAAGTTTGTAATCGATATCTTCGTTTACGTAACGAGCACCAATAATCCAGTTTTGAGTAACGGACTGACCTTCACCAAAATACATTGCTAATTTCGGCTCGATACCATACACAGTAAATTCGCGAGGTGAGGTACGAATATCAGTGGACGGCAAAGCGGGATCAGCCCAGTGCCCACCAGCACTATTAAAGCCCCACTGGAAAAAACGCTCAGATTGATGACCAAAGGTGAGTAACTCAAGTTCAGCACTGTCTGCAAAGGCTAAATCGTGAATGTATTTTACGCTCCAACGCGTCGATTCACCCTGATACTCATCGTATTGGCGTTTCGACTGCTCACGGTCTTGCTGATAATCTTCAGGAGAAAGTGCACCCGGCATTTGAGTGTCTGCTTCATAACGTTGAATAAATGCCTGAAGCTCTTGCGTATTAGTAAGTAACCACTGAACTTTGGCTTGGAAATTTTTCACATCCGTATCTGAATGTTCACGGAAGCTCTCACCTTTTAAAAAGTTACCTTCCAATTGCAAAGCGAAAGTATCACTTAACCACCCCCCAGTTCTCAGGTAGAAATCGTTGAGCGGTGTATCTCCGCCTTCAAATACTGTCAGACGATTACTGATCTCCGTCTGCCAAGTGTGGGGAATCGGTTTGGTGACTAAGTTGATCACGCCACCTACGTTGTTTGGTCCGTACTGAACCGCCGCTCCGCCGCGAACAATGTCAATTCGTTCAATCATGGACAACGTCGCTGGGAAAATAGACTGACCAGTATGGCCATATGGTGCGAGAGTTAGGGGAACACCATCCATGAGCATTTGAGCATGACCACTGCGACTCGCATTTAAACCACGCACTGAAATGTTGGGTAGGACTCCCGTTCCGGTCTCATCCTGAACTTTAATACCAGGAACACTTTGCAGCGCGCCATCAATCGAGCTTGCCGCCGTTTTTTTGATTTGATCACTGGTGATGATGGTTCGTGCGCCTGGATATTCTTTAACGTCTTCAATTTCAGAATTACCTATCACGCTACCCGTAACGACAACGGTTTCCATTGCTGTCGTATTGACTTCAGAAGGTGAAGCACTTGCCTGAGATACCATCGTTGTTGAAGCTAGCGAGGACACTATCGCAATAGCCAAAGGATGCATGGTCAACATTTTGTTCATTCGTTCATTCCGTTTCATTATATATGACATACAAATACGAATGAGAACAAATATTAATTATGTTTTCAACATTAACTTGAAAAACATTTTTTATTTACCTTAAAAACACAGGCGACAACAAAAAACTAACGCAACATCCTCTCTTCAAAAACAAAAAACCCGCATTCAAACCGGAATGCGGGTGGCTTTAAGTAAGGTAAAGCAGTGGATTATTAATAGAACTGGAAATTAGAACGAGTATTTCGCTACAAACTTAAGGCCGTAACCGTCTTTCTTCTCTTCGCCTTGCTTTTCTACAGAACCAGTTTGAACGACAAAGTCTGTTTTGAATGAATCTGTTACATCGTAGCCAAGACCTAGGTATGCAGTTTGCGCTTCTACAGCCGTACCTTGTAGGTCACCGTCTGCGTATTGAAGTGAACCGTAAACTTTGAAACAGTCAAATGTGTACGCTGCTGCTACAGAGTAAGTTTCACCGTCGTTTGGAGATTCAAGCTTAAGTTCTACACTGTCGCTAGCTTTCAAGCTCGCTGCGTTTTCGAAAGAAATGAATGCCGCGCCAAATTTGAAATCACCCAGTGTTACGTCACCTGCTAAACCGACAGAGTTAGCTTTGTCACCGTCAGAACCGTAAGCTACCGCTGCAGAGAAATCGTCTACTTTGTAGTTTAGAGATGTAGCAAAGTTTGCTTCGTTGTCTGAGTCACTGTCCGTTTCGTAGTTTGCTGAAAACTCAAGATCGTTGATTGTTTTCTTGTAACGGATACCTTGGCCATCTACACCACCTTGACCGATGATGTATAGGTTAGAACCTTCTCCTTGTTTCGCTTTTTCAACTGCACCGAATGAGTTACCTGTATCACCGAAAGAGAAGTTACCGTAAGTAGTGTGATCAAATTCTAATTTAATATCAGCGAATTCTGCATTACGGTTTTCTTTTGTCACACTGTCGCCAGCATTAATTGCGAAAGAACCGATTAGTTTCGCATCTTCATTCAATTGATGCGTACCTTTAACTTTTAGGTGTGCATCTGTAAATACGTGTGGTTCTTTCTTTTTATCATCAGCATTAACGTAGATTGCGATACCTTTTGCCCAACCTGACATTTCAACTGTATTTTCATCTGATTTGTAAATTTCGCCAGCTGCTGCTGCACCAGTAAATAGAACAGAAATTGCAATAGCTAAAGGTTTGATGTTCATATCGTACTCCATGTGTTGCATAAATTTCATCGCAACTAATTGTATTAAAAGTATTTATAGGCTAAGAGATTACATTCTTATGCTGAATGCGCTTCTGGGATAATATTATCGAAATAAATTTAATTTAAAATTGAAATGTTATTTCAATTTTAATAAACAAGATCGAGATCATAATTAAACCTATATTTGCAAAGTCACGATATGCAGTTTCATGCATTTAAATTACTAGTTTACGGCGTATTTTATTGATTAAGATCAAACACAAGATCAATCATTATTGAGGTGGCGGGGTTTGATATATAAATATGTTTTAAAAACAAACAATACAGTGATGATAAAATTGTGAAATAATAAAAATAAAAATTAGATATGAATCGCAATTCTATTTATAGATATATTCTTTATTATTTTAAAAATGCTAAGGGCGGGATTGGATATATAAATATATCTCTGAACATTGAAGATAATTGATTTCGCATCTTTGAGGATTATGATTTTCACATGAATGAGACGCTGGCTAAACAGAGACAAGAGCCCTATATCCAGCATGATGCTTGAGTGATTGCGCGTATAAATGCTGTGTTCCAGGTTTCTGAGGGGTGGGATGTTATGATGAGTTCGTAAGCTTTGCAGATTCAACCAACCAGCAAGACTCCGTAGATCAATGGGATTTAAGATAGACAAAATAAAAAGTCCCCTCATTTCTGAAGGGACTCTTTCTAGTGATTTGTAGCGTTCTTAGGTCAGCAATTCATTTATGCTTTTGCTGTCTGTTTGTAGCGGTCAAAGATAACCGCTGCTAGTAGAATTAAACCACGAACAACGTATTGAGAAAACGGAGACATGTTCAGTAGGCAGGGCAAGATCATGAAAATCCTTTATGGCATAAGGGGTGACGTGAAGTGATG
>ERZ1673961.68-NODE-68-length-52153-cov-7.665361_pt1 | contig 52153 bp, 42 predicted proteins | sample MGYA00580189_ERZ1673961 | MGnify/ENA primary metagenome ERZ1673961 (study PRJEB41334, sample SAMN05608105) | rock metagenome | biome: terrestrial subsurface; feature: shale formation; material: shale | place: USA: Pennsylvania ... | reverse complement strand
CATGGCGCAATTTATAGACCGAAGGCTCAATGGCAAGAACAAGAGCGCTGTTAACAGACAGCGCTTCTTGAAGCGCCATAGAGAGCAAATCAAGGAGTCGGTGGCAGACGCAGTGAATCGACGCTCGATCACGAATACGGAAACGGGCGAAGACGTATCGATACCGCATAAAGACATAACCGAACCGATTTTTCATCAAGGTCAAGGTGGGCTACGTGAGCGTGTCCATCCAGGTAACGATCAGTTCATTACTGGTGACAAAATCGAGCGTCCAAAATCAGGAGGGCAAGGAAGTGGCTCTGGCGAAGGTAATGCAAGTCCGGACGGCGAAGGTCAGGATGAGTTTGTATTCCAAATTTCGAAAGACGAATACCTGGATATTCTTTTCGAAGATCTCGAGCTGCCGAATTTAGAGAAAAACCAAATCGCAAAAATTACCGAGTGGAAAACACATCGTGCTGGCTTCCAGACTGCGGGTATCCCGTCCAACATTGCCGTTGTGCGCTCACTCCAACAATCTCTGGCTCGAAGAACGGCCATGACAGCAGGTAAAAAGCGACTTCTCAAAGAGCTTGAGGATGAGTTATCACGTATTAAAAATATGGAGCCTGCTCAACCGTTTGAAGAGACCCGGTTGAAGAGGGAAATAACCGAACTGCGTAAGAAAATCGACAGTGTTCCGTTTATTGATACTTTCGACTTACGTTTCAAAAACTACGAGAAACGCCCTGTTCCATCCAGCCAGGCCGTCATGTTCTGCTTAATGGACGTGTCAGGCTCAATGGATCAAGCAACCAAGGATATCGCAAAACGATTCTACGTACTGCTTTACCTATTCCTAACTCGTACCTATGAAAACGTGGAAGTGGTGTTTATTCGCCATCATACACAGGCAAAAGAAGTGGATGAGCACGAGTTTTTCTACTCTCAGGAAACCGGGGGTACCATCGTATCCAGCGCTCTAAAACTCATGGATGAGATAATCAAAGCTCGTTACCCTGTCGGACAGTGGAACATTTATGCAGCCCAAGCATCCGATGGCGACAACTGGGCGGATGACTCACCGAGATGCCGTGACTTATTAGTGGATAAGTTACTGCCTAACTGTCAGTACTACTCATATATTGAGATCACACGTCGTTCTCACCAAACTTTGTGGCATGAGTATGAAAAACTCACCGAAGAGTTTCCTAACTTTGCAATGAAAAATATTCGCTCTGTTGAGGATATCTTCCCTGTCTTCCGTGAACTATTCCACAAAGAAACGGCGTAAGGAGGCTAGCGATGAGTACCGCAACGAAAAACCTCTCTGGTAAAGCTCCAAAAAAGCGCAGTAGCAAGTTGCTACCTGATGGTCCCGACTGGACCTTTGAATTGCTGGAGCGATACCACAAAGAGATAAAACGTGTCGCTGAGCACTATCGCCTCGACACTTACCCAAACCAAATTGAGGTCATCACGTCAGAACAAATGATGGATGCATACTCAAGTATTGGGATGCCGATCAACTACAACCACTGGTCGTTCGGTAAGAAATTCATTCAGACAGAGCAAAACTACAAACACGGCCAAATGGGCTTGGCGTACGAGATAGTCATCAACTCCAACCCTTGTATCGCCTACCTAATGGAAGAGAATACCGTGACTATGCAGGCACTGGTAATGGCGCACGCCTGCTATGGACACAATTCTTTCTTTAAAGGTAACTACCTGTTCCAGACTTGGACAGACGCAAGCTCTATCATTGACTATTTATTGTTCGCAAAAAAATACCTGGCAGAGTGTGAAGAGCGCTATGGTGTTCTGGAAGTTGAAAAACTTCTCGATTCTTGTCATGCATTGATGAACTTCGGGGTCGACAGATACAAACGTCCAGAAAAAATCTCCATTACGGAAGAGAAAGCGCGTCAAGAAGAGCGTGAGGCGTACCTGCAATCACAAATTAATGATCTGTGGCGAACCGTGCCTAGGTCGAAAACCAAAGAAGAGGACATCGTAGAGCGCTTCCCAAGTGAACCACAGGAAAACTTACTGTATTTCTTTGAGAAACATGCACCGCTACTCGAGCCATGGCAGCGTGAAGTCATCCGTATTGTGCGTAAGATAAGCCAATACTTCTACCCACAAAAGCAAACTCAGGTGATGAACGAAGGTTGGGCAACGTTCTGGCATTACACCATTCTTAACCATCTTTACGACGAAGGTTTGGTGTCTGAAAAGTTCATCCTAGAGTTCTTACACAGTCACACCAGCGTAGTAGCGCAGCCTGCGTATAACAGCCCTTACTTTAGCGGCATTAACCCTTACGCGCTCGGCTTTGCCATGTTCCGCGATATCAAACGCATCTGTGAAGAGCCAACTGATGAAGATAAGGAATGGTTCCCAGATTTAGCGGGTACCGACTGGCTAGACGCAGTGCACTTTGCAATGCATAACTTCAAAGATGAAAGTTTTATCAGCCAATACCTGTCACCTAAATTGATACGTGACTTTAAACTGTTCGCTATCAAAGATGATGACCATAAAAACTTCATCGAAATATCGGCGATTCACGATGAGAGCGGTTATAAGAGCATCAGAGAAAAGCTCGCAGCGCAATATAACCTATCGAACCTTGAGCCTAATATTCAGGTCTTTAATGTTGATGTCCGTGGTGATCGTTCATTAACACTTCAATATGTTCCTCACAATCGCATCCCATTGGATGACAGTTATGAAGAAGTATTGAAGCACGTATATCGTATATGGGGATTTGACGTTGTACTCCAAGAAGTGAAAGATACAGGTCATAGAGAAACGCTGGCAACGTGCCCTAAGCGTAACCAATACGACAACAACATCTGATACCGATTCCTTTAACCCCTAAGCAATACCTCAAAAGCAAAAGGCTCCAAGATTGGAGCCTTTTTATTACAGTGAAACTGCAGCGGTTACTTAGCTTCGTTAGCGACTATCGCTCTTACGGCGTCTAAGTCTGCTTGAGTGTCAACACCTGCTGCTGGAGCTTCCTTCGCTACCGCAACATGAATTTTTTCGCCATACCAAAGTACGCGAAGCTGCTCAAGACATTCAATTTGCTCTAGCGCACTTGGTGCCCAGTTGATGTAAGTATTAATGAAACCTGCGCGGTAAGCATAAATACCAATGTGGCGCATCAACGGATTAGCAATGGTTTTATCTTGCTTGGCAAAATTGTCACGATCCCATGGAATCGTTGCTCGGCTAAAGTACATGGCATAGCCGCGCGAGTCCGCCACCACTTTTACCGCATTTGGGTTGAAGACTTCATCTTCGGAGTCAATTTCTACCGCAAGCGTTGCCATTGGAGCATCACAAGCTGCGAGATTATCAGCAACTTGACGAATGATTGATGGTGGGATTAATGGTTCATCACCTTGTACATTAACAATGATGTGATCTGCAGGAATCGCCATTTTCTCAACCACTTCAGCCAAACGCTCAGTGCCTGACTCATGGTTTGGTGACGTCATGCAGACTTTTCCACCAAACTGCTCTACCGCAGAAGAAACACGTTCGTCATCGGTTGCAATAATGACATCTTCAGCACCGGCTTGCATGGCTTGTTCGTAAACCCACTGAACCATCGGTTTACCACCAATATCAGCCAACGGTTTGCCCGGTAAGCGACTAGAAGAGTAACGAGCGGGAATAACGACTGTAAAAGACATTAACGCCCCTCATCCATGCTCATGGTTCTTGCTTCCGGCTCAAGCAGAACAGGAATGCCTTCTTTAATCGGATAAGCAAGACGATCCACTTTGCAGATCAGCTCTTGATTATCTTTATCGTACGTCAGCTTACCTTTACACACAGGGCAAGCTACAATCTCAAGCAGACGATGATCCATAAGTCGCTTTAACCTCTTTTATTCTATTTAAAATTCGCTCTGCATCGCTTGTTGCAAACTGAGCAGATACAGGCAGATACCACCAATTATCTTGTGCGTATTCACGACACTTGACGGCGTCTTTCTCTGTCATGATCACATTGGCTCCTTGTTGAGCCAATGTTTCTAATTCTTGCTGGTCAAAATCTTGATGGTCTGCAAACCCTTTGGTGACTTTGACGTCAGCATTCAGCATATCCAGTGTATGAAAAAATCGTGGTGGGTGGCCAATGCCTGCAAACGCCACTAGGTCGTTTAACTCTGAGACTTCAACTTGCTGTTTCGTCTTCAGGTTAAACGCCTTCTCCGGCGCCAGTGACATCGCGATTTCACTTTGTTTAGCCTGACCACCATTCGTAATCACGAAATCGACTTCTTTTAGCCTTTCAACACTTTCTCGCAAAGGACCCAAAGGTATCAGACTTTCGTTACCAAAGCGTCGATTGCCGTCAACGATCACCAACTCAATATCTCTCGCTAATGCGTAATGCTGGAGACCATCATCCGTGATCACAATATCAACGCCAGTCGCCAACAGCGCTTTAACCGCATTCACTCTCACCGGGTCAACGGCAACGGGAGCCCCAGTGCGATTATAAATAAGTTTAGGCTCATCACCGCAATGTTTCGCGGGCGTATCGACATCTAAAACGAGTGGATAGTGAGGTGCTTTAGCGCCATAGCCGCGTGAGACAACACCCGGCTTGTAACCTAGCTGTTGTAATTGCTCCACCAGCCAGACCACAACCGGCGTTTTACCATTTCCGCCAGCGGTAATATTACCGACTACGACAACAGGTACAGGGGCTTGATACGCATGTTTGCTCCCTTGCTGGTATTGTTTTCGCTTCGACTGACTGATTGCACCAAATAACAAACTCAGTGGCCACAAAAGCGGCCACAAGAGATATTTTAATGGGTGGTTTTCAAACCAGATTTTTTCAATCACCGCTTAACCGCCAAACTGAATTCGGTGCAATTGCGCATACGCACCGTCTTTTGAGATCAGATCAGCATGGTTACCACGCTCGACAATCGCACCATCATCAACAACGAGGATTTCATCAGCTTTTTCAATCGTCGACAGTCGGTGAGCAATCACTAGCACGGTTTTATCTTTTTGCAGCTCATCTAATGCAGCCTGAATCGCACGCTCCGACTCGGTGTCCAGTGCCGAAGTAGCCTCATCCAAAATCAACACTGGCGCATCACGTAGCAATGCACGTGCAATGGCAATACGTTGACGCTGACCACCTGAAAGACTCGCGCCATTTTCACCAATCATGGTATCGAGGCCGTGCTCCATTTTGCTGACAAACTCCATCGCATGTGCGAGCTCAGCCGCTCTTTCGATATCACTGCGCTGGAAGTTATCTTCGGTTGCGTAAGCAATGTTGTTTGCGATCGTATCGTTAAACAAGTGAACATTCTGGGAAACCAAAGCAAACTGTTCACGCAGGTTTCTCAGCTCGTATTCGCGGATATCGTGGCCATCAAGCTCAATCACACCGCTGTCCACATCGTAAAAACGGTTGAATAAGTTCGCGATGGTACTCTTACCAGACCCCGAACGACCGACCAGAGCGACCGTCTTACCCCGAGGAATGTCAAAGCTAACATGTTCAAGTGCTGGCTTTTCTGAACCTTCGTATGTGAAAGTGATGTCTTTTACAGAAATATCACCATTCGCTCGCTCAACCTTGTGCTTACCTTCATTCTTCTCAGGTTCAAGGTCGATAAGAGCAAACAACGTTTGGCTGGCAGCCATACCTCGTTGGAACTGAGAGGTCACGTTAGTCAGTGCTTTAAGTGGGCGCATCAGACCAAACATCGCTGAAAATACTACGGTAAACGTACCAGGAGTCAGTTGCTCTTTAATGGAGTCAATACTCGCCAGATACAGTACCGCTACAATCGCAACGGATGCGATCATCTGGATGATAGGGTTCGCAGCTGCCTGAGCCGTCACCAGTTTCATGCTTTGCTGACGCATTTGGTTGCTGACTTTTTCGAATCGTTGACGTTCGATATCCTGGCCACCATAGCTCAGTACAACTTTATGCCCTTTCAGCATTTGTTCTGCAGAAGCGGTTACGTTACCCATCATGGTTTGCATATTTTTGGAGATCTTTCTAAAGCGTTTAGAGACAACGCCAATCCCCCATGCGACAACCGGCGCTACCGCAAAAAGAACCAATGATAGCTGCCAACTGTTGTAAAACATCAGCGTCAACAGACCAATAATACTCGCCCCTTCACGAACAATACTCACTAAAGCACGGCTCGTTGCAGCGGAGACTTGTTCTGAATCATAAGTGATACGAGACAACAGGTTGCCTGTCTTTTCTTTATCAAAGTAAGACACGGGCATATGCATAAAGTGGTTGAATACCAGACGTCGTATCTGCATGACGACGTTGCCAGAAACCCAGCTCAAGCAATAATCGGAGACAAATCCACTGGTACCACGAATAAACATCATGGCAAAAATTATCAACGGAAGAGTGCGCAGGAAATCAGACTCAGCGCTGCCAAAACCTTCATCAAGCAAAGGTTTTAGTAAGGAGATCATATAGGTGTCTGAGACAGCATTAATAACTAATGCAATGATAGCAACGATTAGACCAGCTTTATAAAGGCGAATAAATTGCCATAGACGCTTGAACGTCTGCCAAGTCGTTTCATCAGTATTTATCGACATAGAAGTGCTTTATTTTCTTACATTAAGACTCTCATTCTAACCCCTTACGCAGCATCTGCCTATACCAAGGCTCAAATGTATCATTGCGTTTGGTTACAAAATCCCACTTATCTTTCGCTACTCGGATAGTAACTTGTCCACCCTCACCAGTATCAAGCCATAGCGCCCCTGCGTTGAGATACGAGGTCACTACCTTGTCAGCAGGCATTCCCCACTGATTGTTTTTCGCCAGTGATGCTACCGCTAATGTTGGAGAGACTGCATGGATAAAAAGAGGGTTGGAGGAACTTTTGCTACCGTGATGAGGAACGAGCATCACATCACTAGATAATTTTTCAGGCGCACGAAGAAGTATCCACTCGCTAATCGATTCAATATCACCCGTGAACAGCATGGAAAAATCAGATTCTCGGTCTCTGAGTCTAAAGACACACGAGTGAGGGTTGTAGGCTCGAGTGACCATTTGGGGTGGCCAGAGCACTTCGATATCGAGTTGCTGCCACATCCAATTATCACCGCTCACACAAGGTTGATACCCACTAAAATCTTGGCTGCTGCGTTTATGGGTCGGCTTGAGGTGCGTTTCAATCACTTGCCTTCCTCCTGCGTGGTCATTATCCGAATGACTGAGAACCAAGGTATCAACCTCTCTAAATCCTCTGCGATGTAACACGGGTATAATCACCTGCTCCGCAACACTGCCCTCCGGCCAGGATTTTCCAGTGTCGTAAATCAGAGCTTTACCCTCTTTTTCTACCAGAACGGCAAGACCATGACCGACATCGAGAACATCGATTCGCCAACTGGTACTTTTTTGCCCATTCCAACTTGAAATGATGATGGTAATAACGCACAGCAATAACCAACCCTGCCAAAGCAATAACCGCTTCAAAACCAAGAAAGTACAGAGAGAAAACAGTATCCACGTAAGTTCTATCGACAATGGTTGCCACGTACCAAAGGCATACTGAAGAGATTCACTTAACGGCCATAAAGAAAAATCCATCAATTGCCAAACTATTGGCGAGAATGCGGGTAGTAATAAAGAAGTAGATAACGCGATAAACATTAAAGGAACGACGACAAACCCAAACCATGGGATAAACACAAGGTTATAAGCGATGGACGATAAGCTGAAACCAGAGAAAAAATAGCCACTGATAGGTATGACAAATACACTCAAGGCAAGTTGAGTCACAAACAAGGTTCGCAGTTTTCCTCGCCAGCTACTGTTATTGAACCGGACAAAGTTAATGACCAACAGCACCATACCCACAGAGAGATAAGACAACCAGAAACTCATACTAAATGATGCGAAAGGCTGAATAAGTAACTGAAAAGCAACCGCCAGGAGCAACACTCGCCAGGTACTCCAGTGAACCAAAAAGTATTTTAGAACAATGTAGATGACACAAACCGATACGGCGCGAGTGGTTGGCAGAGAAAAATCAGCGAGCCAGGCATAACATAGCGCAACGGTTAACCCCGTAATTGAAGGCACCACTTGATAACGCGGGAAAACGGAGCGAACACTTACACCGAGCCAAAAACCAAAGCTAAAAGCCATTCCAATGTGCAGCCCGGAGATAGAGGCCAGATGCAATAATCCACTGTCTCTCAGCCCTTGCCAGTCATCACCAGAAAGCCAGCTTCTATCAGCAAATACCAGAGCACTGATTAACGGAAAGTGATCTAGATGGGAGATATCATCCATTACCAGGTTGATTATCGACTGACGTACAGAACTTCCGTTACGAATAATCCAGTGCGCATCGCCAGTCACAATCATTCTGGCTAAAATACCATTTCCCATTGCCTGCTTTTCAGCGTCGAAGCCCGCTTCGTTACGTAACCCAATAATGGGCTTTACCTGAGCCGTGGTCGTAAATTCACTGTTAACAGGAATAGGAAAGGTGGTGATAAAACGGACTTTAGGTTTAAGAAAAGGTAACAGACTTTGATCACCCACTTGTTTTATCGTCACGAGTCCTTCATATCCATGACTTATTTGATTAAAAGAGCTGTCAACTTTGCCAGTTATGGTACTATTCTCCCCTACATTAAAAAGGGCTTGTCGCTGATACTCCAATACATTGCCGTGGATGATGACTACCATTAAGCCCAAAATTACGCCTATGCTAATTAAGCCACGACGTAATTTAATTATTGAACCAGTGGTAATTATTCCCAGCAGCAGCCAGCGCCAATCTGGCATTATCGGCCACCATGCCGATGAGACAATGCTTGCGACAAATAACGCCAAGGTGCAACTTTTTTCTGAGAGAGTCATGCAGTCCTATGCCTAGAAAGCTGATAAAACGCTTCATGCCAGATCACGAGTTGATCAAACGTCAAAAAGCATTAAAAGTCTTCGGCAATGTCCTATATAACCCGAACCTTTGGTGCCTTAACCGTCGCTCTGCGTCTGGCGCGTTTGCCGTTGGTCTTTTTATGGCGTTTGTACCGCTTCCTAGCCAAATGATTATGGCGGCAGGTTTAGCCATTTTAATGGGTGTCAACTTACCGCTTTCTGTTGCTCTAGTTTGGGTTAGTAACCCAATTACGATGCCGGTTTTGTTCTACTTCGCCTACAAGATTGGCGCATGGGCTATGCATGTTCCTCCGCAACCATTTCACTTTGAGCTATCGTGGGAATTTATCATGCAGCAAATGCATACTATCGGACCACCATTCCTGCTCGGCTGTATGATATGTGGCGTCGTCTCAGCTATCATCGGCTACTTTGGTATTCGCGGGGTATGGCGCTACTCTGTAGCCCGTAGCTGGAATAAACGTAAAGTAAGATAAGTCGTCGGCACAAAAAATTCAGCACTCTGATTAGCTGATGAGGGGCAGATAACGCTTAACCTGAAAAGCAATGTCGCTCAAGCATGTTAACCTGATAGCAAATACACAAAAGGACCGAATTCGGTCCTTTTTGTTTTTTTGCCTGCTTTGATTTTACTTCGCACTTAAAACCGCAGCTGGGTTTAACTTAGCCGCGCGAGAAGCAGGATACCAAGTCGCTAACAAGCTGAGAACAATTGCTGTAATCGACACCAAAGCAACATCCGGCCAATGCAGTTGTGATGGTAAGAAATCAACAAAATAAATGTCACCAGATAAGAAATGATGTCCAATCAGTTGCTCTAATCCTGTGATAAGCGGCGTTAGGTTTAAGGCGACTAAAACACCAATAACACTTCCGACCAAACTACCCAGCACGCCAGAAAATACGCCTTGCCAGACAAATATTCGCTTGATCAGGCTGTCTTTTGCGCCCATGGTTCTGAGAATTGCAATTTCTGCCGCTCTGTCTTTAACCGCCATCATTAAGGTCGAGACGATATTGAAACAAGCTACGCCTATCACAAGCACCATCACCAGATACATGATCGTCCGTACTAACTGGATATCACGGTAAAGAAAACCAAACTGTTGCTGCCAGCTTTTCAGATAAACATACACATCGATAAGGCCGCCCACTTCACGAACAATTTCCGGGGCGTTAAGGACATCGTTTGTCTTCAGCGAAACACCAGTAACACCATCTCCTAAACGGGCATATTGCTGAGCATCCGCTAATGGCACTAACGCAAGAGAGTGATCAATCTGGCCATTCAAGGTCAAGAAACCTATAACCTGTACACGCACACGCTTTGGTGCCTGAACTTTTGTACCCGTGCCCGTTTGGGGAATCATTAACGTGATATAGTCACCAACTTCAGCATTTAACTCAGTCGCTACACCCCGGCCTAAAATCACCTGCTGCTGACCCGCGTAAAAGTTCTGCCACGCTTCCGGGTCGATAAAATCAGACATATTGGAAACGGCTTGTTCAAATGAAGGTTCCACCCCGCGTACTTCGACGGCTTTGAGTTTGCTGCCCTTCTCTGTTAACCCAGTGAAACGAACATAGGGTGCTGCTGCGACCACATTTTCATGTTTCAAGGCTTGATTCATGGTCTTGGAGTAGTTCTGTAGTGGACCATCGACCCCCTCTAACTCACCATGTGGAATCACCGACAACACTCGCGACTGTAATTCTCGCTCAAAACCATTCATCGCAGACAGGCCAATGATGATGACGGCGACACCAACGGCAATGCCAATGGTGGAGGACAAAGAAATGAACGAGACCATCTTGTTACGCTTTTTCGCGCGACTAAAACGACCACCGATCATTAATGCTAAAGATGAAAACAAAATTAGCCCTCCGCCACAGATGCTTGACTCGTTAAACGATCCACCAGCAAACCGTCTTGCATGTGCATTTGGCGATCCATCTTCGCGGCCAGTTCGTTATCGTGTGTCACTACCAAAAAGGCGATGTTCGATTCTTGGTTTAACTCCCGCATCAGGTCATAGATCGACAGCGCTGTGTTATGGTCCAGATTACCCGTCGGCTCATCAGCCAGCACCAAGTCTGGCTTGTTGACCAGCGCACGCGCAATTGCCACACGTTGACGCTCACCACCAGACAACTCCGATGGACGATGATCGATACGGTGACCTAACCCGACTTTATCCAACAACGCTTGTGCTGCCGCTTTCGCTTCCGGGGCTTTGGTTCCGCCTATTAAAAGTGGCATTGCTACGTTTTCCAACGCTGTAAAGTCAGCCAACAAGTGATGAAACTGGTACACAAAACCGAGGTGCTTGTTTCGCAATGCAGCTTGCTTATTTGAACCGAGTGACGACAAGTTTTGACCTAAAAAGTCCACTTCGCCGTGCGTCGCATCATCGAGTGCACCAAGAATATGTAGCAAAGTGCTTTTACCCGAGCCCGATGAACCAACAATAGAAACCAGCTCGCCTTTCTCAATATCAAAGCTGACACCTTTAAGCACTTCCGTATCTAACGAGCCTTCTCGGTAGACTTTACGAATATCACGACATTCTAATAGCTTATTCATAGCGAAGTGCCTCAGCAGGTTTAACAGAAGATGCTCGGTAAGAAGGGTAAACTGTCGCGGCCAGGCTCAGAGCAATTGCCAATACCACCACTAACAGAATCTGAAATGAATCAATTAAAATTGGCAGACGGCCACCAAAAGAGAACAACGCGACACCAGCCGCCTCAAGAATCGGATTTAAGTTGAGAGATAACGTCACGCCCGCCAAACCACCAACAATCGCACCAATCACACCACTGCTTGCGCCTTGAACCATAAAGATCGTCATCACTTGCGTTTGGGTCATACCCTGAGTTTTAAGAATCGCGACTTCGGCTTGTTTTTCCATCACCACCATGATCAGCGCAGAAATAATATTAAACGCTGCAACACCAACGATCAGCCCCAGCATTAAGCCCATCATGTTCTTTTCCATTTTTACTGCCTGAAAAAGTTCACCACGCTGGGCACGCCAGTCGCTCCACTGCCATCCCTCTGGCATTGGTTTATCAGAAAAATCCGTCACCATAAACGGATCAGAGAAAAAGACACGCCAGCCAGAAACGGTATCCTGCGGTAATCGCATCAGCTTGGCTGCATCGGTCATATTGACGATCATAAGCTGCCCGTCAACATCAGAGCCGGTATTAAAAATGCCAGCAACCGTAAAGTTACGCTGGCTGGGAATACGGCCAATTGGCGTAAACTGCGTCGCGTTTGTCACCATAAGGCGAACTTTGTCACCGATAGAAACTTTCAGAGAACGGGCAAGGCTATGCCCCAAAAACACTTGGTATTCGCCTGCTTCTAGAGCAGAGAGTCGACCAGCGATTAAGTGGTTAGCAATTGGGTCTCCCTTTTTAGGCTCAATCCCAATCAAATACCCTGCAGTCAATTGTGCGGAGCTTTGAATAACGGCTTCGCCACGAACGACAGGTTCAGGCTTCGCGACCTTTGAAATGTTCTGAATAAATTCAGGGGCTGTTTCAGTCAATGGTGTATTGCCGTCGCTCTGAGAAATCACAGCATGAGGAAGTACACCAAGAATGCGTTCTTTAAGCTGCGCTTCGAAACCATTCATTACGGACAGAACGGTCACCAACGCCATCACTCCGATGGTGATGCCTGCGGTCGACATATAGGAAACAAATCGGCTAAACCTATCTCCGGAGCGACCCCGAAGATATCTCAAACCAATAAATAATGAGATAGGATGATACATATAAGACAAACCAACCGGCTGTTTTGATATAAGACTAAACTTTGTCGGCTATCTTACCTTACTCTTCTGGTGAAAAAGACAAGATAATCGCTAAATTTGTCAACGACATGCAATAAGTCCGCATTTAAAGCAAAAAGTTCAGGCCAAAAAACCGGTAAACTTGATAACTTCATTCAGTTAGCGATAATCAGTGCCTTACTCTCTGATTTGCAAATCAATCAGAGAGCGCTCGCAGGCCAAAGGACAACCATATGACAGAGCAAGAATATTTCACCGTTCACCACAGCATCACCATCAACGTGGAAGCGTTAGGTACCGATTTTGCTTTGCCAGATGAAGAAACCTTTGTTGCTGAAATTCCGGCGCCTTTCATTGTCGCTTGTGAGTTTAGCCAATTAGACATGTTGTCAGACAACGCTCGCTCAGAACTAAAAAATAAAGATTTAAAGCACGTTATCAGCTTACTCGACACGCAAAATACCAAGCTCAATCTCCTGCTAAGCTTTATGCTGTCACAGCAAGATGACGCGTCAGTCAGATATCAAACCACGCAATTTGGTGCGAGCCAGCTAAGCTACCATGCCGATAGCGAATTAGACACAGAACAGTTAGTGCGTGTGAAACTGTTCCTCGATAATCCGGCCGCAGCAATATACTGCTACGCTAAAGTCGTAGAATGTGCTTCGTCGGATCAGGGCTTTCTCGTCACGCTGAAATACAAAATGCTCAGAGACGCCGATCAAGATTTACTGATCAAAGCCGCCTTATACCAACAACAAAAACTTTTACGTCAGCGCTCACTGGAGCGAGATAAAAAATAACTCCTATGACAAAAGCAACGATACTTTCCGTCACCAACCCATCTGAGCGTGGCGATAAAAAACAGTTAGGTAATTTACCTGGCGCTGCTCTGCCGCTTGCGATTGCAGAGCTCGCAAAACAGCATACAAGCCATTCACTGCTTGTTGTGCCAGATCCTCAAATCGCCCTGAAACTGCAAGCAGAAATAGAGCAGTTCACCGATCAGCCTGTCAGCCTTTTCCCTGATTGGGAAACCCTGCCATACGATAACTTTTCTCCACATCAGGAGATCATTTCTGATCGGATTGCGCGCTTATACCAGTTGCCTACCCAACAAAACGGCATCACGATTGTGCCAGTCAGCACCGTACTGCAGCGTCAATCTCCGCGTGATTTCTTGTTACAACACACTTTGATGGTAAAAACCGGCGATCAGTTTTCACTCGAAAAGCTGCGTGTTCAGTTAGAAAACTCAGGCTATCGTCACGTAGATCAGGTTTTTGGCCCTGGTGAGTATGCAAGCCGTGGTTCGATTCTTGATCTCTTCCCTATGGGTTGCGATGACCCGTACCGTATCGATTTCTTCGATGATGAGATCGACACAATCCGTACGTTCGATCCAGAGAACCAACGCTCAATAGAAGACATCAAACAGATTCAGTTGCTTCCCGCTCATGAGTTCCCGACCACCAAAGATGCGATTGAAGAGTTTCGTACCCGCTGGCGTACTCAATTTGAAGCGCGTCGTGAGCCTGAATCGATTTACATGCAGGTGACCAAAGGAACGTGGCCTGCAGGGATTGAATACTGGCAACCCCTGTTCTTTGACCATACAGAAACCCTGTTTGATTACTTGCCAGAAGACTCGCAACTGATCACTTATGGTGACATTGAAGCTGCCGTAGAAACATTCTTGAATGATGTCGAGTACCGTTACGATCAGAAGAAAATCGATCCATTACGCCCACTGCTTGCACCGCATGATCTGTGGCTGAAGAAGGATGAACTCTTCACCCACTTTAAACAGCTTCCGCAAGCACAACTGCATCTGGACAAAATCGTCAAGCGTGCTGGTCGTCAGAATTTGGCGGTGCAGTCGTTAGCAGAACTGGGCGTTCAACAGCAGAACAAAGAACCACTTTCGCGTCTGCGTCAGTTCAGTGAGCAGTTTACTGGCAAAATCATCTTCTCTGTTGAATCAGAAGGTCGACGTGAAGCGCTCACAGAACTTCTACAAGGCATTAAAGTTCGCCCTGTCGTTCACCAGTCGTTCTATCAGGCGCTCGATTCTAAAGATCGATTTAGCTTGATTCTGGGTGCGACTGAGCATGGTTTTATCCATGATGAGTTGAACTTCGCCCTTATCTGTGAAAGTGACCTGCTTGGTGACCGCGTCATACAACGTCGTCGTAAAGACAAAAAAGCCGTCAACAGCGATACCGTTATTCGCCACCTTGCCGAGCTAAAACCAGGCCAGCCAGTTGTTCATATCGACCACGGTATTGGTCGCTATATCGGCCTGCAAACGCTTGAAGCAGGCGGTATGAAAACTGAGTACGTAACACTTGAATATCAAAACGACGCCAAGTTGTACGTACCTGTATCATCACTGAACCTTATCAGCCGTTATTCTGGTGGCGCAGAAGAGAGCGCACCGCTGCATAAACTTGGCGGAGAAGCGTGGGTTAAAGCTCGCCGTAAAGCCGCCGAGAAAGTGCGTGACGTAGCAGCAGAGTTACTGGATGTTTACGCCAAACGTGAATTAAAACCGGGCTTTAAATTCGAATTGGATCGAGGTCAGTACGCCACATTCAAAGCAACGTTCCCATTCGAAGAAACCGATGACCAGGCAATGGCTATCAATGCCGTTATGTCTGACATGTGCCAACCAAAAGCTATGGATCGCTTGGTATGTGGTGACGTTGGTTTTGGTAAAACCGAAGTAGCAATGCGAGCAGCATTTGTTGCAACGGACAACAGCAAGCAAGTCGCAGTGCTGGTTCCCACTACCCTACTTGCCCAGCAGCACTTTGAAAACTTCCGTGACCGCTTTGCCAACTTACCGATCCGAGTAGAAGTGTTATCTCGCTTTAAATCGGCTAAAGAACAGAAAGCGATTTTGCAAGATGTAGCGGAAGGGAAAGTTGATATCGTCGTGGGAACACACAAACTGCTTTCTAACGATATTCGATTCAAAGACCTTGGCCTGCTCATTGTCGACGAAGAGCACCGTTTTGGCGTGCGTCAAAAAGAGAAAGTGAAAGCAATGCGTGCGGATGTCGATATTCTGACCCTAACCGCAACGCCGATCCCTAGAACGCTCAATATGGCGATGAGTGGAATGCGCGATCTGTCCATCATCGCTACTCCACCAGCGCGCCGACTAGCAATCAAAACCTTTGTCCGACAGCGTGAAGAGCCGGTTGTACGTGAAGCGGTACTGCGTGAAATCATGCGTGGTGGTCAGGTTTACTTCCTGCATAATCAGGTCGAAACCATTGAAAAGACCGCTGAAGATCTACAAAAACTGATTCCAGAAGCGCGTATCACTGTGGCACATGGACAAATGCGTGAGCGCGAGCTAGAACGCATCATGAACGACTTCTACCATCAACGTTTTAACGTACTAGTGTGTACCACGATCATTGAAACAGGTATCGATGTCCCAACGGCGAATACCATCATCATGGATCGTGCGGATAATCTTGGTTTGGCTCAACTGCATCAGCTAAGGGGCCGTGTGGGTCGTTCTCACCACCAAGCCTATGCTTACTTACTGACGCCGCATCCAAAAGCGATGACCAAAGATGCCATTAAGCGTCTTGACGCCATTGCCTCTCTCGAAGATCTTGGTGCTGGCTTTACGCTCGCAACACACGATTTAGAAATTCGCGGAGCCGGTGAGCTACTTGGTGATGAACAAAGTGGGCAAATTCAATCAGTTGGCTTTACACTGTATATGGAGATGCTCGAACAGGCGGTTGAAGCATTGAAAGAAGGGAAAGAGCCATCGCTGGATGAGTTGCTGCGCGAGCAGACCGAAGTGGAAATGCGCATTCCTGCACTCTTGCCGGATGATTACATCCCCGATGTTAATACACGTCTTTCAATGTATAAACGTATCGCGAGCGTCACCAACGCCGATGAGTTGTCAGAATTGAAAGTGGAATTGATTGACCGCTTTGGTCTTTTGCCTGACGCAACAAAAAATCTGTTGGCTGTCTCAGAACTGAAATTTGCCGCAGGTAGTCTGAAAGCGAAAAAGATTGAAGCCCATGATAAAGGCGGATTTGTAGAGTTTTACCCTGATGCTGACATAAATCCAGCGTATTTAGTTAAACTCCTGCAATCACAGCCTCAAAAATTTGCGATGGAAGGTCCAACTAAGTTCAAGTTTAGCGTACCATTAACTGACCGACGCAAACGAGTTCAGTTTGTTAAAGACTTACTGAATGATTTTAAACAGAATTTATTACCAACGAGCTAATAGTCGAATGAGAATACTGATCCCGTTATTACTTCTTTGTGTCTCAATGCCCTCTTGGGCACAACGTCAATTTGATATTGAAGTGATCATTTTCAAGCGCACCGTCGACGCGGAAAACACGAGTGAGTCTTGGCCAGACCAACTACCGAAAATCGACATGACCAATGTCGGCAGTTTAGATAGTGACGCTTATCGCTCATCTAAAGGTGTCTCCTTACTGCCTAGCTCTTCGTTTCGCTTAAACCCGCAAGAGGCTGCGCTGAACAGTCACGCCGGATTTAGAGTATTAAAGCATGTAGCTTGGCGACAAGGTGATCAGGGACAAGGCAGTGCACCGACTTTTCGCATTGTAGCTGGCCGTGATTTTTCAGGCTCGTATTATTCCGATGGCAGCCCTATCGATGGTAGCCAAACCACGTTCGCTAGCGATGGTTACAGTGAGTCAAACGTAAATGGCCCGTTGTACGAGTTAGATGGCAAAATTCAGGTCTACGTTCAACATTACTTGTTTGCAGAGACAACCATGGATTTGCGAGCGCCGGGTGTCAGAGAAATTCGTTTTGAGCCTAAACCCGTTGAACAACTTGCAAACGAAATGGGTGAAGCTGACGGAAATGTTCAGGTTGGTAACTTAGCCGATGTATCGCCAACCGTGACTGAAGAGAAGTTTCTTAAGACTTACCGCCTTGATCAAAAACGCCGCATGCGAAGCAGCGAAACACATTACCTGGACAGCCCTTTAATGGGGATGATCATCCAGGTACGCCGTGTAAACTAAACCATAAAAATAATAAAAGCGCAGCTCAGGCTGCGCTTTTGTTTTATAACTAAAAAACGACCAGTAAGGGAGTCATATCAATTCATGAGCCCCGATTTTGAAATTATTACGCCGCGCTTAGCTTTACGTCTTATTCCTGCCGATGATGCAAATGCTCTGCATACGCTGCTTGCCGAATCTCCTTCACTGCATACCTGGTTAGACTGGTGTGGTGAAAACGTGTCACTCAAATACGCACAGGACTTCTTGCTTTCCACACGCTTGAACTGGGTGAAAACAGAAGCTTTTGGTTTTGGTGTTTATGACCGCGAAAGCAATGCCCTTCTTGGCATGGTGGCTATTAATGAGCTCTACCATACCTTTAACATGGCGAGTATTGGCTATTGGATTGCCGACCGTTATCAGCGACAGGGTTACGCACAAGAAGCGGTTTGTGCATTAGCCGAATTCTGCTTCGCTAAACTTAGCCTGACGCGTATCGAAATTGTCTGCGATCCAGACAATACTGCCAGTCAGGCACTGATCGAATCCGTTGGTGCACACCAAGAGGCAATTGCCAGAAACCGCTACATCTTTGACGGTAAGCCAAAAGATGGCATTGTCTATTCATTGCTACCAGAAGATCTAAAGTAACGTTTGGGACGTAACAGCAGAAAAACAAAAAGCCACCGAAATTCGGTGGCTTTGTATTTATAACTGCGTATTTATAACTGATCAGAAACTTCGCACAGCTTTCGCTAAGCGAAGTTTACTCTATTAATGTAGCTTCAAATTAGGACGCAATACGCGGTTGATTCGACCAACCAGCATCATCAAACCCGTTTTGAAAAGGCCGTGCAACGCAATTTGGTGCATGCGGTACAGTGAAATATACACCACGCGAGCGATACGACCCTCAACCATCATTGAACCTTTGGTTAAGTTGCCCATCAAGCTGCCCACTGTCGAGAACTGGCTCAGAGAAACCAAAGAACCATGATCTTTGTACACATAGTCTTTTAGTTCACGACCGTTGATCATCGCGACAATGTTGCTGAATGCTCGGCTTGCCATTTGGTGTGCAGCTTGAGCTCTTGGCGGTACAAACGAACCATCTTCCTGAGTACACTGAGCCAAATCACCGATCACAAAGATGTTGTCATCACGCGTGGTTTGAAGGGTACTTTTCACCACGAGCTGGTTGATTCGGTTCGTCTCCAGACCCGCGATGTCTTTGATGAAGTCAGGCGCTTTAATACCTGCCGCCCAAACCATGATTTTAGCGGAAATCTTCTCACCGTCTTTGGTCGTTAAGCCATCTTTCTCAGCTTTTGTCACCATCGTTGCGGTACGCACATTCACGCCAAGTTTCGTCAATTCTTGATGTGCTGCAGTTGAGATTCGAGAAGGAAGCGCAGGTAGAATACGTGGGCCAGCTTCAATAAGGTTTACATTGAGCTTGCTCGAGTCTAAGTCACCAAAGCCGTATGCACGAAGTTCTTTAATCGCATTATGCAGCTCAGCTGAAAGTTCCACACCTGTTGCACCTGCACCAACGATTGCGATATCAACGGTACCGTTACCATTTTTCGCGTGGAGCTTAAGAAACTCGTTGTTCATTTCGCTGCGGAATCGATGAGCCTGTTCTGGGCTGTCGAGGAAAATACAGTTTTCACGAACACCCGGAGTATTGAAGTCGTTTGAAGTAGAGCCTATCGCCATCACCAGAATGTCATATTCCAGCTCACGGCTTGGCATTAACAGTTCACCATGTTCGTCTGTAAGCTCACTCAACGTGATGACTTTACGCTCACGGTCAATGTCTTGAAGGCTACCCATTTGGAAGTCGAAACTATGATTTTTTGCATGAGCACGGTAGCTCAATGCATCAACACCCTCGTCTAATGATCCGGTTGCTACTTCGTGTAACAACGGTTTCCACAAGTGGCTCGCTTTACGGTCTACCAGCGTAATTTGCGCACGGTTCTTTCGACCAAGTGTACGGCCAAGCTTAGTTGCCAATTCCAGGCCACCAGCACCGCCGCCTACAACGATAATGCGTGTCACAATGATTTTCCTCTACAAAAATGAATAAATGGGTTCAGCTCGACCCTTCACTATCAGTCACACTGATGAGAAGCATCCAACCGATGAATTCTTGGTTCTTAGAGGTGTCTCAAGCTTTTGGGATTAAAATAGATGCTTAATTTTTCTTCATTTTTATCAATTGGTTATTGTGCATCTTTTGTTGAGTCTGATACCTAAAGTTCAGACGAAAATGGGCAAGTTTTTTACCTGCTCTCAATAATTTTTTTGATATTTGTCAAACAATTTTAATCCCGCTCATTATATAGAGCCATGTATTGAAGGCAACCAAAATCCTTGCTCTGAATACGGTTTGCCTACTTTATCGACCAGTCTACAACACCGCCTTCGTGCCACATAGAACCTCTATGGTAAAACAATAGACAGAACACAATAATTGTTTAAAACAAAGGCAAATTTGGCTAAGTCATAGGTCCATATGGCAGAGCGACAGAAATCATAAATGAGGAGGGTTTGATAAAAAAATAACACTCCGCGGAGTGTTATTTTTGTTTAACAACTGGATGAAGTAGATCGTATTAGGTGTTTTTAAATTCTTTCACGGCTTGTAAATGATGTGAGATCTTCTTGAACTTGTGTGTTTGAGTCTCATCCCAAATAATAGGGTAATGCTTTTCTAGCTCAGCGGCGGTTTCTTTGTTATCGCGCACTTCGTCTTCTTTAGACAAAATAACCAGGCAATGCCCTTTATTCTTTGCTCGAAACTGATCGACACATTTAGTGGCAATGTCTTCGTACTCTTCAGGACGGTCAATACGCCCTGCCATATTCTTCTCAGGGTGCAGGTTCGGGTTGAAGATCACCTGTTTGATACCACATAGAAAACCAATTCGTTCTGACCAATAACCACCGAGACCAACACCACAAATCAATGGATTTGGATCATCGGATTGATCAATAACCTTCGACACCTCTTTTAGCAAATGCTGCATATCGTGTTTAGGATGAAGCGTACTGTAATTAATAAAGCGAACGTCATCGTCGATAAATTGTAATTGAAGAACTTTTTCGTGGTTACCCGGGCTAGTGCTATCAAAGCCGTGCAAGTAAATAATCATCTGTACCTCTCCCTGTATATATCTGGTACTTTTCTTAAAACTAACACTATTTCCTTACTCTTAAAGGGGAATATGTCACGAGTTATTAAAACAGTGATCGTCAATACACAATAAACCTTTAAACTCGTTGGCACTGCTTAAGTATTGTTCATCTCCCCACAATTGATAAGCCAGTAAGTACCAAAGCATTGCCATCACCAATGTTCTTGGCTGCCACGCTATCACCCCCTCCAGCCAGACAGAGACATCTTCGATATTACGAATTTGGCAATAGCGTTCTACCCCATCGTCGATAGGCACATCGGCAACCTGCAGTATCAGAGCCAAGTCTAATCGTGGATCTGCGAGCCCGGCATACTCCCAGTCGATGGCTTTGACGCCCTCATCGCCCCGAACCAAGTTGTAGCTACCTAAATCAAAGTGACACAGTGCCAGCGGCAGTGGCTTTATGCTCGGTTCCGTGCGCCACTTTTGATACAAAGCCTCAAACTCTGTTCCAGTATAGCTACCGCCTAATTCTAGCCAATAATGATCGATTCGGGAGAGATAAGAGAACGGAACAACCGGTACGGCCTTAGATGGGAAGGTGTGAATCGTTGCAGCGAGAGAAAGTAACTCGTCCAATTCGATACCAATATGAGTGAGTGTTTCTCCTTTAACCCACTCAACGAGAAGGCCTTGTTCATGGATGAATACCGGCTTGGGACCAACGCCAAGAGACCCGATGGCGCTAAGAACCTGATATTCATTGTGACGAGAAATGAGAAAAGCCTGACACACTTTACTCAACGGCCTCCAGACGTAAGCTTGCCCATCAGCCGTTTCTAAGCGCCAACAACGGTTTGTCAGCCCTCCTGTGAGGGTTTGAACTTTCACAGGAGGTTCAATAAAGAAGACATCAAGCGCATTAAGCGTCGGATCCAGCTGTTTAGCCTGCGGCCAAGAGAACAGTGCCATTGATGACTTCTCCATTACTATCGGTTAGAGACCGAATAAGCTCTTCGATTGCGCTTTACGGATTTCTGTTTCATCCGCCCATTCGATCAAGCCGGTTTCGAGATCCATCAGTCGCATTGTCATTTTGTAGTACACGTCTTTGTCACTTCCTGCATTCTTCACAATGCTTGAAAGGTTGCCGTACAGCATGTATTGAGCACCAACCATTTTACCAAACTGAATAGCAGTACTTTGATTGACTAGCTCATCGGTATTCTGGAAGTTCAGCTGCTGACGAACAGACTCAACGCGGTCCATATCGACAAAACGGAACTTACCTGAGTTCAGCATCTTAGTTGAAATCGTGTCTGTAATAGACTCAGTATCAATATGCTCGCTGGTCTTATTTTTAATGCGTTCAACAAACACAATAGGACGCTGATCACGAGTAATTGCAGCTACAGAACCAGACATCATCATGCTATCGACCATTTCAGCGGCAATGGTTTGCAGGTCGGTAGAACCAAAATCAATCGTGGTGGTTTCTGTCGCTTGCGCATCACCGTAAGAGACCTTGTTAGAACACCCCCCTAAAATGACGGCAAGACCTAAAAGAGCAATAATACTTTTTTTCATGAGAGTTCCTTAGTTTATTCAATACCTACGCACTCAAGGCGCAAGCTAAAAATTAATTGTCTTGTGCTTCTCTGATTTGTACTCGGAATCGAGTGCCATTTGGATTCACTGTCACTTCAGAAAGTGTCACTGATTCAAAACCACGCACGATCGCTTTTCGCCACGGCCCCGGTTTGGTGTTCACTTCCAGGCCGTTATTGTCATACCAGTAAAAGCGGTAGAGGATATGCTGATCACCTTGATAGTTACTATTAAGCTGAACCACGCCTCTTGGACGGTCGTCGACATACGTGGTCGTAATATTGTCTACCACTAATCGACTGCCCAACACATTGTCGTTAAAAAAGATTTGCTGCGTCTGACCATCAATTCGGATACCGGCAGTGTTGTCTGCACACCCTGCCAAACCTACAATCAACGCTAAGCCAAAAAGCCAAGATCTCATTACAATCTCCCCATTTGTTTATGCCAAACAGTCGAATGTGCCCCCTGACGCGAAACCCAAACTAATGTCGTTTGCTGCGCAGGCACATCAAATTGATAGACTTGATCTCCCAAGTTTAAACGTTGTGTGCCGGGTTTCACGATTTGAGAAGCGGTTTTTACTCTCGCTGGCAGCGTTTGCCAGCTTCTGGTATCAGGCTGCTCGGTTAATGTGTTCCAGACGTTAAAAAGAATGTTACCAACATCATCACCTTTCGCGGCCGCTTCTTTACGAATACGATCTTTTGCCCAAACTCGGATAGCCTGACGAATAACAATCGTCATCAAACGTTCGTTAAGATCGTTCTGCGCCATGGCATTGATATCGGCCAAATTACTGGAATTAAGTTTAGTGTCATTCAGGCTCAAATCACTAAACCTCTGCGACCCTCGGTTGGGGTAATAAGGCAGTGCTAGTGAATAGATCGCCCATCGTTTTCGACTGTCGTAAATTGGCAGATCAATACGCCAGCCTTGTAAAGCTTCAACCACACCTTGCTCATCAAAAATGATCACGCGACCTTGTGACTTACTCAAACCAGAGGGAGCCTTACCATAACGTTTTTCAAGTAAGCGAAGGTCTTCGTTCATGCCTAACTTCTTGGCGGCATACAGTGTACTTTCTATCACTTGTTTATTGTCTGGCATTACCGCCAGAGCGCGCCGGTAATCGACATACGCACTATTCAGGTCTCGCGACGCTTCATATAAAAGACCCGAAAGATAAAACAGATAGCCGTTTTGTACCGCACTGAGTTTCCCCCCTGCATCGGGATAGTTTGCCAATACGCTACCCAAATTGGCTGACATGCCTTGGTTTTTCAGATCCTCTTCTGCAGCTTGTAACGATTTCTCACGTGCTTTTCTGGCAGCTTCCTGTACTTGGTTAGCACGACGAACTTCAACTAACGCGCCTTCCAGATCATTTTTCTGCAGGTAATTTAGACCCAGATATAAGTGTAAAAAGCCAAGCTCATAGTCAGCGGGTTGATAGTCTTTGAGGTTATCATTGACGGCTAAAGCACCGACATTGGTCGTCGTCTCAGACAGTGAGATTGTGGCACGCTCTTGTTGGACGCGGACAGCACTATCGCTTTTTTCCAGCGCACTAAGGCTGGTTGGATAGTCTTGGGCGAGAAATGAAAGTCTGCCTTTTTCGAAATTGCCGAGTATCTCACCACCAACATCACTCGACTGAAGTTGCTTGGCTTTCACATATTCTCCAGCAACCACAGCTTGGTACATTTCTTGGTTTTGATCACTGTAGTGGCTAAACAAATTACCCGCAGACAAATTAGCACAGCCGGTCGCCATAAGAGCCCAACTGACCAGCCCTAATAGCTTCACACCTAATTTCACATTTATCTCCACAAATGTGTGCTCAGAAAAGAGTATAAATTGGGTGGCCAATTCACCACCCAATTAAGCATACCAATCACAGTAAGTAAGTGTTCATAAATAGCGTAGGAAAAATGCTTGAGAACAAGGCGAAATTTTTCGATAAGTAGTTATTCTACAATCAAAAATTTTAACGCCGTTATCGAGTATTTTAACAAGCTAGAATGACCAGTTATTTACTACGATTGGTATCAGATTAACTCACCACCATTGGCCCTAAAGGACGGCCGCCCAGTAGGTGCATGTGAATGTGATAAACCTCTTGGCCACCATGTGGGTTGCAGTTCACGATCAAGCGGTAACCGTCTTCAGCAATGCCTTCGTCTTTTGCAAGCTTTCTCGCGACGGTAAATAGTCGTCCCATCATCGCTTCATCTTCAGCTTCGACATCATTCACTGTCGGGATCAATTTATTTGGGATGATAAGAATATGGCTAGGCGCGCGCGGGTTAATGTCACGGAAAGCGGTTACTAAATCATCTTGGTAAAGAACATCAGCGGGGATTTCCTTACGAATAATTTTACTAAAGATAGTCTCTTCCGGCATGGGTACTCCATTTTATAAGTTGTGTAACGTAGTTAGTATGCGCCAACCCTAAGCAGAGCTCAATAAAAACAGTGTTCACTTAACATTATTCATTAAGGTGTTTAAAACAAAGCCTTTTTTGTAGCCTGCGTCATAAAATGCGCGTCGCATAGTCAATACAATCCGGTTAATTTTGTTACATTTTTAAGACAACTATAAATTATCTCCAAATCACTTATAGATACTGATCAGATATGGACTAAACCATTACGAATCCAGCATTTTGACGTCATTTGGAAACCTTTTTGTCTATTTTTGGGAGAGGACGCTCACGTATGCGAGGTTCAGTAATTAAACGGATGTATGCTGGTTTTGGACTTATCATCATCCTATTCGCCGTCACTATTGCCATAATGATGAGTGGAATGAATGACATTCATGGCAAGTTTCAGACCGTATCCGAGTCATCTTTACCGCTGGTTTCGCTATCGAACCAAACCAGTGTCGAGTTACTTTCAGCAGATAAATCTTTCAAAGACTTCCTGACTACTGAGAATAAACAGCGCATGGACGAGTTGCGTCAGGAATTCGCCAAATCTCAACAACGTTTTGAATCCACCCTGGAGCAATTAAAATCCGCGAGTGAAATCTACCCTTCTCTAGCCGAACCCTTTGCTGAGCTAAAAACATTAGAGCAAAGCTACTTTACAGAAGCTATCGAAGCTATGGATAACTACGAAGCCATGTTCGCAGCCCAAGACGCGGTTCAGAAATCTTCACGACGCTTCCAAAAGCTGAATACTGAGCTCTCTATCGGACTGAAAGAATACGTTGATGATCAATCCAGTATCTCCGTGAAAGTGATGGCCAAGAGTTACTTCATTAAACTGAAAGACGCGGAAGTCATCACGTCAGATGCGTTGGCCAGCTCAAACTCTGACTTTGTTACTAAAGCCGTCGCTAAAAACCGTAAAGCGATATCGCACTTAAACGACGCGTTCCGTGGGCTGACAGCTCAATTACCAGAACTTAAAAAAGTCTTCGGTGATTCTGTCGAACAGTTCACCCGCGATGTGGGTAAACGTGGTGGCGTTCTGGATCAACACAACAGCTACCTCACCGCTCGCTCTGCGCTGTATGCCAACATAGCGAACCTTACCAGCAAAGTAGACGCAACCATGGCGATTCTTGAGCAGTTTACAACTACCGCCACGGATAAATTAAATGAATCTCTTGCTGACGCGGGCGATATCTACTCGGCAGGGGTGACAAAAGCCATGATCATTGGTGTTGTTGTGGTGCTGTTTGCTGCCGCTATAGGCTATCACATTGCTCACAGTGTGCGCGAACCTCTAACCAAGATCCTCAACGTACTTGAAAGCCTAACCGAAGGCGATATGACGCAGCGAATAGATGTTCGTTACAAAAATGAATTCAGTCGGGTAAGCGGCCACATCAATTCGCTCGCGGATAGCCTGCACAACATTCTAGTCAAGTTGAATGATGCGTCTGAAAACTTAGCGTCTACGGCCGCCACTAACGAGCAAACCTCTTCCCTCGCTCAGAAACAATTGAATTCTCAACGTGAACAGACCGCCAATGTCGCGACAGCAATGACTGAAATGTCACATTCCGTTCAGGAGGTGGCACAAAATGCTCAAAGCTCAATGGAGATGGTACAGCGCGTTGAGTCGGCTTCAGAAGAAGGTCGCAATATCATGAGTGGCAATATCAGCACGATTAATCAGCTGGAGACGCGTTTACATGAGTCTGTCAGTGCGGTTTCTGAACTACAGAAGATGAGTGCACAGATTGGCTCTATTCTGGATGTGATTCGTAACATTGCCGAGCAAACCAACCTATTGGCGCTGAATGCTGCCATTGAGGCCGCTCGCGCTGGCGATCAAGGGCGTGGTTTTGCCGTCGTTGCGGATGAGGTACGTGTTCTTGCTTCCCGTACCACAGAATCTACAACCGAGATTGAGTCGATGATCAGCAATCTTCAATCGAGCTCCCAATCGGCTAACCATGTTATTCAAAGCTGTATGAACGATATGGAAGAGTCGGTGGAACAAGCTTCAAAAGCCAATAGTTCAATGGAAGAAATTCAGGCACTTATCATCGAGATTAGTCAAATGAGCACCCATATTTCGCAGGCAGCCGCAGAGCAAAGTGAAACGTCGGCAGACATCGCTCGCAGTATTGAAGACATCAACAATATCGCAGATGAGAGCTATCAGGCCATGTCTAACATCGCGCAAACCAGTGAATCGCTGACTCATCTGGCCCATCAACAAAACTCGCTGGTGCATCGATTTACGCTATAGCCATAGATAAAGGAACTGGTTCAACCAACTGTGCAAGGGCGACTTTTTATGATGTCGCCCTTGTTTTTTATCCGTCGTGTCTACATATCGTTAGTATGGCCGACTCATCCTCTTGCATATCTATTTTCGAGCGGCCGCATAAAAAGGAAAATCTATGGCTGTTCATGTTGGTATAATTGACCAAGACCCAGTGAGATTGGTTACCCCTCTATTGGATAATCGCACGCTAAGTTCGCATATTGTCTTCATCGGCGACTCTAGCCAAAAAGAAATGTACAACCGACTGAGCTCCGTATTAACGCAGCGAGAGATTACTTCCGAATTCTTTGAGATCCCTTCCGCAGTCAACACCACGTTAATTAAACAATCGATTCAGAAATTAGCGAAGGACCTTCATGATCGCGGCGAAGAAGTAAAACTCAATGCCAGCTGTGGCCTTCGACATCGTTTACTGTCTGTTTATGAAGTGTTCCGCACTTATCACTGGCCAATTTTTGTGGTTGAGCCAAACAGCGATAAATTATGCTGGCTTTACCCTGATGGCCAGGAAGACACTCAGGTAGAAGACCATATTAAGATTGCTGATTATCTGACGATTTTTGGTGCTCGAGGCGAGTTCCAGTACCTTGACCTTCCTCCTCTGCTTGATAAAAAGCTATACGATTTGGGTGAGCGTTGGGCTTCAAACGCCCTTGAGCTTGGTCCTGGCTTAGCCACACTCAACTATCTTGCAACGACGTGTCGTAAAGAGCAGAAGCTGGATGTAGAGCTGTCTGAAAAGCAACAAGGCTATCGCGAACTTAACATGCTGCTCAGTGATCTTGTTGAAGCGCAAATTGCCACCTACGAAAACGGCATTCTGACCTTTGCAAATGAAGATGCCCGTCGTTTCTCTAACGGCGAATGGCTAGAGACCTTGGTGCACAGTACTGTTAAACAGATTCAAGACACGATGCCAACGATTCAAGACCGCTCATTGAATGTTCAGGTCTACCGTAAGCTTGGAGAAAGTGAAGTTCGTAATGAACTGGACGTCGCGACAGTGGTAAACAACAAGCTTCACATCATCGAGTGTAAAACAAAGGGTATGCGTGATGACGGTGATGATACGCTGTATAAACTGGAATCACTTCGCGACCTTTTAGGTGGCTTGCAAGCCAGAGCCATGCTGGTCAGCTTCCGTCCGCTACGTCATAACGACATTACTCGTGCCGAAGATCTGGGATTAGCTCTGATTGGCCCTGATGAGCTAAAAGACCTGAAAACACACCTTTCTGCGTGGTTTAAAGCGGCAGGTGGTTCGGACGAGGTTTAATCAACACAAAGTACAAAAAGCAGCGAAAACGCTGCTTTTCCATGGTTGGTACAACCAAAAGCAAAAAGCCAGAGGTTTCCCTCTGGCTTTTTCAATTCTATTCCGTCAATGAAAGACGAATTAAAGCATTTTACGCGCTGCTTCTACGACGACTTTGATAGAGCGAGCTTCTGTCTCTTTCAGAGTTGAGTGATCCGGGATCTCTTTCTGTGTACGGTTGATAATAACACCTGCAACACAACCCGCTTTAAGGCCAGAACTTGCACACATGGTTAGCAGTGTCGCTGATTCCATTTCAAAGTTCAGAACGCCCATGTCTTGCCACTCTTTCATTGAACCTTGGAAACGCTTAACAACACGGCCAGTAAATGTATCGTAACGCTCTTGACCTGGGTAGAAAGTATCACTTGATGCGGTTACGCCCATATGAACAGTGGCACCAGACTCTTCCACAGCAGCTTTCATCGCTGTTGCAACGTCAAAATCAGCAACCGCAGGGAACTCCATTGGTGCGAAGTGCAGGCTCGCACCATCCAGACGAACAGAACCCGTCGTCACAATCATGTCACCAACGTTTACGTTTGGTTGAATAGCGCCAGTGGTACCAACGCGGAGGAAAGTACGTACGCCAAGCTGAGCTAACTCTTCAACCGCAATAGAAGTCGAAGGGCCACCGATACCAGTTGAACAAACCACAACAGGCTTACCGTCCAACTCTGCACGGTATAGCGTGTATTCACGTTGGCTTGCAAGAAATACTGGGTTCTCCATTTGTTCAGCGATTTTTTGAACGCGGGCAGGATCACCTGGAATAATGGCTAGAGTCGCACCATTAAGATCAGCTTCAGTAACACCTAGATGGAATACAGCTTGAGACATAAGTCGCTCCTTATTGTGGCTTATTTTTTCGGCAATAAGCTCATTAATCTGTGGTTGGGTACAGAACCACTGTAACCAACCTTAAGGGGATATATAGTGATACTAGTCACATCTGCAAAATGTAATATAACCACACTTTCACACAAAATAGATTTGCATCACACTTTTAGTGAAATTTAAATCCAGTTGCATATAAGATAGACAACCATTACCACCCAGCTATCAAGCCGAGCAATACCGAGTGCAAGAAAATAAAAAACCCGAGACACCATCATGTCTCGGGTTAAATATAGTGCAACTTTGTTTCAATACTACATGTGCTTCGACTTAAAACGTAACAGCCTTAACGCATTCAGTGTCACCAATGCTGTCGCTCCACTATCGGCCAATACTGCCATCCAAAGTCCGGTAATACCAAACAGACTCGTCACAAGAAAAACGCCTTTAAGGCCAAGTGCTAACGCAACGTTCTGGCGAATATTGTTCATTGTCGCACGTGACAATTCGATCATTGCTGGTAGTTCTGACAGACGATTATGAGTTAGAGCCGCATCTGCCGTTTCAAGTGCCACGTCCGTCCCGCCTCCCATGGCAATACCAATACTGGAAGCCTTCATCGCTGGCGCATCGTTGATTCCATCTCCCAACATTGCAACGGTATGCTGCTTCGAAAGCATTTCAACATAATGTACTTTGTCGGCAGGCAATAAGCTGGCTTGATAATCTAACCCTATTTGGCTGGCGATGGCTTCCGCGCTACGAGGGTTATCTCCCGTTAACATCACAGAGCTGATGCCTAATCCTTTCAGAGCAGAAACGGTAAGTTGCGCATCTTCACGTAACGTATCCTGCCAGGCAATCAAACCCACAACTTCCTGCTCAAAGCGTACGATAACCACCGTTTTCCCCGACGATTCCAGATCAGTAACCTGATCTTGTATCTCCTGGGAAAGCTGGAACTCCGCTTTCGACGGGGCTATTACCTGAATTAGCTTACCTTCAACGAGCCCTGTTATGCCCGAGCCAACCTGCACAGTTTTTTGGCTTGCTTCTGGTATTTTGATACCCAACTCTTTGGCCTTATTGACCAACGATACGGCTAATGGGTGACTTGACCCCACTTCAATCGACGCAGTATGGCTCATTAACTGCTCTTTAGTTACGCCATATGCCAACACATCGGTGACTTTAGGCTTACCCTCTGTCAGCGTGCCGGTTTTATCAAAAGCCACCGACTCCACTTTCCCAAGCAACTCTAATGCGGCACCGCCTTTGATTAATGCACCGCGACGAGCTCCCGCCGCTAAACCTGAAGTAATCGCAGCTGGTGTCGAGATAACCAAAGCGCACGGACAAGCGATCAGCAGCAGTGCCAACCCACGGTAAATCCAAGTCTCCCAAGGCTGAGCAAACAGCACTGGCGGAGCAACAACGACCACCAACGACACTAACATCATTAACGGCGTATACCATCGGCTGAACTTATCTAAGAAACGTTCCAGCGGGGCTTTTCGTGATTCTGCTTCTTCAATCAAATGTAAGATGCGATCAATCGCATTATCACCTTGTCGTGAAGTAACTTGTACCTGCACTACCTTATCGACAACGACGGCACCCGCCATGATTTTGCCGCCTTCTTCGTATTCAACGGGTACGGATTCTCCAGTCAGCGCGCTTTCATCAAAGCTGGCCATTGAGTTCATTAGCATGCCGTCGGCAGGCATACGACCTCCGGGCGCTACTTCAATCACATCCCCCGGCTGAAGTTGAGAGGCAGGCACTTCTTTGCGCACCCCCTCTTGAATCAAGATCGTGTTTTCAGGAACCAAATCCATCAGGGCCTGAATGCCACTACGAGCACGCGATGATGCATACGCTTCTAACTTTTCACCAATAAGGAAAAGCAATAGCACCATCGCCGCTTCTGCGGTTTCACCTAAATATAATGCGCCTAACGCTGCAACGCTCATTAGGGTTTCAATCGCAAATGGCGTTCCTCCTTTTGCTAACTTCACCGCTTTGCGTGCGATAGGAAACAGGCCAAGTAGACAGGTTAGTGTGAAAATCCATGAGCTCACTTGAGGGCTCGCATTGGCAACCACAGCAGCGACTAGCATGGCTATAGAGATAGACAAAATTTGCAAATTGTCTGAAATAACACCGCGCCAACCTTTAATTTGATTTTTCTTCATTGGTTTATCAAGTGACGCAAGTGGAAAGCCCGTCTGACGAGCGGTTTGTTCAATAAGAGAGGTAAGTGAATGGTTGTCGAAATCCACAATCAGTTTCTCAGTAGCAAACAACACTTTTGCATTGCTGACACCGTCTAAACTGGTAATGGCTTTTTCAAGCTTTAAAGCACAGGACGGACAGTCCATATCAGAGACCAGCCAACTATTGCGAATAGAAGCACTGCGGATAGAAGCATTGGACAGTTTTTCGGGGGCTTCTTCTTCGGGAGAATCTGAGCTGCAACCACCACCACTACAGCAGGAGCCTTCTGCCGTATCAACACTCGCTTCCGAAATATTAACTGTTGGTTTGGTTGGCTCACAACAGGAGTCAGTTGCACCTAGCGGCACCGCCGATTTGATTTTGCCTGATTGGCAACCTTGATGTTTCGTACACATAAGTTCATTCCTTACTGGTGAAAAACTCTTCATCTAACAATAAGGATAAGCCTTGGAGTAAGCTCCAAGGTCAAGTTGAATTACTAAAAATCTTTTACCCAAAAGACCAGACATAATCCCCACTAAAAACAAAAAGACGCCAGTGCGCCTTTTTGTTTTCATTTATAAGTTAACTGACTATACCGGATGCATAAAGCACTCGTTGAGTGTTACACCCAATGCTCTCAAAACATCGCGTCTGGTAATAATGCCAACCAGTTTTCCCTTGTCATCAACAACTGGATATACCTTAGGCTTACCGACTTTCATCATATCCGCCAACTCTATAATCGACATTTCAGGCGAAACAGAAAGTACATCCTGATGCATGCATTCCTGAACCGTATGCGTGTCTTGGCAGTGGTAACTTGCTTTAACCAACTTATCCAACAAGTCCTGTTCTGATAAGAATCCCACTACCTTTTTATTCTCATCGATAACAGGACCACCGAGAGTGACACTTTTTATTACCTTGTTCAAAGCAGCCGAAAGCGACATGTCTTTGGTGAAAGTCACTGCTTGCAACGTCATGTAATCTTTTACTTTTAATGATCGCATTCTTATCTCCTTAGAACCATATTCTTGCGGCCTTAAGTTAAGTGTCGTCTAATTTTTTGATTTTACTAAATGGAAAGTGCCAATTTTGCTCATAGGGCTAGACTATTGATCTTTCCACCAATTAACAGAGTGACGAAACCAACAAAAACGCAGTTGCATATTTATGTCATTCACTCCTCTCTTAGCCATTATTTTCTATACCATTAACTAAAAGTAATGAGCATAAATACGCTGCTTGTTATTGCATGTGTAGAGGTAGTGAACGAGGTAACGGTGCAAGTAAACTAAATACAAAAAAGCCAGTCAGAAAGACTGACTGGCTTTATTCACTTAATCAAGCGGCTTAGAAATTAAGCGTTTTCCATCGCGGCAACGATATCACGCGCCACGGCTTCCGCAACTTTGATACCGTCGATACCAGCAGACAAAATACCACCAGCGTAACCAGCACCTTCACCTGCTGGGTAGAAACCCTTCAAGTTGATGCTCTGGAAGTCTTTACCACGTTTAATACAAACCGGTGAAGAAGTACGAGTTTCCACACCTGTTAGCAGACCATCGTCTGATGCAAAGCCTTTGATCTTACGGTCAAAAGCTGGGATCGCTTCACGAATCGCTTCAATTGCGAACGGTGGTAGTGCTTTCGACAAATCAGTCAGTTTAATGCCCGGTGTGAATGATGGTTCCACATCACCCAACTCACTTGGATCGCGACCTTTAAGGAAATCACCAATCTTCTGCGCTGGTGCATCGTACGTCTCACCACCTAGCTTGTATGCGCCAGATTCCAATTCACGCTGCAGGCGAATACCTGCAAGCGGATCACCCGGGTAATCTTGCTCTGGAGAGATACCCACTACAATCGCACTGTTTGCGTTACGCTCTGAACGAGAGTATTGGCTCATACCGTTGGTTACTACGCGGCCTTCTTCTGACGTAGCCGCAACCACAGTACCGCCCGGACACATACAGAAGCTGTAAACCGTACGGCCGTTCTTACAGTGGTGCACCAGTTTGTAATCCGCAGCGCCAAGAATCGGGTTACCTGCATTTGGACCAAAGCGCGCTTCGTCAATCATCGCTTGCTTGTGCTCAATACGGAAACCAACCGAGAATGGTTTTGCTTCCATGTAAACGCCACGATCATGCAACATTTCAAAAGTGTCACGAGCACTATGTCCAACCGCAAGAACGATGTGGCGAGACTTAATTTCTTCACCATTTGAAAGCGTTACACCCGTAATCTGACCATCTTCCATGTGAAGATCATCCACACGTGTGCTAAAGCGGATTTCACCACCCAGTTCGATGATTTTCGCGCGCATTTTCTCGATCATCGTAACCAGTTTAAAGGTACCGATGTGCGGCTTACTTACGTAAAGAATTTCTTCTGGTGCACCCGCATCGACAAATTCAGTGATCACTTTACGACCGTAGAAGTTTGGATCTTTTACCTGACTATAAAGCTTACCGTCAGAGAACGTACCTGCGCCGCCCTCACCAAACTGCACGTTTGACTCCGTATTTAGAGCACGCTTACGCCAAAAACCGAACGTATCTTTGGTACGTTCACGTACTTCTTTACCACGCTCAACAATGATTGGGTTAAAGCCCATTTGAGCCAAAACCAGACCAGCAAACAGACCACAAGGACCGAAGCCGATGACCACAGGGCGTTCTTTTAGGTTTTCAGGTGCTTTCGCGACAAACTTGTACTCCATATCTGGAGTTTGGCGAACATGTGGGTCTTTCGTAAACTTCTCTAGCAGCGCCGCTTCATCACCTTCAACAATGATGTCTAGCGTGTAGATAAGCTGAATATTCGTTTTCTTACGAGCATCGTAGCCGCGTCTAAAGACGTTAAAAGAGATAACTTTCTCAGCAGGAATGCCAAGCTTTTTAGTGATCGCGTCTAATAGCGCGTCTTCCTCATGATCAAGAGGAAGTCTAATTTCATTAATACGAATCATATCGATGTCTCGGGTAGTTGGTGTCTTAGCCAAAACCCTGCGAAATACAGGGTCAGCTCACAATGGCGCGCATTTTACGAGAAATTGAATTGTCTGTCATACTAAATCAAAGTGAGAGGGGCTATTTAACCTATCGAATGTTGAATTTTACCTTGGGACGAGTATTATCCCCTTTCTTTGATTTTGACTAACTTAAGAGCGGATTATCATGGCATTTGTCGTAACCGATAACTGTATCCAATGTAAATACACTGACTGTGTCGCAGTGTGCCCGGCTGATGCCTTTCACGAAGGGCCAAACTTCATGGTAATCAACCCAATAGAGTGTATCGACTGCGGCTTGTGTGTCGACGAGTGTGACGCTCACGCGATTTTTCAGGAAGATGAAGTCCCAGAAGATCAACAAATCTATACGGCATTAAATGCAGATCTTGCTGAGATTTGGCCAGTACAGACTGAGGTAAAACCAGCAATGGAAGACGCCGAGAAATGGAATGGCGTGCCAAACAAGCTAGATATGTTGGAAAAATAAAAGCATCCAAAACGGAAAAAGCGTAACAACCGAAGTTGTTACGCTTTTTTTGTGTCTAAATTCAGCTCAATTAGCTGTGTTGACGACGCATGTTGTCCAGAATAATGCCCGTCGCCATGGCAACGTTAAGCGACTCTGCGCCACCAAAAGCTGGAATGGTGATTTTGTCAGTCACGAATTTCGACGCTTCTTCACGCACACCGTGTGATTCACTGCCCATCAGTAAGATACCTTCGGCAGAGAAATCGGTTTTATGTACGCTTTCCCCTTCCAGAAACGCGCCGTAGACTGGCAAGTTCGCTTGCTCTAAGTAGCTTGGCAGGTCAACAAGGCTAACCTGAACTCGGCCAAAGCTGCCCATCGTCGCACTAATGGTTTTAGGGTTGTACGGATCCGCACAGTCCGAACTCGCGACAATGTGCTTAATGCCGTACCAATCCGCTACGCGAATGATGGTACCCAAGTTACCCGGATCAGACACACCATCTAGTGCAATCATCAGACCTTTTGCCTGAGGCACTTTTGTACTTGGAATTTCTACGACCGCAATTGCCGCGTTGTTACTGACCAGTGTGCTTGCTTTGGTCAAATCATCCAATGATGCTTCGATACAATCGAACTGACCAAGCTCTTGGCGGTGCTGTTCAAGAAATTCCGCTGTAGCAAAAATCTGTTTAACCGTTAACGAACTCGTTGCTAGCTCCAGTACGTTCTTTTCACCCTGAACCAGAAATAAGCCGTGTGCTTTACGTTGCTTCTTTTGACCCAAAGCACGAAGCAGTTTTAATTGGTTTTTTGAAATCATGAAAATATCCCGGGAGAAAATGGTTAAGTACCGAATAAAACGCAGGGATTATAGAGTAAAGACGTGCGCAGCTAAAGAGAGGTTGAGGTGAGAAGTTAAAGATAGCTAGCGAGTTTACGTGGTTTCTGACTGGAAGGCCTTTGTCGTCATCTGTAACCGACGACATTCGAATCATTAATAATGCTGATATAGAATGCCGCGGTCACAATGGTAAACCATTCTTTATTAGCCGACTTTCTGCATTTCCTCAGAGCCTATCCTTTGCTGATCACGCGTAAAGAACGCGTCCATCCAATGCAAAAAAAGCGCGGAATCGTTAGGTTTCTTCAACTGAGCAAACGCATCCTCATACTGACGTTCAGACAACAGATGTTGACGCTTTCTCACCAGTAGCTCGGTAAACTCGGAGCTGAATTCGGGATGACCTTGTACGGTTAAAATATGATTATCTTTGACCAGCATGAAGTTAGGACAAAAATCGTTTCCTGCGATTACGCTCATCTCTTTGGGTACAATCACCACCTGATCTTGGTGGCTTACCAGCATACGCGCACTGTCAATGGCAAGATTCATCCATTTCTTAAGTGCCACGACTTTTACCTCATAACTGCCCAAACCCCAACCTTTCTCAGACTTTTTAACCACCCCACCAAGTGCTCTGGCAATTAACTGATGTCCGAAACAAATCCCGACCAGTGGTTTTCTTCTTGCTTCACAGCAACGAATCCAATCCGCTAAATCCAGAATCCATGGCAAATCGTCATAAGCGTTGTGCACACTACCGGTAATAATAAAACCGTGGCACTCATCAAAACTTGGTAACTCACCTTTTATCGCATCAAAATTTTGAAACGTCATCGCGTCATTCACACTAGCAAAAGCGCTTTCAATCATATCTGCATATTGGCCGTGGCCATCAGACAAAGGTGGATCGACATATCCGCAGGTTATTATCCCAATTTTCATTATTCACCTATCATCCTTGAATTTACATTTCACTTGATTTTAAACCTTTCGATTATCAAGAGGCGATACTTTTCATTCTAGTATCAAATCGCACGTCATCTTTTCCAAGACCGTTATTCAATCAACGCAACCCAATATTTAACAAGATAGACTAAATACGCAGTTTTTATATCTAAAAATCATGAAATACTAAACACTTTGTTGATTTCTCGACATTCACTATCTACGTTTTGATTAGTTTATTTATCAAACCTTTCGTTCACGGCTATCAATTAGCTCGATTCAAGCACGATTTTTTTAACTTTAACGCAATGGAGAGAAAACAGCGTTAAACCTTCTTTGCATATTTAATCGCTAAGCAGGTTTAGCACTTCATCAGGAATACAAATACAAAAAAGGAATAAGGACACAGAATGGACACTACAAACTGGCATGATAAAGCCACTGAGTTGAGGTTTAACACACAAGCCTACATTAATGGAAAGCTCACTAACGCTATTAGCGATGATACCTTCGAGATTATTAACCCGGCAACGGGCAAACACCTCGCTCATGTAGCGCGTTGCCGTGAGGAAGATGTAGAGATTGCGGTTAAAGCCGCGCGTGATGCCTTTCATTCCCGAGTATGGGCAGGATTACCACCAGCGCAGCGCAAAACGGTATTACTCAACTACGCCAAGCTTATCGAACTACACCAAGAACAGTTCGCTCTTTTGGAGTCTTTAGATATGGGGAAACCCATTTCTGATGCCATGGGATACGATGCGCCAGCCACTGCTCGCTGCATACAATGGAACGCTGAAGCGATTGATAAAATTTACGATGAAGTCGCTCCCGTGACCGAAGAAGCACTCGCGCTGGTGACAAGAGAGCCTTTGGGCGTCGTCGCTGCCATTGTTCCTTGGAACTTCCCTACCGTGATGGCGGCTTGGAAAATTGGCCCGGCACTCGCCACTGGTAACTCAGTCATCATCAAACCATCGGAAAAATCGCCTCTCACCGCTATTTTACTCGCAGAATTAGCTTCTCAAGCCGGGATTCCCGACGGTGTGCTTCAAGTTCTGCCTGGCTTTGGTCATGAGGCAGGGCAAGCACTAGCGCTTCACAACGACGTCGACTGCATTACTTTTACTGGCTCTACGGCTATCGGGAAGAAATTATTGACCTTTGCTGGTGAATCTAACCTCAAGCGAACCTTTATGGAATGTGGAGGCAAGAGCCCTCATATTGTCCATTACGATGTAAAAAATATTGAGAAAGCGGCTGCCACCGCAGCAAGTGCGATTTGCTATAATCAGGGCGAAGTCTGTACCGCTGGCTCTCGTCTTTTGGTTCACTCATCCATCAAAGATCAATTCATCAATCTACTAATGAAGAACATGGACAAATGGCAACCTGGCGATCCTCTTAACGACAGCTCACGTGTAGGCGCGATTGTCGATAAAGCTCAGTTTGAACGCGTACTTGACTATATAGAGGTAGGCAAACAAGAAGGTGCAACACTTCGATTTGGTGGCCAACCCGTTCTTGAACATACAGGCGGCTACTTTATTCAGCCTGCTGTCTTCACAGACGTGACACCTGACATGCGTATATTCAAAGAAGAGATATTTGGTCCTGTGCTTTGTGTGACGACATTCGACACGATTGATGAAGCGATCGAGCTTGCCAACGACAGTGAATATGGCCTTGCTGCAGGCGTGTGGACTTCCGATATTTCCACTGCGGTAAAATGCTCGCGCGCGCTAAGAGCCGGTACCGTATTTGTGAACAACTGGGACGGCGGTGATATGACGATGCCGTTTGGCGGGTACAAACAAAGTGGTAACGGCAGGGATAAGTCTTTACACGCCTTAGATAAATACACCGAAATCAAATCGACATGGATCGAACTTGATTAGTATTTTTGCTCATAACCGCATTCACCGTGACTAAAAATGCACCGTGATTAAAAATGGCCTCGTAACAGAGGCCATTCTTTTCGAAAGTGAGTATCTAAAACGTTGGTGGCGTCGAAGCGCTTATCAACTCACACTCCACCTTGCCTTTATTGCGAAATCGGTGCGGCTTACGCGTCTCAAAATAGTAAGAATCGCCGGCTTTCAGTACCTGAGTACGACTGCCTACCGTGATCTCTATTTCTCCGCGAATCACCACGCCGCCTTCTTCACCTTCGTGCTGCATGAAATCAGTGCCGGTATCAGCACCTGGCGGGTAGACTTCATGCAATATGGCAAGTTTGCGACCTTCTCGTTTCGCACCCACTAACATCAGGTTAATCTTGCCATCACCTAAATCCGTCATCTGTTCCGGACTAAAAAAGATGTCATCCTCGGATTCAACGTCTAAGGTAAAAAACTCGCCCATTGAGATGGGAATCGCTTCCAGTATCTTTTTTAGTGACCCAACAGAAGGGTTCACAAGGTTCTGTTCAATTTGAGAGATCATGGAGTTCGTCACACCGCTTCTCTTCGCAAGCTCTCTTTGGGATAAACCACGCATGGTTCGGATCGTCTTAAGTTGCTTGCCTACATCCATGTCTCTATCCATGTATCTCTCCTAGTTTGTCAGCGAATGCCTCTACTGATGGCTCATTTTCGCCTCTTGTAATCGCCGTTTCTCCGCTTTAGCGAGCACCCACCACGCAATAAAGGTGGCACAGGAGACAGCTAAAATGATCAACGTCGCGAGGGCATTAATTTTTGGACTAACGCCTAGTCTAACGCTGGAGAATACCACCATTGGTAGCGTTGTAGCACTCGGACCAGATACAAAACTCGCAATCACCAGGTCATCGAGTGATAACGTAAACGCCAGCAACCAGCCTGCAACAATAGCAGGAGCAATCGTTGGTAAGGTAATTTGCAGAAATACCTTCCAGGGCGGAGCCCCCAAATCCATTGCAGCCTCTTCAATTGAGCGATCGACCTCTTGTAATCTGGAGCTAACGACTACCGTAACGTATGCCGTGCAAAACGTAACATGTGCAATCCAGATAGTCATCATTCCACGTTGATTAAATAAATCAAACACTTGCCCCATCGCAATGAAGAGTAGCAGTAAAGACAGGCCGGTGATCACTTCTGGCATCACCAACGGCGCCGTGATCATAAACGCGAATCCGGTTTCTCCTCTAAATTTCCCGAAGCGATTCAGAACAAACGCCGCGATAGTACCCAGCACCACTGCGGCGCTGGCAGAGAGAAAACCAATTAACAAGCTCAGCTTTACCCCGCCCATTAATAAGTCATCGTCAAATAACTCTGAATACCACTTAAAAGAAAATCCAGACCAAACGGTCACTAAGCGGTTTTCATTAAAAGAATAAATAATCAAAATCAGAATAGGTAAATAGAGGAAAGCAAAACCTAGCCCTAAAACCATCCACTTCCATTTGTTGTTGTAAACTGGAATATCGTTCATCCCTGTACCTCCAATTCACGTTTTTGATAACGGTGGAACCAAAGAATTGGCACCATTAGTATGAGTAACATCGTGGTGGCAACGGCCGAGGCAACAGGCCAGTCTCGGTTATTGAAAAACTCTTGCCATAACACTTTGCCGATTAGTATTGAGTCCGGCCCGCCGAGCAGTTCAGGAATAACAAACTCCCCTACCGCAGGAATAAAGACCAGCATGGAACCAGCGATAATACCGGCGCGGGTTAAAGGAATTAAAACACTAAACAATGTGGTGATTGGTTTCGCGCCTAAATCACTCGAGGCTTCTATCAGCGAATAATCGACTCGCATCAGCGCGGTATACAAAGGTAAAACCATGAAAGGCAGATAGGTATACACAATGCCGATATATACGGCGACGTCGGTATGCAATATCTTCAATGGCTCGTCAATCGCCCCAATGGTTAGCAGCACGTTATTGAGTAATCCATTGTTTTTGAGGATACCTATCCAGGCATAGACTCGAATCAAAAAACTCGTCCATGAAGGCAGGATGATCAGCATCAGCAGGACGTTACGCGTCGACGGCGTTGAATGCACAATAGCCCATGCAATCGGAAAACCGACCACTAAACACAGTAACGTTGAAATGAATGCGATACGTATCGACTCTAAATAGGAAGACACATACAAATCATCTTCCAGCAAATATTCGTAGTTACCGATATTCAGCAGTAGCTGCAATTGCTGCTCGGCATAACTGAGCAGTTCAGAATAAGGAGGAATCGAGACCTGAGCCTCGGCGAAGCTGATCTTAAATACGATCAAAAATGGGAGTAAGAAGAACAGTAACAACCATCCATAAGGGACAGCAAGCAGTAAGCACTTGGGCGTGGGTATGACACGCCAGATATCGAGTTTGGCTTTCTTTATCATATTTTAAGTACCACGCAGCTTTCCATTTCCCAACTTAGCGTGACCTTCTGTTCCCACGTCGGCATGTCTTTTCTCAAGCGAGTGGTATTTTGTAAGGTTGCCGTGACTAATTTTCCAGACGGTAAACGCACGTGGTAGATAGATTGATTCCCCATATAGGCAATATCTTCAACGACCCCTGTGCAGCTATTGACCGAATGATTGCTATGTGTACTCAACGCCATTTTCTCTGGCCTAACCGCAATCATCACGGGTACCCCTGTCACACCAGAAATGCCTTCATTAATACAAATCGGGTGTTCAAGATCCTGACTGCGTACGGTGCAACTGTCGTTTTGATTATTTTCCAATATGCCTTCAAAGATATTTACCGTGCCGACAAACTTGGCTGAGAATTTCGAATTCGGGTGCTCATAGATCGATTCTGGAGAGCCGATTTGCACAAACTGACCTTTATTCATAATCGCCATTCGACTGGCCATCGTCATGGCTTCTTCTTGATCGTGTGTCACCATCACACAAGTCACCCCCACACGCTCTAAGATATCCACCACTTCGAGTTGCATTTTTTCTCTTAAGTTTTTATCTAAAGCGCCCATTGGTTCATCCAGAAGCAGCAGTTTTGGCTTTTTCGCTAAACTACGAGCCAGTGCAACACGCTGTTTCTGACCACCAGAAAGTTGATGAGGTTTGCGTTTGGCATAGTCAGACATATGGACCAGCTCTAGCATCTGTTTGACGGTTTGATTGATTTCTTGGCGAGACATGCCGTCCTGCTTTAAACCAAATGCAATGTTGTCTGCAACGGTCATATGAGGAAACAGCGCATAGGATTGGAACATCATATTGACCGGGCGACGATACGGAGGTATCTCGGCAAGATCTTCTCCATCTAAAATAATCTGCCCTGCTGAAGGTTGCTCGAAGCCAGCAAGCATTCTCAGCAACGTTGATTTTCCACAGCCCGATGCGCCAAGCAGGGCAAACAGTTCACCTTGATTGATCGTCAAATCCAAACCATCAACGGCGACGTGACCATCAAAGCTTTTGGTGAGACCTTTGATCTCTAATAAAGGTTTTGGCGGGTTAGAATCCACATGCATATGAGGAAGATCATTACAAATTGACATCACTGTCATGGCACTCTCCATAAAAGAGGCGACCCTAGGGTCACCTCTTTGTTTCTATCTAGTTTTTAACAAAATCTGTCCACGCACGAGTCATCGCACGAGCGGTTTTATGAGGTAACATTTTCGCGCTGTAGAGCTTCTCTTGTGTTTCCTCATTAGGGTAGATGCCTGGATCATCCAGAATCTCACTATCAATAAACTCACGTGACGGCGGGTTTGGATTCGCGTACCAAACGTAGTTACTGATTTCAGCGATGATTTCTGGTCTTAGCAGGAAGTTAATGAAAAGGTGGGCATTTTCTGGATGCTTAGCATCTTTAGGAATGGCCATCAAATCAAACCAAGCTAAAGCGCCCTCTTTCGGAATTGAGTAAGCAATCTCAACACCGTTATCCGCTTCTGCTGCACGATCTGCCGCTTGAAGAACATCTCCGGACCAACCGATCGCGACACAAATGTCGCCATTAGCTAAGTCATTAATGTATTGCGAAGAGTGGAAGTAAGTGACATATGGACGGACAGTTTTGAGTAACTCAAGCGCATCCTTTTTGTAATCATTCGGATCCGTACTATTTGGATCTTTGCCAATGTAGTTCAGCGATGCCGCCATGATCTCTGATGGCGCATTCAAAAAGCCCACACCACATTTCGCCAGTTTTTCCATGTTCTCTGGTTTAAACACCAGATCCCAACTGTTGACCGGTGCATCTTCTCCAAGTGCCGCTTTGACCTTCTCGACGTTGTAGCCAATACCTGTAGTGCCCCAAAGGTAAGGCACCGAATAAGCATTTTCAGGGTCGACGGTGTCTGACAAGATTCCCATCAATTTAGGGTCTAGGTTTTTATAGTTGCTGAGTTTTTCTTTATCCAGCTTCTGAAAAGCGCCAGCTTTTACCTGTCTGCCCAAAAAGTCGTTACTCGGGACAATAAGGTCGAAGCCAGTGTTGCCTGATAGAACTTTTGCTTCCAGAACTTCATTAGAATCAAAAACATCGTAGACAACCTTGATACCTGTTTCCTGCTCAAATTTGGCGATGGTATCTTCAGCTATATAATCAGACCAGTTATAGATATTGAGTACTTTGTCTTCCGCAGCAATTGATGTTAACGGGGCTAACCCAAGAGTCATCCCCAACGCTACCCCACAATAAACCTTCATTTTCTCCATTTGGATCTCCATTCCTTGGTGAGTTTTGGTATTGTTCTCGTCGGCTACTGCTGAACGTCGGCGAGCGTGTTATCTAAAGCCAGTTTTGCAAGTGCAACTAATTCGTCTATTTCTGATTTCGTGATAATCAGTGGTGGAGAACAGATCATTGAGTCTCCGACGGCTCTCAATACAACGCCACTGTTAAAACAATGGTCGCGGCAACGAGTACCCACATCTAACTCTTTATCGAAGCGTTGTTTGGTTTGTTTGTCTTTAACAAGCTCAATTGCACCGACCAGACCAACGCTACGCGCTTCACCAACCATAGGGTGCTCAGCGAGCTCGGCCCAGCGTTTGGCAAAATATGGACCGGTCTCTTCTCGTACTTGATTAACAACGCTGAGACGTTGCATCTCTTTAATGTTGGCGATGGCAACCGCACAAGAAGCAGGATGACCTGAGTAAGTAAAACCGTGTGCGAATTCAGTATCTGCATCGGTGAGTACTTTAGCAACATGATCACGAACCATCACACCACCTAGCGGCAGGTAACCTGATGTGATCCCTTTCGCCATACACATAAGATCTGGCTTTATGTTGAAGGTCTGACTTGCAAACCATTCGCCAGTGCGGCCAAAGCCACAAATCACTTCATCAACAATCAATAGAATTTCATATTTGTCACAAATACGTTGGATTTCAGGCCAGTAGCTCGATGGCGGTATAATCACGCCACCAGCGCCTTGAATCGGTTCTGCAATAAAAGCAGCAACATTGTCTTCACCGAGTTCTAGAATCTTCTCTTCTAGTTGTCTTGCGCGCTCTAAACCAAATTCGGTTTCATCGACGCCATTTCCTTCACCAAAATAGTAAGGTTGATCGATATGCACGATGTTAGGTAAAGGAAGACCACCTTGCGCATGCATCGCAGACATGCCGCCGAGACTTGCCCCCGCCATAGTGCTGCCGTGGTAAGCATTTTTACGGCTGATGATGGTTTGCTTTTGCGGTTTACCAAGGCTACTCCAGTAGTGACGAACCATTCTCACTACCGTGTCATTACACTCAGAACCTGAGCCCGTATAGAACACATGGTTCATGCCTTCTGGCGTGACCTCGGCTAATAAAGTAGAAAGCTCTACCGCTGGTGGGTGTGCGGTTTGGAAAAACAAATTGTAGTACGGCAATTCTTGCATTTGCTTTGTCGCGGCATCAATAAGAGGCTGACAGCTGTAGCCCATATTCACACACCATAAGCCCGCCATACCGTCGAGGATTTTGTTGTCATCCTCGTCATAGATGTAAACCCCTTCCGCGCGCTTAATAATGCGAGAACCTTTGTCATTTAACGCCTTGAAGTTAGTAAAAGGGTGCAAGCAATGTGCACTATCTTGCTCAATCCATTTAGACATAGTTTCATTCCATGGTTTATTAATAACGTGAGCACTACTTTCCCTTTATCCGCAAAGATAAATGGTTCGACGGTAACGTTCGCTAGGAGAAAGTAGCTTTCACTTGGTAATTAAGTTTGACTTATACGTTTAAGAGTAAGAACTCACGCTCCCAAGAGCTGATAACTTGAAAGAACGTTTTGTACTCTTTTCGCTTAATTGCCACGTAAGCAGAAACAAATCGATCACCGAGAATTTCTCTCAGCTCGTTACTGTTTTCCAGCAGCAATAACGCATCTTCCAATGTATGAGGAAGTGAGTAAGGTTCTGTCGTCATGTCACCTGTACTCTGTGGTGTCGGGGTAAGTTTTTCTTTCATACCCAAGTAGCCACAGGCCAATGACAATGCCATCGCTAAGTAAGGGTTCGCATCCGCACCGGCGTAACGGTTTTCAATGCGGCGGGCATTCTTATCAGAGACCGGAACTCGAAGCCCAACCGTGCGGTTGTCTTCTCCCCAAGCCACGTTGGTAGGCGCTGACTCGCCGAAGACCAGTCGACGGTAGGAATTGACGTTTGGTGCAAAAAAGGCAATCGCTGCCGGGGTATATTTTTGCATGCCGGCAATATAATTGAGGAAGAGTTCGCTGTTAGAGCCGTCTTCATTGGCGAACAGGTTCTTGCCATTCACGTCCACCAAACTTTGGTGAATGTGCATTGCACTACCAGGTTCATGCTCCATTGGTTTCGCCATAAACGTGGCATAAACATCGTGGCGCAATGCGGCTTCTCGTACCGTGCGTTTAAAGAGAAACACCTGATCTGCCAAATCTAACGGTTCACCGTGATCGAAGTTCAACTCCATCTGAGCGGCACCCGATTCATGAACTAATGTATCAACGTCCAGGCCTTGCGCCTCACAGAAGTCATACATATCTTCAAAAATAGGATCGAATTCATTCACAGCATCGATACTGAAGGATTGTCTGGCCGTTTCAGGTCTCCCATTTCGACCAATCGGCGGCTCAAGCGGATAGTCCCAGTCCAGATTTTTCTTAACCAAGAAAAACTCTAGCTCAGGGGCCACTATTGGGTTCCAACCCTCTCTTTCGTAGAACGATAAAACACGACGTAATACCGCTCTTGGGGAAACTTCTACTGGTTCACCATCCACTGTGTAACAGTCATGAATTACCTGACCTGTTGGATCTTTTGTCCATGGAACTAACCTGACCGTATTTGGATCTGGCTCAAGATTCATGTCTTTCTCGGTGAGATCAATCATGCTCTCATCGTCTGGCCAGTCACCGTTTACCGTCTGGAAAAAAATCACTTCGGGAAGATGCATCCCTCCTTCTCGAAGAAATTTTTTGGCGGGCATAATTTTGCCTCTTGCGTTACCAGTAATGTCAGGGATAAGACACTCGACTTCAGTAATACGGTTTTCTTCAATCCATTTCTTGAATGTTTCCATAAATCCTTCTTTGCAATAATTTCGGTCCATGAAATACAGCTTTATGTTTACAGCTTTGCGTCCGCTTAAAAACGGCGAACAACAAAATAACACTCGTATGTTTTTCTAATCCCAACTACCGAACCAATCGGGTTGAGAACAAAATCGCCCGTTGCTAACCCACGTCAAAAATCATGGATGTATCAATAAGCCCTATTTAGCATTGTGCCTAACTCGCCCAAAAGTCAACCAATCTGTTAAATATTTTATATCAAGATACAGCATCGGTGAGGTTAAAGTTACAAATGTGTTGCAATTTTCTAAACAATGTGTGTATGTTTAATAGGCAAATAAAGCTGTCTGCGGGGCATTCCTGAGCCCATATAGAACAAGGGATTATTACGTTTAACGCCAAGGAGGCACAGCGGATATGACTAGTCTTGCCAATCAACCGATTAACATTGACCGACTAAAAACCAAGCAAGAGCAGCAAGAAATTGCTCATTTTATCGAACAAAATCCAAACATCACGACGATTGATTTGATTCTGTTCGATATGAACGGCGTCGTCAGGGGAAAACGGATCAACACAGCCCAACTCAGCAAAGTCCTGGAGCAAGGTATCTGTTTGCCTGCGTCCGTTTTTGCACTGGATATCTGCGGCGAAACCGTCGAAGAAACCGGACTGGGATTTGAAAAAGGTGATGGTGACCGTATTTGCCGTATTGTGCCAAACTCATTGCAGGTCGTACCGTGGCAAGAGAATAGCGCCCAAGCCATCGTTACGATGTACGAGCCCGAGACGAACCAACCTTTCTTTGCTGACCCCAGACACGTCCTCGATCTACAAGTAAAAAAACTGAAAAGCAAAGGCTTTCATCCGTGTGTCGCGGTTGAGTTAGAGTTTTATTTGCAGGATCCTGAAACCGATGATACTGGCTGCCCCCAACCCCCTCTGATGCCAGTTAGCGGCGAGCGAATGACACAAACGCAAGTCTATTCACTGGATGAACTCGATGAATTTAAAACTTTTTTGGATGAAATCGTAAGCGCATGTCAAGAACAAGGCATTCCGGCAGAAAACATCACAGCCGAATATGCACCGGGGCAATTTGAAGTAAACCTTAAACATTCCACCGATGTATTGCTTGCTTGTGACCATGCCATGCTACTAAAACGTGTCGTTCGTGCGATAGCGAAGAAACATGGATTTCATGCCAACTTCATGGCTAAACCTTATACCGAATATGCAGGCAGCGGTTGCCACGTTCACATCAGCTTGCAGGACGCCGATGGGATTAACGTGCTTGGGTATAATGACGATTTACTGCTCAATGCCATTGCTGGTGTCTTAGAACACATGGATGAATGCATGGCGATTTTTGCTCCCAATGCCAACTCCTATCGACGCTTACAACCGAATATGTTCGTACCAATGCATGCTTCATGGGGTTGGGATAACCGAACAGTTGCCGTTCGAGTGCCCGCCAGCGGCGAAGAAGACAAGCGAATCGAGCACCGTTTATCAGGTGCCGATGTTAACCCTTATCTCACTGTGTCTGTTTTATTGGCATCCATCCTAGACGGCATTGAAAACAATCTGGTACCGCCAGCGCCAATAGACGGGGACGCAACTCAGCTCGATCTGCCGACTCTGCCAAGCTCTTGGGACAGTGCTTTACATACCTTCTCAGAAAGTGAGTTTATGCAAAACAGCTTTGGAGAAGAGCTTTGCAAAGTTTACCTCGCCAACAAAAAACACGAGCAGGAAAGGTTTTCGGCTCAAGTTTCACCACTTGAATACCAATGGTACCGATAAGTATTGAATCAAGATTAGAAGAAAAGGATGTCAAGATGAGTACGAAGCATACCCTCTCTTACTATGCTGCATCAAAAAACCAAGATTTGCGCTTTCCTACGTTGAAAGGAAGCCACGTTGCCGATGTGTGCATTGTGGGATCTGGTATAACCGGAGCAACAGCGGCATTGGAACTCGCCAACAAAGGCTATAGCGTCATCGTATTGGAAGCCAATCGTGTCGGTTGGGGGGCATCAGGGCGAAGTGGCGGACAGGCAATTTTTGGCTGGGCTTCAGAGCAACATACACTTGAAAAGCTCGTCGGAGAGTCTGACGCCAAGAAACTTTGGGAGCTGTCCATCGAGGCGCTCGCTCTGACCAAAAACAATATCAAAAAGTACAATATTGACTGTGATTGGCGGGATGGCATGGTTCACTTGGGCATGAAATCGCGTCATGACAAAGAGCTAAAAGAATGGTATGCCAACCTGACAGAACGCTATCAATATGACTCTCTTGAACTGTGGGACAAAGAACAAGTCAGAGAGAATATTGATAGCGACAAATACACATCCGGCATGCTTGATCGCAATAGTGGTCACTTACACCCATTAAACTACACGCTTGGCTTAACTAATGCCGCCCAAGCCGCCGGAGCTCAGTTCTTTGAAGAAAGTGCGGTGATTAAAATTGAGCACGGTGACCCTGCTACTCTATTTACCAAGCATGGTGAAGTGAAAGCGAATCACGTTATTCTTGCGTGTAATGCTTATATGGAAGGGCTGGAAAGCTCGCTAGAAAACAAAGTCATGCCAGTGGGTACCTACATCTGTGCTACAGAACCACTTGAAGAAGACCTAGCCAATAAACTGATGAAAAACCGTATCGCGGCGAGTGACATCAACTTTGTACTCGACTACTTCCGCTGCTCCGGTGACAACCGGATGCTATTTGGCGGGAGAGTCAGCTACTCTGGGGTTGCACCATTTAATTTAGAAAAGGCGATGCGTAACCGGATGGTGAGCATATTTCCTCAATTGACTAACGCTAAAATCGATTATGCGTGGGGCGGTAACGTGGCGATCACTATGAATCGCGCCCCTCACTTTGGCCGACTTAAACCCAATGTTTATTTTGCACAGGGTTTCTCTGGCCATGGAATTGCGGTAACAGGCCTGGCAGGCACTCTAATGGCCGAGTGTGTTGCTGCGACCTCAGAACGCTTTGCCATTTTTGACAAAGTGCCTCATATGTCATTCCCCGGCGGACGTTTACTCCGGACCCCTGCACTTGTTCTGGCTATGTCTTACTACCGGGTTCGCGACTTGCTTTAAATATTGTGCCGTTAAAGGGCTTCAGCTGCGCAAGCACTACCGAAGCCCCCTGTAACTCATACTATGCCTTTGGCGGAGTCAGCGCTTCGCCATTGGTTTCAATCACATTTTGATACCAGTAAAAACTCTTTTTCTTTAAACGATTTAATGTGCCTTGACCATCATTATCACGGTCGACATAAATCAGGCCGTAGCGTTTTGACATCTGTGCGGTTGAAGCACTGACTAAATCAATCGGGCCCCAGCAGGTGTAACCCATTATTTCGACCCCATCCTGAAGCGCTTCACCAACCTGATATAAATGGTCATTGAGATACTGAATTCGGTAATCATCCTCAATCTCTCCATTGTCATTGACGGTATCTGCCGCACCAAGACCGTTTTCTACGATGAACAATGGCTTTTGGTATCGGTCATAAAGTAAGTTCAAAACAATACGCAATCCTTTAGGGTCGATTTGCCATCCCCAATCCGTTGACTCCAGATACGGATTACTTCCCATTTTGAAAGCTTCCTGATCGGTCATCTCTAAGTGCTCGTTTTGAACACTGACACAACCCGTCATGTAATAGCTGAATGAAATAAAATCGACGGTTTCTTTTAACGCCTCTTTATCCTCATCCGTGATATTAAGAACAACGCCCATTTCTTTGAATTTGCGCATCATATAGCCCGGGTAGTAACCACGGCTCTGTACGTCTCCGAAAAATAGCCATTCGCGGTTCTGTTGCATTGCTTCAAACACATCATCCGGATGGCTGGTTAGTGCATACTGAATTGCGCCTAACATCATATTACCGATCTTGGCATCTGGCAGCAGCTCATGACAGACTTTGACTGCTTTTGCACTGGCCACCAACTGGTGATGTATTCCTTGGTAAAGAGCCTGAGCATCACTGCCGCGTGGAATTCCGGCCCCCGTGAACGACTCATGTAAAGTGGCATTGATTTCATTGAATGTCAGCCAGTACTTAACACGGTGTCCAAATCGGGAGAATACCGCGGTAGCGTAACGCTCAAAGAAGCCGATGAGTTCTCTGCTTGTCCAGCCGTGATATTTCTCAGCTAAATGCAGAGGCATTTCATAGTGAGATAGCGTAACGACCGGTGTGATGCCGTGCTTTTCGAGTTCATCAAAAATTTTGTCGTAATAAGCTAGCCCCAACTCATTAGGCTCTAATTCATCGCCCTTGGGAAAGATTCGGCTCCAGGCAATCGAAAGGCGAAAACACGTAAACCCAAGCTCAGAGAACAGTGCGATGTCTTGTGGGTAGCGATGGTAAAAATCGATCGCTATGTCTTTGATATTAAAGTCTCCGTCCTGTCGATGCTTTAACTCCCCGAACGATCCAAAAGGTTGTATATCAGATGTCGACAGTCCCTTCCCATCGGCAGTATGCGCACCTTCAATTTGGTTTGCGGCCGTTGCCCCACCCCACAGAAATTCATCGGGAAAACGAAAAGACATAGCTTGCTCCTTGAAACTGACAATTAAAATCACATAAGACAAGCTAATTAAAAAGGAATGTTTTGATCGTAACAACTCAATTCGAGTACAGTATGAATTAGCTGAACTAATAGATAAGAGCAAGATGGAAAACAAACAGCACGTCGTCTCAAACCTGTATACCTTCAACGTGGCCGCAAAGTGTTTAAGTTTTACCAACGCGGCCGAAGAGTTGCACTTAACTCAGGGAGCGGTAAGTCAGAGAATTAAACAACTGGAGCAGCAGTTAGGCTTCAAGCTATTTGTCCGGCTGACCAGAAAGCTGGAACTGACGGAGGAAGGAAAACGACTATACGAAACAGTAAGCGGCTCTTTTTCTACCATCTTTTCTGACATTGATGATATTCGCTTTAATGAGCTCACCGGAGAGCTATATATCGGGGTCGCACCAACGTTTGCCCAGTCATGGCTTTTACCTAAGCTGGCAAATTTTCAGGATCGCTATCCTAACCTGAACTTAAAGATCCGAGTGAAAGCCAGCTATCTGGACTTTAATCACGAGCCAGTGGATTTGGCTATTTACTACAGCCGTGAGCCACAACCAGATATGCATAATGAAGTGCTGTTTGAAGAGAACCTGACCCCAGTTTGCACGCCACTTTATGCAGAAAAGCATAAGATTACGGACCAAGTGAGTAGCTTAGCTAACGCCAATTTAATCCATTGCACAGAGTCTATTGATTCAGCCAATTACGATTTTGAATGGCAACATTGGCTCAAACAGCAAACAGAACCGATTGCCCCAAACGCCAATTACTATGTCTTCAACCATGGTGAGATGGCGGTATCTGCGGTTAAAAACCATATGGGCGTAGGCATGGGACGTGTCGCGCTCATTCAGCCTTATCTTGATAGCGGTGAATTAATCGCACCATTTGGTGTTATTCCAGCCGACATGAAGTACTTACTTATTTGCCCGAAAGGAATGGAAGAACGCCCACGTTTCAAGGCATTCACATCGTGGTTACGGAGTCAGTTAGTTGAAGAGCATTAAACGATTCAACGTTGCAAGAAGCAAAAACGAAAAAAGCCTGCAATGTATTTAAACACTGCAGGCTTTTCAATGGGTGGGACCCCAGCCACATCCCGGCACACAAGTCACCCGCTGCGGCTGCTTCC
>ERZ1673961.67-NODE-67-length-53079-cov-5.731197_pt1 | contig 53079 bp, 49 predicted proteins | sample MGYA00580189_ERZ1673961 | MGnify/ENA primary metagenome ERZ1673961 (study PRJEB41334, sample SAMN05608105) | rock metagenome | biome: terrestrial subsurface; feature: shale formation; material: shale | place: USA: Pennsylvania ... | reverse complement strand
GAGTTCAGACGTGTGCTCTTCCGATCTGTTTTGCACCAATGGGAAGGTAGTAGAGGTCACCATGCTGGCGTCGAGTACCAGATGCAGACGAGTTTCCGTCATTGTGGAGCGATACCGAGTCAACAGTTGAGAAACATGCTGCTGGAGTGCCTGATTCGCGCTGTCCTTTGCCCACATCATCAATGCAGGTTCCTGAGACAACTGACGCACGGAACGTACTTGTTCGAGAACTGGAGCCAGTTCCTTTTGGCTGTCATAGCGAGCAAGCAGAGTCGCAGTTTGCGCCAGAATATCGGCTTCAACCTGCTTAAGAATATAATGCGCAGCCCAAACACCCGCCGCACTCACTAACAGTGCAAGCAGCATGTTCATCGAACAAATGCGCATCCTTAGTTTCATACCCAGCCATTCATGCTAATTGATGATTCATACAGACAGCTGCTGGCACTTTCTCAAAAAATTAAAATGAAAAATATCACTTAAAAGTTGTGATTTTTTGATACGGAGAACTAGATCAAAGTTTTTGGGATATAAAAAAGGCAGCCCTGAGGCTGCCTTTAACAATTGAATTATCTATTTCGCGTTTTTGCGCTTGTCAGTGATATCCCACTTACCATCGTTGTAAAGCGCAGTCCAGCCTGATGGTTTGCCATCCGTTTCGGTACGCACGTAATGCTCTTTACTCTTACGGCTAAAACGAACCACCGCCTTCAGGCCATCTGGGTCCTGAGATGGGGCTTCGGCCAGATATTGATACTTCTCTGGCAGGCGATCACGGTACTTGGCTAGCTCTTCCACGAGTGGCGCACGAGTCTCGCGCGATTTAGGAAAATTGCTGGCCGCGAAGAACAGACCTGATGCACCATCACGCAGGACAAAGTACGCATCCGAGTTTTCACATGGCAGTTCAGGGAAGTGGACCGGATCTTCTTTAGGAGGTGCAACTTCACCGTTTTTCAGGATCTTACGCGTGTTCTTACAAGATTCACTGGTACAGTCCATGTATTTACCGAAGCGACCGTTTTTCAGCACCATGTCTGAACCACACTTGTCACACTCGACAACCGGGCCATCATAGCCTTTCACTTTGAATTCGCCTTGTTCAACGATATAGCCGTCACAGTTAGGGTTGTTACCGCACACGTGTAGCTTACGCTTATCGTCAATCAGGTACGCATCCATCGCGGTTTCACAGATAGGACAACGCTTCTTAGCACGCAGAGCCGCTGTTTCAACATCCTCTTCCAGAACGTTGATGATGCCTTCTTCATCGCCCAGGTTGATAGTAGTTTTACAACGCTCTTTTGGTGGCAAAGCGTAACCGGAACAACCCAGGAAAACACCCGTTGACGCAGTACGAATGCCCATTGGTCGTGAACAAGTCGGACACAGAATGTTGGTCATCACGATGTGGTTTGGTTTCATACCACCGTGCTCTTCATCTTGTTCTGCCTGCTCCAGGTTCTGACTGAAATCTTCAAAGAAGTTATCCAGTACACCTTTCCAGCTGGTTTCACCTTCCGCAATCTGGTCCAGTTTCTGTTCCATGCGTGCGGTAAAATCGTAGTTCATCAGATCTTCAAAGCTGTCATCAAGACGGTCGGTTACGATCTCGCCCATCTTTTCAGCGTAGAAACGGCGCTGATCCACTTTTACGTAGCCACGGTCTTGAATGGTCGAGATGATCGACGCGTAAGTCGAAGGACGACCAATACCACGCTTCTCCAACTCTTTAACCAGTGCCGCTTCAGTAAAACGAGCTGGCGGCTTGGTGAAGTGTTGTTTTGGATCGAGTTTTTCCAGGGACAGCGTCTCACCAACTTTAACGGCTGGAAGAATCTGATCTTCATTTTTACCCAGAGGGCGTTGAACTCGCGTCCAGCCATCAAACTTCAGAATACGGCCTTTCGCTTTCAGCGTGTATTCTGCAGCCTTCACGCTCACTGTGGTTGAATCGTATTGAGCAGGTGTCATCTGACAAGCAACAAACTGGTTCCAAATCAGAGCGTACAGTTTATGGGCATCCGCTTCCATACCTTCCAGATCATCAGCCTTAATCGCGACATCTGAAGGACGGATCGCTTCGTGCGCTTCCTGAGCCCCTTCTTTGCTACCGTACACGTTTGGTTTACCTGGCAGATAAGCTTCGCCAAATTCGCTGGTGATGTACTGACGAACCGCATCAACCGCTTCCGAACTCAGGTTGGTTGAGTCGGTACGCATATAGGTGATGTAACCCGCTTCATACAAACGTTGCGCCAGCATCATGGTCTTTTTCACGCCGTAACCAAGGCGAGTACTCGCCGCTTGTTGCAGTGTAGAAGTAATAAATGGTGCCGATGGTTTGCTGCTCGTTGGCTTGTCTTCGCGTTTGCACACTTCATAAGCCGCTTTTTGCAGCACCGACATCGCCGCATTCGCTTCCGTTTCGTTGGAAGGTTTGAATGCGACGCCATCTTTTTGTGCCACCAACAGGCGGAAATCGTCTTTACCCGGCGTTTTGGTGTCTGCGTGGATGTCCCAGAACTCTTCTGGCACAAACGCTTTGATTTCGCGCTCGCGCTCAACCAGCAATTTCACAGCCACAGACTGAACACGCCCTGCCGAAAGGCCACGTGCTACTTTTTTCCACAGCAGCGGAGACACCATGAAGCCCACAACGCGGTCCATAAAACGACGCGCCTGCTGAGCGTTCACACCATCCATATTCAGCTCGCCAGGATGCTGGAAAGCCTGTTGGATAGCGTTTTTGGTAATTTCGTTAAACACAACACGTTTATATCGCTCTTCATCGCCACCGATGATCTCACGAAGGTGCCAAGCGATAGCCTCTCCCTCGCGGTCCAAATCGGTTGCGAGATAAACGCTGTCTGCGTCTTTCGCTAATTTCTGTAGTTCGGCAACAACCTTCTCTTTACCCGGTAGGATTTGATAATTCGCTTCCCAGCCATGATAAGGGTCGACACCCATTTTCTTGATCAGCGCGGCTTGGTCTTTCTCTTTCTTTAAGCGCGCTTTCTCTTCTGCGCTCAAATTTTTAGTCGACGTAGCGGCCGCTTTCTTGGTTGGTGTAGTACTGCTCTGACCGGCAGTAGGCAGATCGCGGACATGACCGACACTAGACTTCACAATAAAGTCTTTGCCAAGATATTTATTGATTGTTTTGGCCTTGGCTGGCGACTCCACTATAACGAGTGATTTACCCATAATTTGATTCAAATGTCCTTAATCACTATGCGAACAGTCGATCGCATTGACGTTCTAAAATATTGCTTCTTTTTTTACTATCGAGCCGAACAAAGAGAAGATCAACTTGTTTTTTTAAAAAACCATTTATTTGCTCGACAATTCGACGAAAGCGTATTCTCTGTTCTAAAACCCGCACATACTAAAGTGACTGTGCGTCCCGTGCGACCGCAAACGAGTGAAATATGGAACAAATCACAAATTGCTTAACAACGAGAATGCGACTTTAGCTGCTTTTGATCATGGTATTTACGTGTCACAGCTCTAAACTGGAGCCAGTTCCAACCTGAGGAGAAGTACAATGAATGAGAAAAAATCCATCAGTGAATTTGATCTGTTGCTGATCGCCAACCAACTGATTCAGGAGCACGAAAGCTATATAGAGGGCATGCGTGCCGAGAGCGTGGAAGAGAAAGAAGGTGTTCTGGTGTTCAAAGGCAACTACTTTTTGGACGACAAAGGTTTGCCTACGGCGAAAACAACAGCGGTATTTAATATGTTCAAATATCTCGCCCACCAGCTGTCCAAAGAATTTACTGTACAAAAATAATAAAAGCCTCGTTAAGAGGCTTTTATTTCAATCACTTTAGTGACTCAGCTGTGCAAACTTATCAAAATAATCCGGGAAGGTTTTTGACGTACACTTAGGGTCATTAATGGTCACTGGCGTATCGCTCAGAGCAACCAAAGAGAAGCACATCGCCATACGATGGTCGTCGTACGTATCAATCGCGGCATGAATCAACTGCTCCGGTGGCGTAATGATGATGTAATCTTCACCCTCTTCTACCGTTGCACCGACTTTACGCAACTCAGTCGCCATTGCAGCCAGTCGGTCTGTCTCTTTCACTCGCCAGTTATATACATTGCGAATCGCCGTAGTGCCGCTGGCAAACAGGGCCGTGGTAGCAATGGTCATTGCAGCATCAGGAATATGGTTGAAATCCAAATCCACCGCATTCAGTTCGCCGCGACGAGCGATAACGTAATCATCACCCCATTCGATTTGTGCGCCCATTTTTTCCAACGCTTCAGCGAATTGAATGTCACCCTGAATACTGTTCTTACCGATACCGGTCACTTTTACCTGGCCACCTTTAATCGCGGCCGCTGCCAAGAAATAAGACGCCGATGATGCATCCCCTTCTACCAGGAAGTTACCTGGAGCAACATAAGACTGGCCAGCTGGAATGACAAATTCCTGATAATCGTTGTTGATCACCTGAACGCCAAACTGTTCCATGATGTGCAGAGTAATGTCGATATAGGGTTTCGATACCAGCTCACCCTCAATCTTGATGGTTACTTTACCTTTTGCCAAAGGAGCAGACATAAGAAAAGCAGTTAAGAACTGACTGGAGATCGAGCCGTCAATTGAGACGGTTCCCGGCTCTAAACCTGTACCCGTGATACGCAATGGTGGGTAGTTTTCGTTTTCCAGATACTCGATCTGCGCACCAGCTTGACGCAAAGCATCAACCAGATGGCCGATTGGGCGCTCCTTCATGCGCGGCTCACCCGTCAGGATGAACTCGCCCTCTCCCAGACACAACGCAGCGGCCAGAGGGCGCATCGCAGTACCTGCGTTACCTAAGAACAGTTCCTGAAGCTCAGAGACGGTAAACGGCTTACCGAGCCCTTCCACTTCACATTCGGTTTTGTCTTCTGACAAACGATACACCACGCCCAGCTTGCTCAGGGCATTCAACATGTGGCGAATATCATCACTGTCGAGCAGGTTGGTCAGACGCGTGGTACCTTTGGCTAACGCAGCCAGCAGCAGAGCGCGGTTTGATACACTTTTGGAACCCGGAAGGTTCACTTCTCCGTCAATTTTTGCAATGGGTTGTAACGTGAGGCTTTCCATTAAAGTTGTGTTCCTTGCACCGCCACTATTCCTGTTTTTATTTAGGGCAGTGAAAATTCTTCGTATCCGCAGACTAACCAAATTCTATGGGGATAGCCAGTGCTAATCTGCGGTTTAAAATGAAATTCTACCGACACCATAGCCACCAGCAGAAAGCCGTACAGACCTGGCTACATTTCCTTATCCACTCTTACTCCGTCGTCAAAATACAGAATACGTACCCGGTCACCGGAACTGAACAACATCTGACTATCGACATCCTGAATCACGTCAATCAACTTACCTTCTGAAGTTTTGATCAGAATTTCCACCAGACGATACTCTACATGATAGGTTTGGTTGGCATTGGAACGAGCAATGCCCGCGCCCGCCACCGCACCAATCGCCGTCGCGACTTCTCGACCATGCCCATCCCCAAACTGGTTGCCAATCAACCCACCAACTACGGCGCCAAGCAGAGTCTCCCAACCATTCGCCTTTGAATGCACGATATCTTGTTGAGAGATGTAGCGTACCGTTTCAACCTGGCCGAACACCACCTCATTCACTGGGCGAGCCTGATTTCGCTGATAGGCAGCATTGGCAAACAAAGGAAAAATCAATAAGATCAAAAACCACCGTTTCATTTTTATCTCCTTGAAGATGAATGTTGTTGGGAAACTGCTTGGGTTACTAGGACACTAACGAAGCTATGGCGATATATCTCACCGAACTGGCACCGGGAAACTTTGATTTTCCCTCTCCCTACTCTGCGCTGAAAGAACCTAATGGCCTGCTGGCGTTTGGGGGCGATCTCAATCCCGAGCGGATTTACCAAGGTTACCAAAGCGGCATTTTTCCTTGGTATGGTCCTGATGAGCCTATTCTATGGTGGAGCCCTTCGCCACGCGCTGTGTTTGATCCTAAGACCTTCATTCCGGCAAAAAGTGTGAAAAAGTTTCAACGCAAACACCAATACACTGTCAGTATTAATCACGTGACCGCTGATGTCATTGATATGTGCGCGGCGGTACGTTCTCCGGAAGAGACCTGGCTGAATGAAGAAATGCGTCAGGCCTACACTCAGCTTGCCCGTGCAGGAAAGTGTCATTCGGTGGAAGTGTGGCACCAGGACGCCTTAATTGGTGGGTTGTATGGTATTGAAGTAGGCCGATTATTTTGTGGCGAGTCGATGTTCAGCCTTGCAACCAACGCATCAAAAATTGCATTGTGGTATTTCTGCCATCATTTCAAAACCAATCAAGGTCAGTTGATTGATTGCCAGGTGATGAACCCGCACCTTAAATCATTGGGTGCAAAGGAATTATCCCGCGACAAATTCATGCAATCATTGCTATCTTTAAAAGAACAGCGTGTAACAGAAAGTTGTTTTCAACCTCAATGGCTGACTTGCCCGGTTGAAGCATCTGCTGAGGAGTAAGTATGAGTTCCGATCTGCAACATATTCGTATTGGTCTCACCAACAACCATCCGTGCAGCTACCTCAAAGACCGTATGGAGCGCGTCGCGGTCGCTATCGACACTCAGATGCAATCGCCAGAAAATTATGAAACTCTGCTGGCCAACGGTTTTCGCCGCAGCGGAGATACGATTTACAAGCCCCATTGTGATACCTGCAGTGCCTGCGAAGCTCTGCGGGTTTCTGTGGCAGATTTTGTACCATCCAAAAGTCAGAAGCGATTGCTCGCTAAAACGCACCGCGAGTGTCGTTGGGAACTCAAGGACGATATGGACAAAAACTGGTTCGCGCTCTATTCACGTTATATTAAAGCGCGCCATCGCAACGGCACCATGTACCCGCCGCGCAAAGACGAGTTTGATAAGTTCGCACATTCTGAGTGGCTCGATACACGCTATTTGCATATTTATCATCATGATACCTTGGTTGCGATCGCGATTACCGATTTGCTTCCCCACAGCGCCAGTGCATTTTACACCTTCTTTGACCCGGACCACCCTCTCTCGCTGGGCACACTCGGTGTGCTGACCCAACTGGAGCTTTGTCGACAAATGGGTAAACAATGGCTTTATTTGGGATATCAAATCGATGAATGTCCTGCCATGAACTACAAAGTGCGCTTCCAGCCTCATCAAAGGCTAGTAAATCAGCGTTGGCAAGGGTAGAATACGCCCCAACTTTACATATTGATTGATTAACGGCAGAATGCGGCCGTTAATTTTTGCCTAATTTCTAAAGAGGATTAAATGGCTAAAGAAGACGTAATTGAGATGCAAGGTACGGTCCTTGATACTCTTCCAAACACAATGTTCCGTGTTGAGCTAGAAAACGGTCACGTAGTAACAGCTCACATCTCTGGTAAAATGCGTAAGAACTACATTCGTATTCTTACTGGTGACAAAGTTACTGTAGAGATGACTCCATACGACCTGACTAAAGGCCGCATCGTCTTCCGTGCTCGTTAATCACTGATTTTCGAATGCAACAAAAACGGAGCTTTGAGCTCCGTTTTTGTTGCCTGAGAGACAGGATGAACAGCAAAGAAAAAGCGCACTACTCTGAGTGCGCTTTTTTGTTTGTGCCGTGAGATCAATGAACTACTTCTTCTCGTGTACCCATGTACTTGAAGGTGAGTTGATCTTCGTTCAGATCCACTTTAACCGTACCACCATCCACCAGAGAACCGAACAGCAGCTCGTTGGCCAGTGGTTTCTTCAGCTGTTCCTGAATCACTCGTCCCATCGGACGTGCGCCCATTTCACGGTCATAGCCTTTCACTGCTAACCAGTGGCGAGCGTCTTCCGACACTTCCAGTGAGACACCACGCGCATCAAGTTGTACTTGCAACTCGACGATGAACTTGTCGACAACCTGATGAATCACACGCTCGTCCAGCGCGTTGAACCAAATGATGTGGTCCAGACGGTTACGGAACTCTGGCGTGAACACCTTCTTGATTTCCGCCATCGCATCATGGCTATGATCCTGCTGAATCATACCGATCGATTTTTTCACCGTCTCCGCGACACCAGCGTTGGTGGTCATCACCAAAATCACATTGCGGAAGTCAGCTTTGCGGCCGTTATTATCCGTCAGCGTGCCGTTGTCCATCACCTGTAGCAGCAGGTTAAAGATATCCGGGTGCGCTTTTTCAATCTCATCCAGCAGCACGACTGAGTGTGGATGTTTGATAACGGCATCGGTCAACAAACCACCCTGATCGAACCCCACATAACCCGGAGGCGCGCCGATCAAACGGCTGACCGAATGACGCTCGCCGTATTCCGACATGTCAAAGCGCAGCAGTTCGATGCCCAGCAGCTTAGATAGCTGAACGGTCACTTCTGTTTTACCGACCCCAGTTGGGCCAGCAAACAGGAATGAACCGACCGGACGATTGTCCGACCCCAGACCTGCACGAGTCAGTTTGATGGACTCGGTCAGAACATCGATAGCGTTGTCTTGTCCGAACACTAACATCTTCATCTTTTTATCCAGATTTTTCAGGATATCTTTGTCAGATGAGGAGACTGATTTTTCCGGAATACGCGCCATTTTGGCAACCATGGCTTCGATTTCTGCAACACCAACCGTTTTTTTACGGCGGCTAGCTGGCATCAAGCGAACACGTGCACCGGCTTCGTCAATCACGTCAATCGCTTTGTCTGGCAGATGACGTTCGTTGATGTATTTCGCCGACAACTCTACCGCGGCACGCAACGCTTCTTTGGTGTAACGTACATCGTGGTGCGCTTCGTATTTCGGCTTCAGACCCATCAGAATTTTGGTGGTGTCGTCTAATGAAGGCTCGACGATATCAATTTTCTGGAACCGACGAGAAAGCGCGCGTTCTTTTTCGAAAATATTGCTGTATTCCTGATAAGTCGTTGAACCGATACAACGTAGCTTTCCGCTGCTCAGTAGAGGCTTAATCAAGTTTGCTGCATCTACCTGTCCACCAGACGCAGCACCTGCACCGATAATGGTGTGGATTTCGTCAATGAACAGAATGGCGTCTTTCTCTTTCTCCAACTGTTTCAGGATGGATTTGAAACGTTTTTCGAAATCACCACGGTATTTTGTTCCAGCCAGCAGCGAACCGATGTCTAACGAGTAGATCACGCTGTTCTGAATCACTTCAGGCACCTGGCCTTCTACAATTCTCCACGCCAAGCCTTCTGCAATGGCAGTTTTACCAACGCCAGCTTCACCCACTAACAGCGGGTTGTTTTTACGACGGCGGCACAACACCTGAATCGTACGTTCCAGTTCTTTGTCACGACCGATCAGAGGATCGATTTGACCTTGTTTCGCCAGATGATTCAGGTTAGTGGCAAAACTTTCCAGACGTTCATCAGAGCTGACGTCTTCACCACTCTCTGTGCCAAACGAATCGGACGATGGCTCATCGCCAGAACTGGATGCTTTGGTAATGCCGTGGGAAATGTAGTTCACGATATCCAGACGGCTGATATCATTTTTCTTCAGCAAATATGCAGCGTGAGACTCTTGCTCGCTAAAGATCGCCACCAGCACGTTGGCGCCAGTCACTTCACTGCGGCCAGATGACTGCACATGGAATACCGCGCGTTGAAGCACGCGCTGAAAACTCAGCGTTGGCTGTGTTTCGCGAGTTTCATCATTTTCAGGAATGAGAGGGGTTGTTTGGTCGATAAAAGTGTCAAGTTCACGACGTAATGTGTCGATATCTGCCTGACAGGCCAGTAATGCTTCCTTCGCTGCATCGTTTTCCAACAATGCAAGTAGGAGGTGCTCGACGGTCATAAATTCATGTCTTTTGTCTCGCGCCCGAGCGAACGCGCCATTTAGACTCGACTCTAGTTCTTTGTTAAGCATAAGGCCTCCTTAAGGAACAACCACATTGTCGTCGCAAGTGCTAAGCTCGCTCCATGGTACACAGCAGTGGATGCTCATTTTCCCTTGAGTACATTGTCACCTGTGCGACTTTCGTCTCTGCAACCTCTGCAGTAAATGTGCCACAAATTGCTTTCCCTTCGTAATGCACTTTCAGCATCACTTGAGTTGCTCTTTCAATATCCATCGAAAAGAAACGTTCCAGGATTTCGATTACAAAGTCCATCGGTGTGTAGTCATCGTTGTTTAACACCACGTTATACATAGCCGGCGGCTTAATTGCTGTTTCTTCTCGCTCCAGTAAATCTGAGCCTGGAGTTACCCATTCAAAATTTTTACTCATGACGGCCGTATTTCAGACTGTTTCTCAAACAAATTAGACATTCCAGTCCCTTCTATCAGCACGGTTTCATAACGTAACATGCTGTCAGTTCAGGTGAAAAACAACCCTTACTTAGAGACTAATGCAGCAATTGTATCGCTGCAAATAAAACATTGCTATTCAGCTTCATCACACAAGCAAACGTTCAAAAAGACGCCACCATTATGCAAACGCACTCACAATATGCTTCGCTATTTGCAAATAGCATTTTTATCAAAATGCCACGGATAGATAGGAAAGTTAACGAAGTTGCAATCAAACAAGTGCCAACTTGACGCAAGATGGCAACAAAAGTGATTTACTTATAAAACTCTATATCTTTATACGTTTTTACTATTGACTGTGTTCAATCATTGACTACATTGGTCAATTAGTGACTAAAAATTTGGCAGCGGCTGAATTGCTATTCACTATTTGGAGAGCTCTTCGATGGAGAAAAGAGAGTGTTCTCTTCAACAACATCAGTAACAAAATGCATGAGGGATGTATAGCATGGCTACAGGTACAGTGAAATGGTTCAACAACGCCAAAGGATTTGGGTTTATTTGTCCTGAGGGTGAAGATGGAGACATTTTTGCACACTACTCAACGATTCAAATGGATGGCTACCGCACACTGAAGGCGGGCCAACAGGTATCGTATGAGGTTGAACAAGGACCTAAAGGTTACCACGCGAGTAGCGTCGTACCGATTGAAGGTCAATTAGCAAAATAATCGCTGCCAAAACATTTGTAATACACAGTCAGTAAACTCTACCGGACTGAAAAAAGAAAACCCGCCAGCTGGCGGGTTTTTTATTGTCTGTGTATTTATGCGCGGTCAACAATGTGATTCAGAGTTGCACTCGGGCGCATCAGTGGTGCCGCTTTCTCAAATTCAGGCAGGTAGTAACCGCCCAAATCACCCGCAACGCCTTGTGCGCCATTCAGTTCAGCAACGATCTTCTCTTCGTTGTCTTTCAGCTGTTGCGCGATTGGAGCAAATTCCGCTGCCAGATCCGCATCTGCAGTCTGTTCAGCCAGAGCTTCTGCCCAGTACATCGCTAGATAGAAGTGGCTGCCACGGTTGTCCAGTTCACCCACTTTACGTGATGGTGACTTGTTGGTATCCAGGAATTTGCCCGTTGCTTTGTCCAGTGCGTCCGCCAGAACCTGCGCTTTCGCATTGCCGGTGACCACGCTCAGGTGCTCCAGAGAAGCGGCCAGAGCCAGGAATTCACCCAGTGAATCCCAACGTAGATGGTTTTCTTTCTGAACTTGTTGAACGTGTTTTGGAGCCGAGCCGCCTGCGCCAGTCTCAAACAGACCACCACCATTCATCAGTGGCACGATAGACAGCATTTTCGCTGACGTACCCAGTTCCAGAATTGGGAACAAGTCAGTCAGGTAGTCACGCAGTACGTTACCCGTTACGGAGATAGTGTCCAGACCTTGCTTGATTCGAACCAGTGAGAACTTAGTCGCTTCAACCGGAGACAGGATCTTGATTTCCAGACCGGCTGTGTCGTGCTCAGGCAGGTACTGGTTCACTTTCTTGATCAGCTCTGCGTCATGCGCACGTGCTTCATCCAGCCAGAATACCGCTGGCGCGCCTGATGCGCGAGCGCGAGTTACCGCCAGTTTCACCCAATCCTGGATTGGCGCATCTTTCACCTGACACATACGGAAGATGTCGCCTGCTTCCACAGCTTGCTCAAGCAGTACATTGCCTTCAGCATCGACAACGCGCACGGCGCCGTCTGCATCAAGGATGAACGTTTTATCGTGTGAGCCGTACTCTTCCGCTTTCTGAGCCATCAGACCCACGTTCGGTACGCTGCCCATGGTGGTTGGGTCAAACGCGCCGTTCTCTTTACAGAATTCGATCACCGCTTGGTAAACGCCCGAGTAACAACGATCCGGGATCATCGCTTTCGTATCTTTCTGTTTACCGTCTGGGCCCCACATTTGACCAGAAGAACGAATCATCGCTGGCATTGATGCGTCAACGATAATGTCACTTGGTACGTGCAGGTTGGTGATACCACGGTCAGAATCAACCATCGCCAGTGGTGGCTGAGTTTCGTAAACCGCTTGAATCGCCGCTTCAATTTCAGTGCGCTGCGCTTCTGGCAGAGTCTGAATTTTCGCGTAAACATCACCCAAACCGTTGTTCACATCTACGCCCAGCTCTTCAAACACTTTACCGTATTTCGCGAAGACGTCTTTGTAGTACACCTTCACTGCGTGACCAAAAATCACGGGGTCAGACACTTTCATCATGGTCGCTTTCATGTGCAGAGACAGCAGAACGTTCTGCGCTTTCGCGTCCGCGATTTCTTTTTCGAAGAATTCAATCAGCGCCTTTTTGCTCAATACGCTGGTATCAATGATTTCTTTATCTTGCAGTGCGAATGGTTTCTTCAGCACTTTGGTTGAGCCATCGTTGCCAACAAACTCAATCGAAACTTGAGTTGCACCGCTCAGCGTCACCGATTTCTCGCTGCCAAAGAAGTCTTTATCTTCCATGCTTGAAACGTGTGATTGAGAGTCTTTTGACCATGCGCCCATTGAGTGCGGGTTTTTCTTCGCATAGTTCTTCACTGATGCTGGCGCGCGGCGGTCTGAGTTACCTTCACGCAGCACTGGGTTCACCGCACTGCCTTTGATTTTGTCGTACGTTGCTTTGATCGCTTCTTCTTCGTACGTGCTTGGCTCTTCAGGGTAGTTTGGTAGCGCGTAGCCTTTGTCTTGCAGCTCTTTGATCGCAGCTTTCAGCTGAGGAATAGAGGCTGAGATGTTCGGCAGTTTGATGATGTTCGCTTCTGGCGTCTGAGCCAACTCGCCCAGTTCAGCCAGTGCATCGCCAATGCGTTGTTCTTCTTTCAAATGCTCAGGGAAGTTGGCCAGAATACGGCCTGCTAGCGAAATATCACGCGTGTCAACATTGATGCCTGACGATGCCGTGAATGACTGAATGATTGGCAGTAATGAATACGTGGCAAGCGCCGGTGCTTCGTCAGTAATGGTATAAATAATTGTAGGTTTTTCTGTAGGCATGAACTTTCCCTATTTGTTCTAACAGCACCGTTGGATGAAACAGCACTGTGTGAATGTCCGTACTCAAGTAAGTATTGCATCCTCAAACTTGTGCACGATAATCCCACTCTTTCAAGTCTCAGGTCGAACGACATTCATTGTGTTCGGTTTAGTCCGTGAGTGAAGGCAGTTATAATTAAACAAAAGCAAGATAATAGTCTATCATCTTGTTCGTCAATCCTGTTTTCGGGCGCGCAAATGATAGCCTAAAATCGACAGCCAGAAAACTTTCAAACACAACTCATTCACATTTTTGCAAGGTACTTAACATGTCATCCCGCTCACCGCGAGCTTCTTCTTCCTCTTCTCGTCCCGCAGGCAAATCTCATTTTAAACAGGCAAAACGCCCGGGTTCTGCACGTCCAAATAAGCCTGCGTCATCGGTGCGTTCACGTACCGACAAACCGAGAGTTTCACCTCAAGAACGTAAGGTTGTGATTTTTAACAAGCCCTTCGATACGCTGAGTCAGTTTACCGATGGCGATGGGCGCAAAACGCTGACCGACTTTATTCCAGTCAAAGATGTGTACGCCGCTGGCCGCCTGGACCGCGACAGTGAAGGTTTGATGGTGTTGACCAACGATGGCATTCTGCAAGCCAAGCTGACTCAGCCGCAGTCCAAATCGCCTAAAACCTATTGGGTGCAAGTGGAAGGTGCCCCCCAGGAAGCGGATCTGGATAAACTGAGAAACGGCGTCGAATTGAAAGATGGCCTGACATTACCTGCCATCGTTGAAATCATGCCTGAACCTGAAGTGTGGGAGCGAAATCCGCCAGTGCGCTTTCGAGCCGCTATTCCGACAACCTGGCTCGCTATTACGATTATCGAAGGACGTAACCGTCAGGTGCGTCGCATGACGGCCAATATCGGTTTTCCAACTCTGCGTCTGATTCGTTATTCGATGGGCGACATTGTTCTGGGTGACCTCCAGCCCGGCGAATGGAAACACATTGAGATTTAATGCGCCGACTTCCCATAAAAAACGCCCCAATCAGGGGCGTTTTTCTTTATTACTTGTGACGCTCTTTGAGCTTGTTAATCACATCGTTCATGGCAAGCCCTTGGTCTTGTAGCAATACCAGCAGGTGATAAATCAAGTCTGCCGATTCACAAATCAGCTCCGCCTTATCGCCCGACGTCGCCGCAAGCGCGACTTCAACGCCTTCTTCACCCACTTTCTGCGAAATGCGTTTGGTGCCACGCGCATAAAGGCTAGCGGTGTAAGAGGATTCTGGGTCGGCACTCTTGCGGGCAGCCAGTAGCTGCTCAAGTTGATGAAGCCAAACCATTTGCGACTCCTCTTGCGCGTCACCATCCCAACACGTCGTTGTGCCGGTGTGGCACGTCGGGCCGATCGGATTCACTTTGACCAGCAGAGTATCTTGGTCACAATCAAGTGCAATGTTCTTGAGTTCAAGCACATTACCCGACGTCTCACCTTTGGTCCAAAGGCGCTGCTTGGTACGGGAGAAAAATGTCACCTGATTGGTTTCTATTGTTTTCGCCAGCGCCTCTTGGTTCATGTAGCCCATCATCAGCACCTGGCTGGATGCAAAATCTTGAACGATCGCCGGCACCAGACCATCGACCTTGTCCCAGTTAATGCGGTCTGAGAGCGCTGTCATCACTGCTTGGCTCATAGTCTTACCTCGATCTGTTGTTGTTTTAGATAGTGTTTGAGTTCACCGATATTAATGATTTGCTTGTGAAATACCGATGCCGCTAGAGCGCCGTCGACATTCGCCAACTTGAACGCGTCCGCAAAGTGTTCCATCGCGCCCGCGCCGCCCGAAGCAATCAGCGGCACTTTACAGACTGCACGCACCATATTGAGCTGCTCTAAATCGTAGCCATTTCGCACGCCATCTTGGTTCATCATATTCAGCACGATTTCACCTGCACCACGCTTTTGTACTTCTTGCACCCAATCTTTGGTTTCCCATTGGGTGGCTTTAGTGCGCGCTTCATCACCGGTAAACTGGTAAACCTGATACTTGCCCGTCTCTTTGTCGTAATAGGAATCGATGCCGACGACGATACATTGAACGCCAAATTTATCCGCTAAATCGGTGATCAGCTGCGGATTGGCCAGCGCGGGTGAGTTGATGGAAACTTTGTCGGCACCAAACTCCAGAATGCGCGCCGCGTCATCTGCGGATTTAATGCCACCCGCAACACAGAACGGAATATCAATCACTTCTGCAACGCGTGCCACCCAGCTTTTATCCACCACTCGGCCATCACTTGATGCGGTGATATCGTAAAACACCAGTTCATCGGCGCCTTCTTCTGCGTAACGTTTTGCCAGCGGTACGATGTCACCGATGATTTCGTGGTTGCGAAACTGAACGCCTTTCACCACCTGTCCATCACGGACATCAAGACACGGAATTATGCGTTTTGCCAACATGCGAATGCCTCCTCAGCGGTGAATTTGCCATCCAGCAGCGCGCGGCCTACGATAACGCCTGCTACCCCAGTGTCTTTCAGTGCTTCGATATCCGCTAAGCTGCCAATGCCACCGGATGACTGGAATTGCACTTGTGGGTACTGCTTGCACAAATCGACGTACAAGCCCACGTTTGAACCGGCCAACGTACCGTCGCGTGAAATATCGGTACACAGAACGTGTTTGAGCCCAACGGTCAGATAGTCCTCAATCAGCGCTTCAATGGTCACGCCTGAATCTTCCTGCCAACCGGAGATGGCAACTCTGCGGACACCGCTGTCATCGATGTTAATGTCGAGCGCCAGCACTATTTTCTCCGCGCCGTATTTGCTCATCCAGCCTTTCACCAGCTCCGGCTGTTTGACCGCTGTGGAACCCACGACCACCCGTTGCGCGCCCGCTTCCAGCAGGTCAATCACATCTTGTTCGCTGCGCACACCGCCGCCGATTTGAATATTGGCTGGCGTACTCGCCAAGAGTTTGGCAATTAAGTCCAGTTGGCGCGCTGAGGTGTCTTTTGCGCCGGTTAAATCAACCAAATGCAGCCAGTTTGCACCCGCTTGGTGATACAGGTTGAACTGCTCTGCCGGGTCTACTTTGTATTCGGTCACTTGGCCGTAATCGCCTTGATAAAGGCGAACGACCTGACCTTCAATTAAATCTAATGCGGGAATGATCATTCTAAATCCTTATTCCTGCCTAACGACATTGTCGCCAGACGTCAATCCTTACAGTTCCAGAAAGTTTTGAATCAGCTTAGAGCCTGCTCTTGAAGAGCGCTCCGGGTGAAACTGCACACCGTAGTAGTTGCCGTTTTGAATCGCGGCGCTGAAGGGCTGACCGTACTCACATTGCGCAATGGTGTAATCGCCGACGGGCATGGCAAAGCTGTGAACGAAGTAAAAGTACTCGCCCTCTTCGATCCCTTTAAACAGCGGATTGCCAGCGTTGGCCGACACGGTATTCCAACCCATATGCGGCAGTGGCAAATCACCCGTTTGCATCAGGCGGACCTCGCCACTGACAAGACCAAGGCAATCGACAATCTCATCGGCTTTCTGGCCTTTTTCTTCCGATAATTTCCCCATCAGCTGCATGCCAAGGCAAATCCCAAGCATCGGCTTTTCAACTTTCTTGACCAGCTCGATCAGATTGCGTTGCTCTAGGTTTTTCATCGCTTCGCTGGCCGTACCGACGCCGGGAAGGAACAATTTGTCTGCCGCGAGCACGACCTCTGGGTCTTTCGAAATCGACACGTCGTAGCCCAAACGTTCAATGGCAAACTTCACCGAAGAGACGTTGGCACAACCGGTATCAATAATGACAACTTTCTGGCTCATCACAGCACCCCTTTACTGCTCGGCAGTTCATTACCCTGCACCTGAATCGCCTGACGCAGCGTGCGGCCAAAGGCTTTAAACAAGCTTTCGATGATGTGGTGATCGTTCTCGCCCGCCGACGACAGATGTAGCGTACACGCCAAGGTGTCGGTTAAAGAGCGGAAAAAGTGATACACCATCTCAGTCGACAAATCGCCAACCTGTGGGCGGCTGAAATCTGCGTCGAATTTAAGATACGGGCGACCCGATAAGTCCAGTGCGCATTGCGCCAAACATTCATCCATTGGCAGGGTGAAACCAAAGCGACCAATGCCACGTTTGTCACCCAGAGCCTCTTTCAGTGCCTGCCCCAAAGCCAATGCGGTGTCTTCTACCGTATGGTGATCGTCGATGTGTAAGTCGCCCACGACTTTCAGTTTGAGTTGGAAGCCGCCGTGGGTCGCAATTTGATCCAGCATGTGGTCGAAGAAACCCAAGCCTGTCTCGATTTGATTGCCACCGGTTTCATCCAAATTCACCGCAACCAGAATGTCGGTCTCTTTGGTTTTACGTACCACTTCTGCTGTGCGCGCTTTGACGGTCAGGTCTTTCACAATCTCACGCCAGCCCATGGTTTGCGGATTATATTGAATACCGCGAATCGCCATGTTCTCTGCCAATTGCAGATCGGTCATGCGATCGCCAATCACCACGGAGTGTTTGAAATCAACTTTGCCGCCTTGCAGGTACTCTTTCACCATGCCCAATTTTGGTTTACGGCATGAACAGTTGTCTTTTTCAAAGTGTGGGCAGATCAGCACGTCATCAAATTTAACGCCCTGAGATTCAAAAATCTCCATCATCATATTGTGTGGCGCATCGAAATCTTCTTGTGGGTAGCTGTCAGTCCCCAATCCGTCCTGATTGGTCACCATGACCAGACGGTAGCCCGCGTCCTGAAGAGTCAGCAGACTCGGAATCACATACGGTTCGAGTTTGAGTTTGTCTAAACGGTCGACCTGAAAATCGACAGGTGGCTCAACAATTAAGGTGCCATCACGGTCGATAAAAAGAATTTTCTGTTGATTGCTCACGGGAATGTCCTTTTCTTACGGCAGCGATACCCGCTGCCTGTCATAACTTTTGATTACTGGTAGTAGTTGCGAATAAACGCGACCGTTTTCTCACACTCTTCACGGTTACCCACCGAAATGCGCACACAATTTTCAATCGGTGAATTGCGCAAGATGATGCCGTGTTCCCATGCTGCTTTAAACAGCGCGTCGCCATCCGGGAATTTCACCAGCAAATAGTTGCCCCTGCCTTCAAATACCTGGACACCGTCAATCATCTGCAAGCCAACCTGCAGGTAAGCACGGTTGGCATTCAAATCCAGCACCTGGAATTTGGCACGTGCCAGCCCGGCTTCAGACAGCGCCTGCACCGCGATATCCGCCACAGGCACCGGCACTGGGTAAGGGGCAATCACTTTCAGCAAAACGTTGATAAGTTCTGCGTTTGCCAGCGTGAAACCACAACGTAGCCCGGCCAGCGCAAATGCTTTCGACAATGTGCGCAGAATCGCCAGATTCGAGTACTCAGCCAGTAAGTCAACGGTGGACGCTTCCGGGCAGAAGTCGATATACGCTTCATCCATCACCACAATCGCCCGGCCTTTGGTCATCTCTAATAATGAAATGATGTCTTCGCGCTTCACCAGATTTCCGGTTGGGTTGTTCGGGCTGCACACAAACACCAATTTCACGTTGTCCAGATTGGCTTCGATAGTTGGCAGATCAAGTTGCCAGTCTTGGGTAAGCGGTACTTTCTTGCGTTCTACACCAAAGGTTTCGGCACTGATGGCGTACATACCGTATGTCGGCGGACAGAATAAAATCGCATCTTCATTCGGTTCACAAAAGGCACGAATCAACAACTCGATGCCTTCATCAGCACCGCGCGAAGTCAGAACCTGTTCTGGTTTTACACCAGCGTAATTGGCATAAGCCTGAATCAAGGCTTTAGGTTGGCAATCGCTGTAACGGTTGAGGCGGGCAAAATCCGTTTTGTACTCGTTATCAAATGGTGATTCATTGGCATTCAGCCACACATCACCACTACCACCAATGCGGCGTGCAGACAGATACGGGGTCAATACCTGAACTTGTTTACGTGCGAGTTTTTCCATGATGATTAAGCCTTCTGTAACTTTTCTACTCGAATGGTCACGGCACGTTTGTGTGCATCCAAACCTTCCGCATTTGCCATTGCCACAACGGTCGGAGCCAGAGTTTGCAGACCCTCTGCACTCAGCTCTTGCACTGTCATTCGTTTACTGAAGTCTGCCAAGCCCAAACTTGAGTAGGTACGGGTATAACCGTAGGTCGGCAGTACGTGGTTAGTACCTGATGCGTAATCGCCAACCGACTCTGGCGACCAGTCACCCAGGAAAATAGAACCAGCGTTGTCGAGCAGTGGCACCAACTCACGTGGATTTTTGGTCTGAACAATCAGGTGCTCCGGCCCATAGAAGTTTGAAATCGACACCGCTTGAGTCAGCGACTCAGCAATGATGATTAAGCTAGATGCCAGCGCTTTTTCAGCGATACCGGAACGTGATAGTTCTTTCAGTTGCTTTTGCACTGCGTCGGTCACTTTGTCGGCAACGACTGGTGATGGCGTCACTAACACAACTTGAGAATCTGGGCCGTGTTCTGCCTGGCTGAGCAAATCAGCAGCGATAAAATCTGGGTCAGCGGTATCGTCAGCAATAACCAATACTTCTGACGGACCTGCTGGCATATCAATCGCCGCACCGCGGAAATCGTTGCTCACCTGACGCTTAGCTTCGGTGACATACGCGTTACCCGGGCCAAAAATCTTATCGACTTTAGCCACGGTTTCGGTGCCGTAAGCCATGGCCGCAATCGCCTGGCCGCCGCCAACGTTATAGACTTCATCAATCTTACACAGCTTGGCTACATACAGAATTTCGTCGGCAATCGGCGGCGGTGAACACAGCACCACTTTACGGCAACCCGCAATTTGCGCCGGAACACCCAACATCAATACTGTTGACGGCAGTGGTGCGCTACCACCCGGAATATAAAGGCCCACTTTATTGATGGCGCGTGTCACTTGCTCACACACCACACCCGGCATGGTTTCGACCTTAATTGGTTGCGGTTTCTGTGCTTTATGGAACTTTGCGATATTGGTGTAAGCCTGCTCCAGTGCCTGTTTCATCTCGTCGCTAAGACGTTCAGACGCTGCGTCAATTTCGTCTTGAGTGACACGAATCGATTCTGGTGTCACACGGTCAAACTTTGCAGTCAGCTCCAGCAGCGCAGCGTCGCCTTCTGCACGCACCTTCGCGATCACTTCCGAAACGGCAGCAGTAATATTGGCACCTTCTGCAATGGCTGGACGCTCCAGAATGGAATCTTGCTGAGTTTCACTCAACGATTGCCAAACAACAGTTCTCATCGCGATTACTCCATAATCTTTTCGATTGGTAGAACAAGAATAGAACTTGCGCCTAATGCTTTCAGCTGTTCCATCGTTTCCCAGAACAGATTCTCTGAGCTCACCATGTGTACGGCCACCTTAGTTTTATCAGCAGAAAGAGGCAGAACGGTTGGATCTTCAGCACCCGGCAACAGGGATTTCACTTGCGCCAGTTTATCGACCGGAGCATGCAGCATGATGTACTTCGATTCTTTTGCTTGTTGAACGCCCTGCATACGAGCCAGCAGCTTTTCAATCAGTTCAACTTTATCAGCCGCGAAATCACCGCTGCGCTGAATCAGAACCGCTTTAGACTGGTAAATGACTTCCACTTCTTTCAGGCCGTTCGCTTCCAGAGTTGCGCCGGTAGAAACCAGGTCAGCAATAGCGTCAGCCAGGCCAGCACGTGGTGCCACTTCCACCGAACCGGTTAGCATACAAGTAGTGAAGTCAATGCCCTGCTCATCCATGTAGGCTTTTAGCAGTTGCGGATAGGTGGTTGCGATGCGTTTGCCACGCAGATCTTGTGGACTGTTGTATGGCAGTTCTTTATCGATGGCGATAGACAGGCGACAGCCTCCGAAATCCATACGACGCAAAGAAACAAATTCACTCGGCTGGTTGAGAGCCTTACGATCAAGACGGGTTTCTTCCAGTACGTTTTCACCCACGAAACCTAAATCCACAACACCGTCCATGATCAGGCCAGGAATATCGTCATCACGAACCAGCAACAGGTCAATCGGCATATTTAGTGAGTGCACGACCAGGCGCTCACCCATGATATTGAATTTCACACCACATTTTTTCAGCAGTTCCTGACACTCTTTGCTCAGGCGACCTTTCTTTTGAATTGCGATTCTTAGGCGTTGTGTTTGCATTACATTCTTCCTTAATAACTTGTTGAATTTATTTAAGATTTATAAAAGCCAAATAGTAAAAAACCCTCGAGAGATTGGTCTCCCGAGGGTCTGAAATCTGTAAATATTTTCATGTAACCACCGGGAGCGTCCTGCCTCCCGGGTATGCGTACATCTCCCGAAAGACAACTTAGGGATGATGGTGATGATGAATGTTCATTACAAAATTACGCATACTTAACAACTTTGGGTTGGTTAACTGGATTGCTTTCAACACTAACCAAGCTGGAGATAATTTGCAACCGCTAATTTATATTTTTTTCACCTGATGAATCCACACCGAAGCGGTCTCCATCACCAACCCGAAGAAACGAATAAAGTATTAGTACGGAACTCATCCGATTTTCTTAGCGGCCACTTCCTCAATTTCATCAAAAAGTGATATTTGAGCGCAAGTCACTGACAAGGATATGCGTCACATCACATAAAGATGAGTAAGCCTTTGTGGTTTCTTAAATGTAAGACACGGTCTAGACCTTAAGTTACGCTAAGTTTAAAGAGGTCATTTTACCTTGGTATAGTGAAGTGAGTGCTCATGTAGATTCATTGTGTGCCGCAGCTTACAACACGCTGGAACTGATCGGCGAGAGCTCCAGCATGGCAGATGTGCGCAACAAGATTTTGAAATACGCCAACAGTGACGCTGAAGTCCTTATCCAAGGTGAAACCGGTGTGGGCAAAGGTCTGTGTGCCAAACTGATACATAAACTCTCTGCGCGGCGTGATCACCCATTCATTGAAGTGAACTGCGGTTCCATCGCCAGTGGTCTGATTGCGTCTGAACTGTTTGGCCACCAAAAAGGCGCATTTACCGGCGCTATTTCTGACCATATTGGTTATATCCAACGCTCGCACAACGGCACGCTATTTCTCGATGAGATTGGTGATATGCCACCAGATTTGCAAATTCATCTGCTGCACTTTCTTGAGTCCAAAAAGATGCAGCGTTTGGGCTCAGACAGCAGCGTAGTGGTCAATTGCCGCATTATTGCGGCCAGCCACGTGGATTTGAAGCAAGACATTATTCAAGGTGGATTCCGGGAAGATTTATATTATCGCCTCAATATTTTGCCGCTCTTTATTCCCCCATTGCGTGAGCGCAAAGTCGATATCACCGGCTACGCTCAGTATTTCCTCAATGTGTTAAGCGATGGTAAGAAAAAACACCTGACCAAACCGGTACTGGATTATCTCAGTCGCCACTCTTGGCCGGGCAATGTGCGGGAACTGCGCAACGTGATCCAAAGAGCGATCATTATGTGTGGTGATAAGAACATCACTATTGCGGATTTGGGATTAGAAATTATCGACCGTCAAATGCTGCCCGCTTCCGATACGATTGATTCCGACTATTTATTGCAGGTCATCAGCGATCATAAACACAATATGAGTGCCGCAGCCCGCTATATGGGAATATCTCGCACCACTCTTTACCGACTTTTGAAAAAGTACAATCTGCAGAAATAAAAAACTCCGCCTGGGCGGAGTTTTTTATTTGGAATTCGACGATTAAGCCGTTTCGCAACTGGTCATTTTCGCTTTTGACAGACTGACAAAAACAAAACATACCGCGATGAAGGCTGCGCTCGCTGCGGCAAACGACAACATCACTGACGCCGTCATACCCAGCACCACGAAACCTACCGCAGAAACACCAGCTACCGCCAAAGAGTAAGGAAGCTGCGTTGATACGTGATCGATGTGATTACAACGTGCACCAGTTGAAGACAGAATCGTGGTATCTGAAATTGGTGAACAGTGGTCACCAAATACCGAACCTGCCAGCACAGCACTCAGCATTGGCAGCATCAGAGCTACATCGGTAGCACCAGCCATATCCCCTGCAATCGGCAGCATGATGCCGAATGTGCCCCAAGAAGTACCGGTCGAGAACGCCATGATCCCCGACAGAGCAAATAGAATCACTGGCAACCAGTGTGGGTTGATGTTGCCTTGCACCATGGATGAAAGGTAAGCACCGGTTTTCATGTCGCCGATAACAGAACCGATTGTCCAGGCGAAAATCAGAATCAGAATCGCACCGAACATCGATTTCGCACCGATCCACAGTGTTTTCGCGATTTCACCCAAACCAATACGCTGCTTCAGAACTGTATACAAAGCCACAGCCAAACCAACCAGGCCACCGTAAATCAGTGAAGTACCCACATCGGTATTTTCAAATGCGCCCAACACGTTGAACGCAATACCATCGCTGGCTAGTGATTGACCACCCGTGAAGAGCATCGCGCCAATAGTAGCGATGATCAGTAGAACGATAGGCAGGATCAGATCAGACACTTTACCGTGCTCGCTTTCGCGGATATCCAGCTCTTCATTGAGATCGTGAGCCGCTTGAGAGTCACTATCATCGTCACTGTCGAAACCTCGGCCCTGAGACGCATTAATTTCATGTTGACGCATTGGGCCGATGTCCATCTTGAACCAGACCACCGCGAATACCATCAACAGAGCGAAGATCGCGTAGAAGTTCATCGGTACCAGACGCATGTACGCACCCAGTGGTGAATAGTCAGTGATACCGTGTGACACCAGAATGCCACCGATGATGGTCATAATGTAGGCACCCCAGCTTGATGCTGGCATCACTACACACATTGGCGCTGCGGTCGAATCCAGAATATACGCCAGTTTAGCGCGAGACACGTAAAAGCGGTCAGTAACCGGACGAGCAATAGAACCTACGGCCAGGCTGTTAAAGTAGTCATCAACAAAAATGAACACGCCCAGGAAAGCAGCCAGAAGTTTAGAGCCTCGTTTACTTTTCACTCGAACCTGAGCCCACTCAGCGAACGCACGAGTGCCGCCAGAGAGTGTCAGCAACGCCGTCATCATACCCAGCAGAAGCAGGAAGCCAACAATACTCATGTTCCAAGTATTTAGACCGCCGTCTTCAACAAAGACACTCGATACTTTAGAACCAACATAGCTCAATGCCCCACCGACAGAGTAGTCAGCAAGAAGTAACGCACCTAATAAAATACCTACACCGAGAGATACCAATACTTTGCGGGTAACAATAGCCAGGCTAAGAGCCACCAGCGGCGGAAGTAAAGATAGTGGAGAGGAAGCAAAATCAATTACATTCATGATCTTCAAAAACCAGTAATAAATGGCTAGAGATCTACTGCAGACAAACCACGCAACGCTGCACGCAATTTATGTTGAACTAAGCGAAAGGGAAGCGAACACTTCACCCAACCCTACAGTAGCGCTCCATAGTTTAACAACAATATAGACTATGGCAGTGTTGCCCCTATTCGCTGACAACCCCAGCCAGCCGCTTTGATGTGCGAACTGACTTCGGCGATAAAACCTTTCATCATGGTTCATTGGCATCACCCCAACCATGAGTACTATTCGATACCGCGCCTCTACATCGAAAGTAGGACAATAAGTGGCAGTTAATACAAATTAACCGAATCTCACGTCGTACTTCCCATTAGGTGGGCGCTATTGTACTTATCAAGATTGTCAATGCAACATATCCTGTTATTTTAATTCGCCCACACAATGTCACATTGAACTTACATCCATTGATACTCATTTCATATCGCTATGCAATGGATATCACTTTGCATATATATAATGAAAGAAAAAACACCCATCTATTTAACTGAAATTGGCGCTAAAACCTTAATTAACTTATGGATGAATGGATTGCACAATAATAGTGAATGTCGCGCATTTAAGTTTTGACAGATATTTTGCTTAATATTCTGTATTCAATGTTGCCAGAATAAATTCCTAGGTTTAGTATTGAACTGTTAATTATTTTATTTCATAGGAAACGGTAATGTCGGAAGTTACGAAAACTCTATTGAATATTCGCAGCCTGCGCGCTTATGCACGCGAATTGACTCTGGAGCAGCTAGAAGAAGCTTTGGATAAATTAACTATCGTTGTTCAAGAGCGTAAAGAATCTGAAGAAGAAGAACGCGCAGAACGCGAAGCTCAGGAAGCGAAACTGGCAGCAATTGCAGAACAAATTGCAAAAGACGGCATTGATGTTGACGCGTTAATTACTGCTCTTGCTGGTGAAACAAAAACTAAAGCAAAAGGCAAACGCGCTCCTCGTCCAGCGAAATACAAATACATGGACAACGGCGTAGAAAAGACCTGGACAGGTCAAGGCCGTACACCTTCTGTTATCCAGAAAGCTCTGGACGAAGGTAAATCACTGGAAGAGTTCGCTCTCTGAGCCTTTGTGCTCTTAGAACCAAGTAAAAAAGCTCCTTCACGGAGCTTTTTTTATTTTTGATATAATACCATTATCTCAGCAGACCAAACGTTATATTAAACTTACTGACTATAATTGGTTGCATATAATCAGAAAGGTCTTATCGCCCTTTCAGATTTTTCTGACATTTTAAGTCATTGTTGTCTAAAAAATTCAGCGCTTTTACTTTTAGATTGAGAACGTCGTTCTCTAATTACCCATCAACAAACTGCAGATAAAAAAACGCCACCGTTAACGGTGGCATTTTCTTAAACAAAGAATTAGCGTTCCCAGTACGCTTCTTCCAAACTATCTTCACGCTCTGGCAGTCCACGGGATAAACGTGGCGAATGTTGAACCAACACCTCATAACTCACGCGATTTGAATATTTACAAACCTGAGAAAATGAAGAATAGGTTAAGAATTCATGCTGGTGTTTGCTTGAATTCGGAACATTTTCTTTATGGTATTTATTTGCTGCCATATCGTGCAGTAGAGCGGACAAAGCGGCATCACCGGCACCATTGGTGTTTTTAATTTTCTCCGGACCACCCATATAAGGAGAAATATGAGAATAAATACGAACAGGATTAATGCAGCTGATTTTGCTGGCAGGACGGCTGAACTCATAACGGTTGAATTCTGGAATCGAGCCAGGCAATAAAGGCAGAGAGGTTTCACGTTTCGCTGAATCCTCGGTGTAACCCGCCATAAACAGGCCAACCGGACCTGCGGTACACAGAACCAGGTCAACCCAGTCCAGCGCTTTATCTGACGCCGCCAGAGGATCACGCTCGCCCGTCAGAGCTTCCGCTTCATCTTCGTTCATCGCGACAACCGTCACGTGGTCACGTAGGAAATCCTGCCAGAATTTAGGATCGTCCTGAATCACGAACTTGGTACCCAGCGTCAGTACGACAGGAACGTCGTATTTTTTCGCGTACTCAATGGCGCGCATGGTGGCTTCCGGCATCGGGTCGCCTTCTTTACAACGCACCAAATAGGCGGTAATTACCAACGCTGAAGCACTTTTGAAAATCTTCTCAGGAATATTTTCCGGGCTCAGTTGGTTCATCTGACCTTCACTGATCGCAAACGTGCGCTCACCGTCTTCAGTAATCAGAGCGAAACAGCGACCAATAGCGCCATCGACACCCTGCAGGTAATTCAAATCCATGCGGCTGGAGGTATTACACAGATAACGGTAACCATAACTGCCGATTTTAATATCCTGACTCATTACGCCTAATAAGGTCGAACGATCATCAGCCAGTACAGAATAGTTATGAAGTGTGTTACCGATAGTGCCACCCGCATATTCATTGGTAATCAGCTGTTCAGACTTCAACTCATTGTACAGTGCTTCGGCCGCTTCATCGCTGATGACCAGCGAGTGCCCTTTACTCAGACCATAACGCTCAATCAAGTCAGTATCGACTTTCGCTTCAATATCCACCAGAGTTTGGTCGATACCAATAATATGAGTGCGCGACATTTTTTTGCTTTCTTGTGCTTGAATCACAAGAGGATCGCGCGCGTGAACAGGGAAATAATGCTTGGATTTGCGTTGGCCAGGAAATTTCATAACGTCAGTTTGGGCTTGGGAATGAAAGGATGCGCGATTCTACCTCGCACCCTATAAGGCGGCAACTCACACAATTATAGCAAACGATTGCAACGTGGATATTTTTATCAACGCCATAAATAAGAACGATTACATTCTGCAGCTATGTTTATATTGGCGAATTGCTCAGCGATATTTGTCGCAGGAAAGCAGTCAATATTTATCCCCTTCCCTTCGGTCCTTTTTCATTGGGCATTTTGTACAGCGCTTCGCCACTGGCGGAAAGAGCATCAAATAGCATCGCAAGGAAGTGTGATTGCGGTCGCGGATCTGTCCTCAAAAAAATCTTTCTGTTAGAATCTGCCTCCTAGTTAATCAAGTGGTGTTTAGTCATGTCAGAGAACCGCAACGCAAACAGCCAAAAGAAAGTCATAGTCGGTATGTCAGGTGGCGTTGATTCATCCGTTTCAGCTTATCTTCTTCAACAGCAGGGTTACCAGGTTGAAGGCCTGTTCATGAAGAACTGGGAAGAAGATGACAACGAAGAATACTGTACAGCGGCGGAAGATTTGGCGGATGCTCAGGCAGTCTGTGACAAACTGGGGATTCATCTGCATACCATCAACTTTGCAGCGGAATACTGGGACAACGTGTTCGAGTATTTCCTGGCTGAGTACAAAGCAGGTCGTACGCCAAACCCGGACATCCTTTGTAACAAAGAAATTAAGTTCAAAGCCTTCCTTGAATTTGCTGATGAAGTGCTCGATGCAGACTACATTGCGATGGGTCATTATGTCCGTCGCACCTTCCCGCAAAACGGTGAAAAACCGCAAATGTTGCGTGGCCTCGACAGCAACAAAGATCAGAGCTACTTCCTTTATACACTAAGCCACGAGCAAGTTGATCGCAGCCTGTTCCCAGTGGGAGAATTGGAAAAGCCTGAAGTTCGCCGCATCGCGGAAGAACAAGGACTTATCACCGCGAAGAAGAAAGATTCGACCGGTATCTGTTTCATCGGTGAGCGCAAATTTACCGATTTCTTGTCTCGCTATTTGCCAGCGCAACCGGGTAAAATCGAAACGCCTGAAGGTAAAGTGATTGGTGAGCATCAGGGGCTGATGTATCACACGCTGGGTCAGCGTAAAGGTTTGCACATCGGTGGCACCAAAGACGGCTCTGAAGAGCCTTGGTACGTAGCCGATAAAGATCTGAAACGTAACGTGCTGATTGCTGTTCAGGGCGCGGATCATCCATTGTTGAAATCAAATGGTCTTATCGCCTCTCAATTGCATTGGGTTGATCGCACCCCAATCACAGAGCCAACTCGTTGCACCGTGAAAACACGTTATCGTCAAACGGACATCCCGTGTACAGTCATCCCAGTCGATGACAACACCATCAAAGTGATGTTTGACGAGCCACAAGTGGCGGTTACCCCAGGTCAGTCTGCCGTATTCTATCAAGGCGAAGTGTGTCTTGGCGGCGGCATTATTGAAGAACGACTGTCTTAGTTCATTCAGCTAGTCAAACTTAGGAGTATATACGTGGCTAACACAAATTATGACCGTACCATCGCTTTCGCCGGGATCTGCCAGGCTGTCGCTCTGGTTCAGCAAGTGGCGAAAAACGGTTACTGTGATTCAGACGCGTTTGAAACTTCACTTAAAGCTATTCTGTCGACGAACCCATCGAATACGCTGAATGTATTCGGTAGCGAGACCAACCTGAAAGTCGGCCTCGAATGTCTGGTCAATGGCATCGACAGTACACCTGCTGGCAGCGAAGTGACTCGCTACATCATCAGCCTGATGGCTTTAGAACGTAAACTGACGAGCCGCCGTGACGCGATGTCGCAGCTCGGCGATCGTATTCAGATGATTGAACGTCAGGTCGAACATTTCGACTTGTTGGATGATCAAATGATCAGCAACCTAGCCAGCGTTTATCTGGATGTGATTAGCCCTATTGGCCCACGTATTCAGGTAACAGGCACCCCGGCGGTACTGCAACAAACGGCGAATCAGCAAAAAGTGCGTGCACTGCTGCTATCCGGTATTCGCTGCGCCGTATTGTGGCGACAAGTGGGTGGTAAACGACGTCATTTGATTTTCGGGCGCAAGAAGATGATTGAACAGGCGAAAATCCTGTTAGCCAGACTGTAATCAAGTCCTCGTAAGCTCGCGATCTATCGCGAGCTACTTTTTTGCGCCTCAGACACATTTTTGACCACAACAACTTTAGCGCAAACGTTTGCGCAATATTCGTGACAATTGCCACTGTTATTGGTATAAAGCACACGAAATTTAGAAACTCAATTCAGGAGAACACCATGGAACTGTCAGCATTGACTGCTGTTTCACCAGTAGACGGCCGTTACGGAAGTAAGACAATTGCACTACGCAGCATCTTTAGCGAGTTTGGCCTACTAAAGTACCGCTCTATCGTTGAAATCCGTTGGCTGCAAAAATTAGCTGCCACTGACGCGATCAAGGAAGTACCAGCATTCAGTGCAGAAGCAAACCAGTTCCTGGACGATATCGCCGCCAACTTCAGTGAAGAAGACGCGCTGCGCATCAAAGAAATCGAACGTACCACTAACCACGACGTAAAAGCGGTTGAGTACTTCCTGAAAGAGAAAGTTGCTGGCATGCCAGAACTGCACGCGGTAAACGAATTCATTCACTTTGCTTGTACATCTGAAGACATCAACAACACCTCTCACGCTCTGATGCTGAAGGAAGCGCGTGAAACTGTGATTCTGCCAGAAATCCGCAACCTGATTGATGCGATCAAAGCACTGGCAGTGGAATACCGCGATATTCCACTGCTGTCTCGTACACACGGTCAACCTGCGTCGCCATCAACCATGGGTAAAGAAATGGCAAACGTTGCCTACCGCATGGAACGTCAATACAAGCAAATCGAAAACGTTGAGATCCTGGCGAAAATCAACGGCGCCGTAGGTAACTACAACGCACACCTGTCTGCCTACCCAACGGTTGATTGGCATAAATTCAGCGAAGAGTTTGTCACTGAATCTCTGGGCGTAACTTGGAACCCATACACCACTCAGATCGAACCTCACGATTACATCGCAGAACTGTTTGATGCCGTGGCGCGTTTCAACACCATTCTGATCGACTTTGACCGTGACGTTTGGGGCTACATCGCACTGGGCCACTTCAAGCAAAAAACCATTGCAGGCGAAATCGGTTCTTCAACCATGCCGCACAAAGTTAACCCGATTGACTTCGAAAACTCTGAAGGCAACCTTGGTCTGGCGAACGCAGTCTTTGGCCACCTGGCGCAGAAACTCCCTATCTCTCGCTGGCAGCGTGACCTGACGGATTCAACCGTACTCCGTAACCTGGGTGTGGGTGTGGGCTACGCGATCATCGCTTACACTTCAACGCTCAAAGGCATCAGCAAGCTGGAAGTGAACCGTGACGCTCTGCTGGCTGAACTGGACAAAAACTGGGAAGTTCTGGCTGAGCCAGTACAAACTGTGATGCGTCGTTACGGCATTGAAAAGCCTTATGAGAAGCTAAAAGAGCTGACTCGTGGTAAACGTGTCGACGGCGAAGCGATGCGTAACTTCATCGACGGTCTGGAACTGCCTGAAGACGAAAAAGTACGTCTGAAAGAGATGACGCCAGCGAGCTACATCGGTTACGCCATTGAGCTGACTGATCAGCTGTAATGCGTTAGCGGCGAAAACGACAAAAATTGAAAAGGGAGCCTCGGCTCCCTTTTTGTTTACGGCAAATGTTACACGTACAACTGACATCTCGCGTTTAATCCTTTTCAAAAAACAGCGTCACTTTACCCACTTCCAAACCAAATTTTCGAATGGTGGTGACATTAAATAAACGCTTGTCGTCCTGACGGAACAGCCAATCATCAAAACTGACCGTCACTTCGCTGTCATCCGTTTTGAGCAGGAAATCGTATTGCCATTGCAGCGCGTTGCCAATCTCCTGCCCTGTTGCAACACCAATCACATCATCCGCTGTGCCTTGATAATGCCCATCACCAGTGCGAGTAATGGTCCACACTCGCTGGCTCTCTTCGCCATCATCAAATACGAAATCTTCTATTAAGGTGAGCGTATCGCCGGAGACGTCGCCCTGAATCACCACCTGAAAGCGCCGGGTCTGTTTGTCACTGTAATCCTGGACCATGCCCCAGGCGCGGGTTTCACCGCGAAAATAACCAAACAAGTCAAACGCAGGCTGACTGGCCTGGTAATCTTTTAGCTCTGCCGAACAGCCGGCAAGAAGTATCATAAAAACCAGCGACCACGTCTTCAGAGAGTGTCTCATCGATTCATTCCTATTAACTGATTACGTAATTTCGGGTATTCGGTTTTGGGTGACAACCAGATGGACAAGAATGCATCGTTCATCTGCTCATCCGCCACCGAGCCGAGCAGACGTTGCTGCCCCTGCTGAGTGAAGTAATACATTTGTCCGCTGAGTCCGTCCGATACGTAGACTAAGCGTTCTCCCGCTTTCACATCAGGAATCATGCTGGTCAGTACGTCTAACCATTGGTCACTGCTGGATTCGTTATACCCCAGCTTGTGCCATTGATCTTGTGTCGCTTCCAGCAGTTGATCACGACTGATATCGCGCAAATATCTGATCTCCAGAGCCACGGGATGCGGGGTCACATCGCTGTCTTGTTGATAGTGCCCATCAGGTGTACGCAATTGTGACGAGTAGATATCGAGCCAGAACCAAGACAAAGTGGCCTGACCGACAACAGGCCAATCCGTCCATTGCGCCGAAGGCTTCCCATTGATTTCAGCACTGTTAGCGGTGGCGGTCCATAGGACGGCCATCAGGTAGAGTTGAGCGGTTACGAGTGGCGTTTTCATTCCTAAATACCTTCATCAGTAATAAAGACAACACAAACCATTCCAAGAACAGTGCCAACACTGACCAAAAAACAGACAGCTCAAATTGCACTGCACCAAAACGATAACCGGCCCAATAACTTAACGCTCCGCCGGATGCAGTACCGATTGATACGAAAAATTTGGGCAAATGGCTCACTGCCGGAACGGCAAAACTGGCAAACCAGGCAAAGGCAAACCACAATCCCATCAACCAAATCGGAAGGTGCAGAAAAGTAAAAGAAAACAGCCCGACATACAGATTTGCGTAGTCCAATGCTATGCCCAAGGTGGCAATCAATATCACCCTTTCAAGGGCAACAGTCAGCCGCAATGCAGTAAAGGCCATCGTGGCCGTGACAACGCCGATCGTTATCCATTGCAACCGCTCCTGCCCCAATACTGCCAATAGCCAGATAAATTCAAACCACAGCGAAATCAGCAGGAAGCGACGCATTATTGACCTCGTTGCAACGTCATATGGATGGTACTGATGGTGCGGGCATTAAAGCCGCCTTCGCAATAACACAAGTAGAAACGCCACATTCGGACAAAACGTTCATCGTAGCCCAGCGCTTGCACGGTGTTTAACGCGGCTTCGAAACGCAAACGCCAGTCGGCCAATGTTTTGGCGTAATCCATACCAATGTCAAACACATCGCGAACGATGAAATCCGTGTGTCGCGTCGCCATTTGCGTCAGCACAGTAATCGACGGCAAAAAGCCACCGGGGAAAATGTATTTCTGAATGAAGTCGACGTTGTTGCTGTAGTAATCGTAACGTTGGTCAGCAATCGTGATCGCCTGAATCGCCATTAAGCCACCCGGTTTCAATAGCGACTGACATTTCTCGATGTAAGACGGCAGATACGCTTTGCCGACCGCTTCAATCATCTCAATGGAAACCAGTTTATCGAACTGCCCCTCAAGCAAACGATAATCCTGTTTCAGTAACGTAATTTGCGCCTCCAGACCCAGGCGGGTGATTTCCGCTTCTGCATAGGCGAACTGCTCCTCAGAGATGGTCGTTGTGGTCACTTTGCACCCATAGTGTTGCGCCATGTAAATCGCCATCGCACCCCAGCCAGTGCCAATTTCAATCACGTGATCATTCGCAGTGAGCTGCAATTGCTGACACAAACGATCCATCTTCTGAATCTGCGCCTGCTCCAGAGAATCACTGGTACTGAGATACAAAGCGCTGGAATAGAGCATGCGTTCGTCGAGAAACGTCTGATACAGGTCGTTGCCTAAGTCATAGTGGGCTTCGATGTTTTGCTTGGCACGCACAATGGAGTTGCGTTTTAGCCAATGACCCACTTTGTTCATCGCACGAGTTACAAAACTGCTTTGCGCTTCCAACTGATCCAACGCGCTCAGGTTGCGGGCCATAAGCTCTGTCACTGCGGTTAAATTCGGGCTGTCCCACCAACCATCCATGTACGCCTCGGCAGCGGCGATACTGCCGCCTTTCAGTACACGGCCGTAGAATCCCGGATGAGTAACCCGAATATGAGCCTGAGGCTGACCTTCATGAGCGAAACCAAAATGTTCTACCGTCACATCATGGCCTTCATACGCCTCTTCTAACGTCAAACTGCCAATCTTAATCAACTGTAGCGACTTCAGTGCCACGGAGCGCGCACCTTTCTGCAACGCCGTCATTGATTTGGGCATTTCTAGTGAAGACGAATTTAGCATTGAGAATTCTCCTTGTTATTCTTATCTGCCTCATGCTGGCGATACTTGGGATGCGAATAGAATGGCGCGCCTTTTATCCACAATTTCAGAGCGTGCCAATAAATCCCGGTCAACACTTTTACCGTCATCATCGGCGTTCGGATCAACAATGTGATCAGAGCTTTTGTGGTAAAAGGCTGCGCTTTTAAAGCCAGCGTGGCATCAAATTCCTTTTGATCCCGATGGCACTCAAGGTGCACCATCAACGCATCAGACAGCGGTTTAAGCTTCCATTGATAAATCTGCTCAACCGGGTTAAACGGCGACACATGAAAGGCTTTGTCGTGCGTCCAGTTTTCCCCCTGATCACCGCGTTCTGCCGGAACGGCGTAATAATGTCGCTCATTCCAGGGCGTATTGCTGACCTCTGCAAGCAGATAACGCCAAACGCCTTGCTGATCATAAAGATAGTAGAAATTTACCGGACTGAAATAGAGGCCGAGATAGCGCAGGTGCACCACAGCTTGCACTCTGCCCCCTATCTGCTCGCCGGTCAGCTCAAACACTTTGTCCTGAACCGCAGTTTTCAAATCACCGGTACCAAGATAATCCTCGCGGCGAAAGCGTGCCCAATGCCACCAGCGTTCGCCCAAACCCCACACGCGTTTTTGCAACACTGGCCATTCGTCCAAATCAATATTCGGCATAAACAGCGGGTAGTTCAGCGCATGTTCAACTGGCGTAAAGCGGCGATGACGAACATGGCCAACCATTAACGCGCTGTTTGCCAAGTCGGCATTTCTGGTGCTCATGCTGCGCCCTTATCGACCCGCGCAGCCTTGGACTGCAATTGCGTAACCACATCCAACGCACTTTTCACACCGTCTTCATGAAAACCGTTATGCCAGTAAGCACCACAAAACCAGGTGTGATTAACACCACTGACTTCTGCTTTGCGCTGCTGGGCACGAATCGACTGCTCAGTAAACACGGGATGGTGATAGATAAAGCGGCGCAGAATTTTGTCAGGATCGATGCTTTCGCTACTGTTGAGCGTGACACAGAACGTTTCGTCGCTTTCAATGTGCTGCAAAATGTTCATATTGTAGGTTAGCGACGGCAATTTGATTTCTTCACCACTTTGCCCACTCAGCCAATAGTTCCAGGATGCCCACGCCGCTTTACGCTTTGGCAGCAAGCGACTGTCTGTGTGTAACACCACCTCGTTAGCCTGATAAGCCATCGACGACAGAACCGCTGTTTCGCTCTGACTTGGGGCCTCGAGCATGGCCAGTGCCTGATCACTGTGACAGGCGAAAATCACTTCATCGAACGTTTCAATGCCATGTGAAGTTTCAACATCCACACCGAACAGTGAGCGTGTAACCCGTTTAACCGGAGTGTTGAGGCGAATGCGTTCCGCAAATCCCTTCGTCAGTGGTTCGATATAAGCGCGTGAACCTCCTTCAATCACGTACCACTGTGGCCGGTCGGTGACTTCCAGAAGACCGTGGTTGACGAAGAAGCGCAGGAAGAACATAAGCGGGAAAGCGCGCATATCGGCGAGTGATGAAGACCAAATCGCTGCGCCCATCGGCAGAATATAATTGTGACAAAAATAGTCCGTAAACCGGTGATGGGCGAGGAATTGCCCTAAGGTTTGCAGGTTCTGCTGCGCATTATCCGCTTCGGCTTTGGCCAGTTTATTGAAGCGAAGAATCTCGCCGATAAAGCGATAGAAGCTCGGTTTCAGCAGGTTGCGTTTCTGCGCAAACAGCGTTGCGAGTGTATGGCCGTTGTATTCCAATCCATTCGAATCGTTGCGTACGCTAAAACTCATCTGCGTCGGTAAACCTTTCACACCGATTTCGTTCATCATGCGGATGAAATTCGGATAGGTTCGATCGTTGTACACAATGAATCCGGTATCAACAGAATAGCGCTGCCCTTTGACATCCACATCGACCGTTGCGGTGTGGCCGCCGATGTAGTCGTTGGCCTCAAACAGAGTAATGTCGTGCTGCTGATGCAGATAGTAGCCGCAAGTCAGCCCTGAAATTCCCGTTCCGATAATCGCAATTTTCATGAGTTATCCTTCTGTGTGCGAAAAAGCCGGCTAACAATTTGGTACTGCCAGGTATAGGGCAACATGCCCAACATACGAACGACCCAGGTAAAACGAGCCGGAAAATAGAGATTCGCCACGCCCTTCTCTAAGCCGTGGCGAATCGCGTGAGATGCACGTTCCACCGAAATGATCATCGGCATCTCAAAGGTATTTTTCTGTGTCAGCGGCGTAGCGACAAAACCAGGGAACACGCACGTGACATTAATGCCTTTGCTGGCCCAATCGAGTCGCAGGGTGCGCGCCAAATACGCCACCGCGGCTTTCGAGGCGCCGTAAGCTTCTGCGCGCGGCAATGCCAGTTCACTGGCGATTGACCCGACCAAAGCGACGCGATGACCTTTAGACAAGTGAGGCTGAATGGCCTCAATGGCGTTGGCCAAACCCAGCACATTAATCTGCATCACTCGCGCCATGAGTCTGGCATCCATTTCACCGTCATCGATATATTCGCAATCGCCGGCATTCAAAATCCACAGCGTCGGAATAAAGGGTAATGAGTTGAGTACGGTGTGCGTTGCATCGAGGTCGGTTAAATCAAATTGCAGTGGTGTAATCGAAGCGTACAACGCGCTCAATTCACTCAATACCTGTTCGTTACGCCCACAGGCAATGACCTGCCAGCCCAGTCGCGCATAGTCTTGTGCCAACTGTCGGCCAATACCGGACGTTGCTCCGGTGATAAGTACGCCACTCATTGGCCAAGCCTCCGCTTGATTGAACGAATCACGCTGCCAAGGAGCGGCAATTGCTCGTACAACATTTCGCCCAAATCAAAATAGTCACGGTGATAAATCACTTTGCCGTCCTGAAAACGAAGGTGGCTGACGCCCTGCACATTCACCAGTTTCCCGTTACCGAGCTTCGGATGTTGCAGATGCATAGTCCAGGTCAGGAAGGCGTTGCTTTGGCTTTGATGCTGTTCATGAATAGTGAAGTCGCACCGATCCACGTTTTGATAGAGGTTAGCGAAATAGTCAGACAGGGAGATAAAACCCTCTATTCGATGAGCGGCATCTTCAAACACAATGTCTTGATGGTAAATATCCTGCAGCGTGTGCAGATTATGTTTGTTGAGCTGAGAATAGAACCGCGCAACGGTTTGTACATCCATGAGCTGACCTCGCATTGGTTATACAAAAATTATTTTCGTACAACTTAACTGTAAGATAGTGCAAATTGAAAAGTTGTACAAAATTTTTTTTGTATAACTTTTGTAAAAAAGGTTTACGCATGAAGGTACAAAATGGATCAGAAACGGCAGCAACAAAAAGCGCGCGCTTTGAAAGAGATAGAGAAATCGCAGAGACAAAAAAGCCAGCTCGAAAGCTGGCTTTAATCAAAATCACATTACGAATTACGCAGTGCAGCAATTCGCTTATCGAGCGGTGGGTGGCTCATCAGCAGCTCAGTCATGGTGCGTTTACCATTGATACCGAACGCCATCATCGAACCTTCCAGTTGTGGTTCGTAGCTCATTTTCAAACGTTCCAGCGCCGCAATCATCTTGTGTTTACCGACCAGTTGCGCCGCGCCTGCATCGGCATGAAACTCACGCTTGCGGCTGTACCACATGGTGATGAAGCTTGCCAGGAAGCCGAATACCAGTTCCAGCACCATCGACACACCAAAGTACACCATCATGTTGCTGCCTTCGCCGTCTTCAGAATCACGCGAAGCAACCAGATTCGCGATAAAACGCGACAAGAAAATAACGAAGGTGTTCACCACGCCTTGCATCAGCGTCATCGTGACCATGTCACCGTTTGCGATGTGGCTGACTTCGTGCGCCAGCACCGCTTCCGCTTCATCACGCGTCATGTTATGAAGCAGACCCGTCGATACCGCGACCAGAGAATCATCACGCTTCGCACCCGTCGCAAACGCGTTCATATCCGGTGACTCATAAATTGCCACCGTTGGCATGCCAATGCCCGCCTGTTGCGCCTGACGGCTCACGGTTTGCATCAACCAATGTTCCATTTCATTGCGCGGGTTTTCAATCACAACGCCGCCCACTGAACGCAGCGCCATTCCTTTCGACATCAGAAGCGAAATGAATGCACCGCCGAAACCAAACACCGCAGCCATCACCAGCAAACCAGACAAACTGCCTGGCTGCATACCTGTGACGGCATACACAATATTCAAAACAACGCTCAACACCAGCACAACGGCCAGGTTGGTTGCTAGGAATAACAATACTCGCTTCATTACCTTTCTCCGAACGGAATCTTTTTTGTTATCTCAAAACCTTTAAGCACAGTAGCTGAGAGGCTTCGAGGGTTTTCTAATACATAGTGTCTAAGATTTAATATTCAAGGTTAAGCGGTAAATTGAAACATTTAATGTCTGGAAAAATGGAGAATAGGACAAGAGATCCGATGAGTCGCGTTTTAGACTTTGGTCTTATTGAGGCTAATACTTAAAGCATCTACATTCCATGGGTCGAAGGATTTCAACTTGAAAACAAAGGAAACCATCATGGCTGAAGCGCATAGCTACCAAATGGCGATTGATTTACTTTGCTGTCACTTAGGCTTAACTGAAGAAGAAGCTAAGAAGCAACTGGGTATCAGTTCAGAGCAAATGATTCAAAAACAGATCGCGGACACTCAGCAATCTCTGATGGGTATTGGCCAAGAGAAATAATCGCGAGAATGAAAAAAGGGCTGCACACGTGCAGCCCTTTTGCTTTTTAACTTCTGTTAAGCCGTAACGACTTCACCAACGAGCGGTGTCACATCAATATACTTACCGAGTTCGCGGCGCTTAGCGCTCGGAACGTATGGTATTTCACCCAGCTTCGGCGCACCGATGCGAGCTTCCAGAATCTCAATGATGTCCGCGTAATGCTCGGTCCCCGGATTTACGCGGTTTGCGACCCACCCCACCACATTCAAGCCATCGGCGCGAATGCTTTCGACGGTCAACTGTGCGTGGCTCAAGCATCCCAGTTTAATGCCGACTACCAGAATAACAGGCAACTTTTCTTGTTTAACCCAAGTCGACAGGCAATCCGTGTCGGAAACTGGCACACGCCAGCCACCAGCACCTTCAACCAGAACGATGTCGGCATTGGCTTTCAGCTTAGCGAGTTTTTCACTCAGCACGCTGTATTCAATGGTGACATTTTCATGCTTGGCTGCAATGTGCGGTGACGCTGGCAGTTCCAACGCATATGGATTGATGTCGTCATAATCCATTTTCTTCGATGCCGCTTGCAACAAGTGCAGTGCATCCGAGTTACGAAAACCGTGCTCGGTTTTGTCACATCCCGCGGCAACTGGTTTGTAACCAATTGTCGACAAATCCTTGGCAGCTAATGCTTGTAGGATCGCTTTAGAAGCGACCGTTTTGCCCACATCGGTGTCCGTACCCGCAATAAAAAAAGCATCTATCATCGATGTATAACCCCTAAACAAACCTGATACGTTGCAGGTAGAAGACCTTGATGGTTGCGATATAGCTGATATTCCTGCTCAACCTGTGCGAGCATTCGACGGCTGGTAAGCCCTTGCGAGCGACCATTCACATGATTCGCGCCAATCCCTTTGAGATCGCGCATTAAAGCGAACGCCGTGTCATACCAGACCGTTATCGTGGGTAAGTCTATGTGATGTTTCTCGCACTGAGCTTGCGCTAACGCAATTTTTACCTGATTGAGCGTGATGAAATGATTGACGTGTTGATGTGCATCAATTTTCATCCATGAACGCTGCAATTCAAGCAAAGAACCATCAAGAAGTGTTGAAAAATAAGCGCTTGCGCCGACTTTTAAAACGCGACGAATCTCTTTAAGTGGTCGTGATAAGTCATCACACCACTGCAGTGCCAAGCTGGAAAATACGCAGTCAAATGTTGCATCAGAAAACGGCAGTGCTTCGGCATCCGCTTCGATATAGCGCATGTTGTCGATTCCGCAGCGCTGCTTGGCCTGCGCTAACATCGCCGGAGACAGATCGACGCACGTCACCCGCGCGCCTCGGCGTTGCAACTCCTGCGAGCAATATCCGGTACCGCAACCCAAATCGAGAATGTGCCAGCCGCTTAAATTGTCCGGCAATTTCGCCAGCAGACGCTGGGCAACATCGCGTTGAAATGCCGCGTGACGATCATAACTCTGCGCCGCTTTGCCAAAGGCTTGGGCTATCGCGGCTTTGTCACTGACGACTGCGCCCAACGCTTGCGCCATTTCACTCATGAGACGCCTCCACACATTGCTTTAAGGTGTCGGCCATCTGCTGAACTTGTTGCGGTGTGTGATGAGCCGTCAGCGTAATTCGCAGCCGCGCGCTGCCACTTGGCACCGTGGGCGGGCGAATCGCCGTCATCCATAACCCCGCTTCACGCATCGCGCTGGCGACATGCAATGCACGCTGCGCAGAACCGAGCACGAACGGTTTGATTGGCGTTTGCGTCGCGACGAATCCCGGCACATCGCGCAGTAATTCGTGATAAAGCGCAGACAGTTCGGTCAGTTTGTCCCGCCGCCATGCCTCGCCTTGAATCATGCCGGCAGCGTGCGTTAACGCATGCGCCTGCGCCGGTGGCATCGCCGTGGAATAGACATGATGACGAGCAAACTGAGTAAGGTAATCCCCCAGCGCGGCGTCGCACAAAATCGCTGCGCCTGACAAACCAAACGCTTTGCCAAACGTCACAACCAGCGCCTGCGGCTTGATTCCGGCCGCCTGACAACTGCCCGCGCCGCGCTCACCCAACACGCCCACGCCGTGCGCATCATCCACCGCGAACCAGGCATTGCTACCCAATGCGGCTTGAATCTCGGCCAGCGGTGCTTGGTCGCCATCCATGCTGAACACGCCTTCGGTGACCACCAGCGTGGCAACCTGCTCATCCAGCAAACGGGTTAAATGAGCGACATCATTGTGCTGAAAACGCTTCATCTGCGCCGAAGACAACAGGCCCGCTTCCATCAGCGACGCGTGATTGAGCTTATCTTGCAGCAGCAAATCGCCTTTTTGCAGCAAGGTAAACAGCAGCGCTTGGTTGGCACTGAATCCAGAGCCAAACAGCACCGCGCGTTCAAACCCGAGCCACTCACACAAGGTGCGCTCTAAGGTTTGGTGCGCCTCGCCAAAGCCGGTCACCAAGGGTGACGCGCCACTGCCGCAACCATACAGGCTGAGCCCCTGCTGCCAGGCGTGAACCAAGGCCGCATCGCTCGCCAGCCCCAGATAGTCGTTGCTGGAAAAATTGACATAACGCTGCCCGCGCTGCGCCAGCAGCGTTTGATTGCTGCGATCCAGCACTTGTAGCGAGCGACGCAGCCCCTGCTGCTCGCGGTCAGCAAGGGCTTGATGAATGCGCGAGTTAAAGGCTGGCATCGTAGAACATGTCATCCGCTGTTGGACGCGCGGCCACGCGTTCTACCACGCGATCCAGCAGTTCGTTTTCAGTAATCTCATCGGGCTTTTGCGCCACTTGTTGGCTGTTGATGCCCAGCTTTTTGAACAGCAGCATGTCGCTGTCTTCCGCCGGGTTAGGCGTCGTCAGCAGTTTGCAGCCATAGAAAATTGAGTTTGCACCCGCCATAAAACACAGCGCTTGCATCTGTTCATTCATCTTTTCACGCCCCGCAGACAGGCGCACCGCCGACTGCGGCATCATGATGCGTGCGACAGCAATCAGGCGCACAAAATCAAACGGTTCGACATCGTCCACTTGTTCCAGCGGCGTGCCTTTGACTTTCACCAGCATGTTGATCGGCACGCTTTCCGGATGCACTGGCAGGTTCGCCAGTTCCACCAATAAGCCAGCGCGGTCATTGGTGCTCTCGCCCATGCCGATGATACCGCCCGAACAGATCTTCATGCCCGCATCACGCACATGGGACAGCGTATCGAGACGATCCTGGTAAGTACGCGTGGTGATGATGTTGCCGTAGAACTCCGGCGAGGTATCCAGGTTATGGTTGTAGTAATCGAGGCCCGCATCCGCCAGCTCTTGAGCCTGATCAGAGGTCAACATGCCCAGCGTCATACAGGTTTCCAGCCCCATGCCTTTCACGCCGGAAATCATCTCTTTGAGCAGCGGCATGTCGCGCGCTTTCGGGTTTTTCCACGCCGCGCCCATGCAGAAACGGGTTGAGCCTGAGCTTTTGGCTTTTTGCGCAGCATCCAGCACGCGTTCTACTTCCATCAGACGCTCTTTATCGACATCGGTGCGGTAGTGCGCGCTCTGCGGGCAGTATTTGCAATCTTCCGGACACGCGCCGGTTTTGATGGAGAGTAATGTGCTCACCTGAACATGGTTGTGCGGATGATGCTGGCGGTGGACGAGTTGAGCGTCGAACAGCAGATCCATAAACGGTTTTTCAAGCAGTGCTTTGACTTCAGCCACTGTCCAGTTATGACGAATTTCCACGTGTAATCCTTGTTGGTGTTATTAGTTTTATGCCCAAGTGACCGGGTGTTTCAGGCTGGCGAACCAAAGTCGTCAATGCTCCGCAACGCCCTGTGGCATGGGGATTATGCTTGGCTAGTCTACTGACACACGTTAGACTGTCAACAACAAGAAAGATCAATAGTTTACACTTGATTATTTTTTAATCTTATTTTTATTGCGGAATTGTCATGGATTTAGCCTTCGATCGCCAGCACATCTGGCATCCCTACACCTCAACCCTAACACCTCTGACCTGCTATCCGGTCACGCATGCTGACGGTGTTTTCATCTATCTCGAAGATGGAAAAGCGCTGGTCGACGGCATGTCCTCCTGGTGGTCAGCCATTCACGGATACAATCATCCCCGTCTGAATGCCGCGGCTCATCAGCAGATCGATAAGATGTCTCACGTCATGTTTGGTGGCATCACCCACCAGCCGGCCATTGAGGTATGCCAGCGCTTGCTCTCTCTGGTGCCGAATAATCTTAAACATGTATTTCTCGCCGATTCCGGTTCCGTGGCAGTGGAAGTGAGTTTGAAAATGGCGCTGCAATACTGGCACGCCAAAGGAGAACAGCGCCCAAAATTCCTCACCCTGCGCCACGGCTATCATGGGGATACCTTTGCTGCGATGTCGGTCACTGATCCGGATAACTCAATGCACACGCTGTATAAAGGATTTCTCCCTGAGCATCTGTTTGCCGAATCGCCCAACACCGGCTTTTGGGAAGCGTGGGATGAGCGCGATATCGAAGATTTTCGCCATCAATTAACCGAGAATCATCGCCAGATCGCAGCCGTCATTCTTGAACCTATTGTGCAGGGTGCGGGTGGCATGCGCATTTATCACCCGGAATTCTTGCGTCAGGTACGCGCTCTGTGTGATGAGTTTGACGTGCTGCTGATCCTCGATGAGATCGCCACGGGCTTTGGTCGCACCGGCAAATTGTTTGCGTGTGAACATGCGGACATTCAGCCGGACATTTTATGTGTCGGGAAAGCGCTCACCAGCGGCTACATGACCTTATCGGCCGCACTGACCACCAAGGAAGTCGCTGATACGGTCTGCGGTGGCGAAGCGGGCTGCTTTATGCATGGCCCAACCTTTATGGGCAACCCGCTGGCGTGTGCAGTCGCCTCGGCCAGTCTGAGCCTGATTGAAGAAGGACATTGGCAGCAACAGGTGAAGCAGATTGAGTTGGGCTTTGCCGAGCGCTTGCCGCTGCTCAATCGCTACCCGCAAGTCAAAGCCACGCGCTGGCTCGGGGCGATTGGTGTGGTTGAGACGCATCAACCGGTCAACATGGAAGTGATTCAGGCGCTGTTTGTGCAGCATGGCGTGTGGATTCGTCCATTTGGTCGCTTGATTTACATGATGCCGCCATTTATCAGTGAGCCACAGCATCTGGATCAACTGATTCAAGCGGTGGAAGCGGCGCTCCAATCTCCGGAATGCTTTTTGAGTGATGCCGACTGATTGAGTCAGATTCAATGACGCGTTTGAGCGGTGTTTTTCGAGAAAAGAACCCGTCATTCACGGAGACAACAAAAACCTGGCGACTGAGGCCAGGTTTTTGAGTTAACTGTTTGATTTGTCAAGCGAGCGCCGTTTCACTCAGCAGCACGTACACCTGCCCCTCTTCCACCAGCACACGCCAGGTCTTAAGCGCCACATCCTGTTTTTCCACACACTGCCCTGTCAGTAAGCTGAAATGTTGTTTGTAGAGTGGCGAGGCAACGCACGGCTCTCCTTTCACATCACCGACAATGCCGCGAGCCATCACATAAGCCTTGCCAATGGGGTCCCAGTTTTGCAGCGCATACACGTGCGGCTCATCACCGGGCAGATAAAATAGCGCTGCTTGTTGATCGCCAATCCACGCGCCACATCCTTGAAATGGCGTCAGCTCGCTCAAATGACACACTTGTTGTTTCATGATGATATCTCCTCGCTAACCGGAATACGCTGACCACGCAGGCGCTGATATGGCAGGCTCACGCTGCCCTGTTCGTGATTAATGAACGGACGGAACTTACGCAGTTTGTCCTCATTTTCAAGCGTACTTTTCCACTCGCATTGATAGGTATCGACCACACGCTGCATCTGGTTTTCCAGTTGCTCGCACAGTCCGAGCGAATCGTCCAGTACCACCTGTTTGAGATAATCCAGACCGCCTTCCAGATTGTCGAGCCACACCGATGTGCGTTGCAGCTTGTCGGCAGTGCGGACATAGAACATCAACACGCGATCAATCAAGGTCACAAGCTGCGATTTGGTTAAGTCAGAAGCCAGCAGGTCGGCATGACGGGGGCGCATGCCGCCATTACCGCACACATACAGGTTCCAACCCTTTTCGGTCGCAATGACACCGATATCTTTGCTCTGCGCTTCAGCACATTCGCGTGTACAACCCGAGACGGCAAACTTGAGTTTGTGCGGTGCGCGCAAGCCTTTGTAGCGATTCTCCAGCTCAATCGCCAGCCCAACCGAGTCATCCACGCCATAGCGGCACCAGGTTGAACCGACACACGATTTCACCGTTCGCACCGACTTACCGTACGCATGGCCGGTCTCAAAGCCGGCGTTAATCAAGGTGCGCCAGATCTCAGGAAGTTGCTCCATTTGCGCGCCGAACAAGTCAACCCGCTGACCACCGGTGATCTTGGTGTACAGATCGTACTGCTTCGCCACTTCCCCCAGCACGATCAGTTTTTCCGGCGTTATTTCGCCGCCCGGCACGCGTGGCACCACAGAATAAGAGCCGTCTTTTTGCAGATTCGCCATAAAGGCATCGTTGGAGTCCTGCAGCGCACTCAGCTTCGGTTCCATAATGTGCTCGTTCCACAAAGAGGCAAATACCGAAGCCGCGGTCGGTTTACACAAATCACAACCCAAGCCGTGGCCGTGTTTCTCCAGCAAGGTGTCGAAATCTTTGATTTCTTCAACCTGGCAAATGTGGAACAGCTCCTGACGGGAGTATTCAAAGTGTTCACAAATATGATTGTTCACTTCCACGCCCATGGCCACCAGTTCAGCGTCCAGCACCGATTTCACCATGCTGGAACAGCCGCCACAGCCCGTGCCCGCTTTGGTGACGGATTTGAGTTCATTGAGCTCGGTCGCGCCAGCATGAATCGCAGCCACCAGCGCGCCTTTAGTGACGTTGTGGCACGAACAGATCATGGTGTCGTCCGATACTTCGCCGCTCAGCATCGACATATCAAACAACAGATGCGCCGGATGATCAGGCAGCACGGTTTGGTTGAGATACGCCTGCAGCAACGCATCGTAGTCGCTGTTGTCACCCACCAGAATCGCGCCGAGTAATTGGGTACCACTCGCATCGACGATCAGTTTTTTGTAGGTTCCCTGTACCGTGTCCTGCAACACCAGTTCCTGCGCGCCCGCGGTTTGCATCTGCGCGTCACCAATCGAGGCCACATCCACCCCCAACAGTTTGAGTTTGGTACTCATGTCCGCACCCGTGAAACTGCCACTGTGTCCCATCAACTGGTCAGCCACGGCGCGCGCCATGGCGTAACCCGGTGCCACCAGGCCAAAAATCCGTTGTTGCCACAGCGCACATTCGCCAATGGCGTAGATGTTCTCATCGCTGGTTTGGCAGCTGTCGGAAATGACAATGCCACCACGTTCGCCCACCGCTAAACCGGACTGACGCGCCAATGCATCCTGCGGGCGAATGCCGGCAGAAAACACAATCACATCCACTTCCAGCGGCTCTGCATCTTTGAATACCATGCGATGCTTGGCGCTTTCGCCGTCAATGATGCGCTCAGTCCCCGTTGAGATATGCACCGTCAGGCCAAGCTGCTCAATTTTCTGTTTCAGCACACCACCCGCACCATCATCGAGCTGAACCGGCATGAGTCGCGGCGCGAATTCGATCACATGCGTTTCTAATCCCAGCAGACGCAGCGCGTTGGCCGCTTCTAATCCCAGCAGACCACCACCGATCACCGCCCCCGTGCGAGCATGTTCACACGCATTGCGAATCGCAGACAGGTCGTCCAAAGTCCGATAGACAAAGACGTTGTCACGCTCTGAACCCGGCACGGGTGGCACAAACGGATAAGAACCGGTTGCCAGCACAAGGGAGTCGTAACCCAGCACATCTTCGTCATCCAGAATAATGCTTTTCTGCACTCGGTTAATGGCCGTGACCTGGCTACCCAGGATCAGATTGATCCCGTGTTTTTGATACCACTCTTCGCTGCTCAGCATCAGATCATCATGCGATTTACCGGAGAACAGCGACGAGAGTTGTACGCGGTCGTAAGCGATAAAACGCTCCTCGCCAATCACGGTAATTCGTTTTTCAAGGTGGGCTTGTTTTTCCACCAGCTTAGCAACCAGATGGTGACCGACCATCCCGTTGCCGATAATGACAATATGTTCCATCATTTTGCGTTTCCTTATGCAGTTTTGGCGACTGGTGCAGCAGCAGGTTGACGACCTTCAGATTTCGATTGTTTCTCATACAAAAAGCGCAGGACCGACTGACGATATTTCTGATACGTCGGGTCATCCGCCAGTTGAACGCGATTGCGTGGGCGCGGCAGTTCAATGTTGAGCACTTCGCCGACCGTCGCAGCCGGACCGTTGGTCATCATGACGACTTTGTCCGACAGCAGCACCGCTTCGTCCACGTCATGGGTGATCATGATGACGGTGTTATTCAGCTCGGCCTGAATCTCCATCAGCGCATCCTGCAAACGAGCACGGGTTAAGGCGTCGAGTGCACCGAACGGTTCATCCATCAACAACACTTTCGGTTGCAGTGCCAGCGCGCGGGCAATACCGACGCGCTGCTTCATCCCACCCGAGATCTCATCCGGCTTCTTATCCGAGGCGTGCGCCATTTGGATCAGGTCGAGATAATGTTCAACCTGCTGTTTAATTTGGGCTTTACTTTGTCCTTTGGCGACCTGTTTCACCGCCAGCTCAACGTTTTGGTACACCGTCAGCCACGGCAGAAGCGAATGGTTCTGAAACACCACCGCGCGCTCTGGCCCAGGGCCATCGACTTCGCGTCCATCCACAATCACACCACCGTCGGTGGGCATGTAAAGGCCCGCGACCAGGTTAAGCACGGTTGACTTGCCGCAACCTGAGTGGCCAATCAGTGAGATGAACTCGCCTTTTTGGATCTGCAGGTCGACGTTTTTCAGCGCGACAAACTCACCTTGTGGCGTGGGAAAGTGCATGCCGAGTTGGGTTAAATCTAAAAATGCTTTGGACATATGCCGTTCTCCTTAACGCAGCGCTTGCTGTTTGTTCCAAGACAGATGTTTTTGCAGTTGCAGCATGCCGCGATCCAACAACAGCCCGATAAAGCCAATCGCAATCACCGCCACCATAATTCGCCCCAGCGACGCAGAACTGCCATTTTGAAATTCATCCCACACAAACTTGCCAAGGCCTGGGTTCTGCGCCAGCATCTCTGCGGCAATCAGCACCATCCAGGCAATCCCGAGCGACAACCGCAGCCCGGTGAAGATCATAGGAATCGCTGAGGGCAACACGATGGTGCGAATATGTTGCCACCACGACAGGCGCAGCACCTTGCTCACGTTAATCAGGTCTTTATCCACACTGGTGACGCCAACCGCGGTATTGATCAGCGTGGGCCACAAGCTGCACAGCGCCACGGTAAACAGCGAGTTGACGAACGATTTGGCAAACATCGGGTCATCGCTGACGTAAGTCGCACTCACCACCATGGTGACAATCGGTAGCCAAGCCAGTGGCGATACTGGTTTCAGCAGTTGAATGATGGGGTTGAATGCCTGATACAGTCCGTGGTTGAGCCCCAGTACAATACCGAGCGGTATCGCAATCAAAGACGCCAGCGCAAACCCCGCCGCCACCGTGACCAGGCTGGTCCCGATCTGATCAAAGAATGTCGGTTTACCGGTGTACGGACGAATGCGGACATCCGCATTGGGGTCTTTGGCCAATTTGGCAGCGTTACGCTTCTCCTGGCGTTCAATAAAAGCGTGCGCTTTTTCTCGCTCTTTGAAGTGTTCATTAACCAAGTTGCTGAACTGGGCGAACGTCTGCACCGGTCCTGGCAGCGTACCGAGTGACGTTTCGACCTGTCTGGCGGCGAGGTGCCAGAACATCAGAAAGATAAGGATTCCAATCAGTGGCATCAGCATCACTTTACTGCGGCTGACCACTTTTTCGCGACTGGGGATCAGTGAAATTACATTGCTCGACATAGCAAACTCCTTGCGCTATTGCGTCTCGTCCCTGTGAAGGCAGGTCTGGTGCAGCCGTGTGGCATTGACCCAAAGCACCAGACCCCGTGTTTTATACTTTGTCGTTACCCTTCAGACCGATAGCGAACTTGTTGAGGTAAGCATTCGGTTGATGGCCGTCGTAGACGATGTCATCGATGAAGTGTTTCTGTGGCGCGCGGAAACCGTCTTCATGGTTGAAATCCGGAAAGTCTTTCGCGCTCATCACACCGTCTTCAATCAGAGATTCCGCCGCCTGCTGATAGATATCCGGACGGTAGACCTCTTTGGCGATGTCCATGTACCAGTCGTCCGATTTGGCATCCGCAATCTGGCCCCAGCGGCGCATCTGAGTCAGATACCAAATCGCATCGCTGTAGTACGGATAGGTTGCGTTATGACGGAAGAACACGTTGAAATCCGGCACCTCACGTTTGTCACCTTTTTCGTACTCAAAGGTGCCTGTCATGGAGTTGGCAATCACCTCTTTATCGGCACCGACATACTGACTTTTCGACAGCATCGCGACAGCTTCGCTGCGGTTGGCGTTGTTGTTTTCATCCAGCCAGTGCGCTGCACGAATCAAAGCTTTCACCACGCGAATGTGTGTATTCGGATATTTCTCCGCCCACGCTTTTGATACGCCAAACACTTTTTCCGGGTTGTTTTTCCAGATCTCGTAATCCGTGACCACCGGAACACCTATGCCTTTGAACACCGCCTGCTGGTTCCACGGTTCACCCACGCAGTAGCCTTTGATGGTGCCCGCTTCCATGGTCGCTGGCATTTGTGGTGGCGGAGTGACGCTGAGCAGGACGTCGGCTTTCAACTGACCGCTGTTGTCCCCCGATTGCGGTGCGTAGTAACCCGGATTGATACCGCCTGCCGCCAGCCAGTAACGCAGCTCGTAGTTGTGCGTCGAGACCGGAAACACCATGCCCATGTTGAAAGGTTTGCCTTGGTCGCGATATTGCTGCACCACAGGTTTCAGAGCATCCGCTTTAATGGGGTGAACGATTTTGCCGTCGCTCTCTTTGCTCAAAAACGGCTTCATCTGCTCCCAGGTATCATTGGAAACGGTGATGGCGTTGCCGTTAAGATCCATACTGAACGCCGTGATGACTTCTGCTTTGGTGCCGATACCAATCGTCGCACCCAGCGGCTGGCCCGCCAGCATATGCGCGCCATCCAGTTCGCCGTCAATCACGCGATCAAGCAGCACTTTCCAGTTCGCCTGCGCTTCGAGCGTGACGTACAGTCCTTCGTCTTCAAAAAAGCCTTTTTCATAAGCGACGGCAAGTGGTGCCATATCCGTCAGTTTGATAAAGCCGAACTTCAAATCTTCCAACTCTGGCTCACCCACCTGAGCATAGGCTCCGGCGCTCAGCAGTGAAGCGCTCAACAGTAAGCTGCGCATCCATGGTGTTTTCGATTGCATCGCAATACTCCCTTTCCTTGATTACAAATCCTGTCTGATTCCAAAACTTGCTTGATTCAAAAAGCCACAAAAAAGGCGCTACTGCTTCTCAGAGCAGTAGCGCCTTTGCTATTTCCGTCATCACCGCCGTTGATGATGTGGGTCAGCAGCCTTGCGGCTTATTCCAAATTGTCGGATGTACTTCATTTCCGTTACTGAAGATGACAATCCAAGTTACATGCCAGTTTTTATAGTTATTATTTATCAATAGGTTAAGTTGAACTTCTGAGATATTTACTGTTTTCGTGCTTTGTTTATGTGCAAAGTGCACCAGTGATAAGAATTCCACCTAACCCCAAAGTATTATCAAACACCCAGACCTTCCATAGTGTGAATCACGTTCTTCGCCACCTGCGCCAGTGACAGGCTCGACTGCATCGCGCTACTGCGCAGTGCGCGATACGCTTTATCTTCATCCAAACCATGCAGACGCATCAGTATCCCTTTGGCCTTTTCGACCCATTTACGCTCTTCCAGTTTTTGCGTCAACGACTCGATTTCCTGCGCCATCGCCATACTGGTCTCACGCACCTGCTTGGCATAATCAATCCAGGGCTTGAGCTCAAACGCCGAGTCAAAAGGCAACAAAACGAAATCGTGATGTTGCGGTAAGCGATTGATATCGTTCACCTGAAGCTGTTTAAGAATCACCAGAAGCGGCACCTTACGCTGGGAACAAAACTCAACAATGAGCCGCAGCTCTGCACTCGGTTGGCGCCACGACACCACCACAGTGGGTGAGGATTCTTTGTCGATCATGCGCTCCAACTGAGCCAGTTGGCAGAGCAGGATCTGGTCGTAGTGCAACGCAAGTTTGGCACTGATCCCGGCCTGATCGCTGACGCTGTCACAGCACACCACAATGGATTGAGAAGAGTGAGAAAGAGACATAGCCATTCCTTGTTGTGTTCAAACTCTATGGAATGAAACTGCAAGGAGTGCGCCATGTTGAAGATACGAAATTTAGCCAAATAAAAACAATAAGATAAAGTTAATATCTGACAATTCATAACTCTTTAGGGCTAGATTAGTCGGTGCACCCAAAAGTGCTCACGACCTTCCCGGCGCCCTCTTGTTGCAGAGGAGCGCTCAGGAACGGTGACACATGTTGACTTCACGATGTGATAGTTTAATGACTTAGTCGCTTTGTTGCGTCAATCCGCCATTTGATGTGGCAGAGGAGAAAAACGCAGGGGTGAATCAGTGCGTATCGACATAGGTTTGCCAATAGCGAAAGGCCGTCGCCATCGCGGTATCGCGATCGAGCGTCTTCGCAAACAGGACAGCGGTCATGGTCGCAACGACACTGTTCGCCATCTGGACCCACTCTTCTTGCGGTGTACCCATTGGGCAGGTGTTAGGCAGCGCGATGTCTGAGACAAACTGCTCAGGCCAATAGTAAGAGTGCACGCCATCGGTCTGGCTGAGCCACACCGTCTGGCTCACCTTCGGGTTGTACTCCGACTCGCCGGACTGGCCTTTAAATGAGATAACCGCATGGGCGGTTTTGCCAATCACGTGCTCAACTTCCGCGTGCAGTTGCTGAAAACCCGGATGGAAACTGCCTCGCAGACCAATTTCACCGCCGCCAGGATTCAGCGCCCGCACTACCGTGTTGATCGGTGTGCGCAGGCCGTAGCGGTTTTTCCAGCCAATCATCACCTCGGCTTGCGGCGCAAAATGACGCAGCGGCAGATACGCAATGTTGCCTGTTTGCAGCAGCGCTTTAGCCTGCTCTGCATCCTTGGCTAGCGGAACCTCACACGCAGCCAAATAAGCTTCTGCATGCTCACGTGACGCCGGTTTGTCGTTGTAGCCGTGCATCAGTACTTTGTGTCCGTTGTCAGCCATGATTTTGGCGGCCAGCAGATGCCAGGGTTTACCCGCCGCGGCACGTTTTCCGGCGTAACACGGCCAGTCAATCTCCGCGCCAATACTCGGCACTCGGGACTGAAACGCTTTCACAAATCCGGCGATCTCAGCATTGGTTTCGTTTTGCACTCGGATCAGCATCAACAGCATCGCCATCTGATCATCGCCCACGTCTCCGTTCAGGTAGTCATCCATCACCTGAAATGCCTGCTCAAAACTGAGCGGTTTTCGGCCGCGTTCACCGCGGCCGACAGTACGAATACAGTCCAGAATTGTGCTCATTGAGTCCTCTTAATAAGCCGGGGCGCTTGCAGGTTGCGAATGTGACTGGGTCACCGCGTGCGCCGTTTGCATCAGTTGCTCCCGAAGTTTTACCACGTCTCCCATAATGATCAATGCCGGACTGAGACCTTTGAGTGCATTTGCTGTTTGTGTGAGCTGATTGAGCGCAAAGGTCACGACCGTTTGCTGCTCAGAACAGCCTTGGCCGACCACAGCAACCGGCGTTGAACCACTGAGACCCGCGGACATTAAACCCTGTTCAATCGCATCTGCTTTTTCCAGCCCCATGTAGAACACCAGCGTCTGACCGCTGCTCACCAAACCCGCCCAGGCAGGCAATGCACCCGTGACGACTTGGCCGGTGATTAACGTCACGCTGCGCGAGACCTCTCGATGTGTCAGCGGAATCAACGCGCTTGACGCACAACCGATAGCGGCTGTAATGCCCGGCACCACTTGATAGGCAATGTTATGTTTGACCAGCGCCAGCGCCTCTTCACCACCGCGGCCAAAGATGAACGGATCGCCGCCTTTCAGCCGCACTACCTGTTTACCTTGCTGAGCGAAATCGACCAGCAGCGCGCTGATGGCTTCCTGTTTCATACTCGGCTGTCCGCAACGTTTACCCACATACACCATCTGCGCATCGGGATTGGCGAGTTCGAG
>ERZ1673961.66-NODE-66-length-53389-cov-7.938313_pt1 | contig 53389 bp, 45 predicted proteins | sample MGYA00580189_ERZ1673961 | MGnify/ENA primary metagenome ERZ1673961 (study PRJEB41334, sample SAMN05608105) | rock metagenome | biome: terrestrial subsurface; feature: shale formation; material: shale | place: USA: Pennsylvania ... | reverse complement strand
GTACATCCTATCAAATGGTCTACAACACGTAGATTGGAACTTCATTACTGATAATTATACGCGCACAGGTGAAGAGCACGGTATCTTCCCAATGATTGTGGCGACCATTTACATGGTTATCGCTTCTATCGCAGTGGCAGCGCCACTCGGTATCATGACGGCAATCTACTTGACCGAATACGCGAAAGTGGGCAGTCGTTTGGTGAAAATCATCCGATTCTGTACCGAGTCATTGGCGGGTATCCCGTCGATCATTTTCGGCCTGTTTGGTATGACTTTCTTCGTGGCGATTCTTGGCCTTGGCTTCTCGATTCTGTCGGGTGCATTGACGCTAAGTATCCTAATCCTGCCAGTGATCATCCGTACAACGGAAGAAGCGCTGATGGCAGTACCACAAACGTACCGTGAAGGCTCTTATGGCCTCGGTGCTTCTAAGATTTACACTATCTGGCGTTTGATTCTTCCGAGCGCAATGCCAGGTATCTTAACCAAACTGACTACCGAACTGTTTACCGTTGAAGAATGGAATCAGGCTTACGGTACGGCAACGGTGCTTATTGTGGTTGTTCTTTTGATCAACATGGTGACTAAACTGATTGCAAGACGTTTTAACACTGCAACTTACTAACAAAACAAATTAAGAACGCACGTTAAAAGACACGAATTTAAGATTTAAGAGATTAAGAACATGAACAAGTTTGATATTGAAAACCTAGACCTTTTTTACGGTGAAAACCAAGCACTGAAATCAATCAACCTGCCTATTCCAGTTCGTCAGGTAACGGCACTAATCGGCCCGTCAGGTTGTGGTAAGTCAACACTTCTGCGTTGTTTGAACCGTATGAACGACCTGATTGAAGGCGTAACCATTACTGGTAAGCTGGCGATGGATGGTGAAGACATCTACGGCAATATTGATGTCGCGGATCTTCGTATTAAAGTCGGTATGGTATTCCAGAAGCCAAACCCATTCCCAATGAGCATTTACGAGAACGTGGCTTATGGCTTACGTGCTCAAGGTGTTAAAGACAAAAAGTACATTGATGAAGTGGTTGAGCGTTCACTGCGTGGCGCAGCACTTTGGGATGAAGTGAAAGATCGTCTTAAGTCACACGCTTTTGGTCTTTCTGGTGGTCAGCAGCAGCGTCTGTGTATCGCACGTACGATCGCGATGGAACCCGATGTAATCCTAATGGACGAGCCAACGTCGGCGCTTGACCCAATTGCAACGCACAAAATCGAAGAATTGATGGAAGAGCTGAAGAAGAACTACACCATCGTTATCGTGACTCACTCAATGCAACAGGCGCGTCGTATTTCTGACCGCACTGCGTTCTTCCTGATGGGAGAGCTGGTTGAGCACAACGATACGCAAGTGATCTTCAGTAGCCCACAAGATGACCGAACTCAAGGTTACGTAAACGGTGACTTCGGTTAATCAACAATATTTATTGGCATAAATACATAACTATAAGCGATGGTAACTTTGCCCCTCTATATGAGGGGCTTTTTTTATAGCTTTTCAAGCTGAGGGCTAGATTGAATTTTTTTCGCCTTTGACAGCTTATTAATATTGTCGAGTAAAGAATCTGAATTCCAAAGTTGCTGCACGGCACTGAAGCGGGCTTGATTCATCACTTCTAGATCGTGCTTCACTGCTTCCACGACTTCTGAATTCAACGATTCACGGTTTGCATCTAAATATTCGTTAATGGCTCTTTCAATTTTGGCGGCATCGCCTTGCTTGATAACTGCCTTAAGCCTGTCAACGTTCAGAGGAGCTTGCGAATTTATCTCTTGATTTTTACTTTCGTGAGGACGCTTTTTCCAAACCACAACCGTGATGATAGATGTTATTACCCACAGTCCTGCGAAGACAAAAGTGAGCACTCGCCACAGTTCACTGACGCCACCTTGCGTAGGAGGAGTCGCTGTCGTTGCTGGCGTTTGTGGCAGAGTCGTTTCTGGCAAGGTGATCAAGCCCATATCACTTTGCTCTACATCCAGTTCAATGGCCTCTATCGTCGCCTTTTTGGCTTCGTCCTGAATGCTGTTCCACCAGTTTAGTGTATAACCGGGCAGGGAATAAGTGCCTACTTCCGTTGGTATGATCACTTGTTTCACCGTCATGACCAGAGTGCCATCTCGCGTCGTTGCAAACTGCGGTTGTTCTGGATACACACGCAGTGACGTTGGGTAATCCATATCAATTCGAGGTAAGAACTCTGCTTGGGTTCCACGCGCCTTGATTTGAATAGTGCGAGTGATGGAAGAGCCTTGCTTTACTTTATTCAGTTCATTTGGCGATAACTTGTTACCCTCGTCGTCTTGCCAACTTTGCGTCATCTCTAACGCTGAGGCTGGCAACCATTTCCCCTGAAACTCCGCAGGAATGGCTTTGACCGTAATCGGCATTTGTTCAATGTTGGTTTTGATTGGCATGACCTTGGTCGAACCCGTCAGGCTATCACCGTAAATGTACGAACCTGTCAGCTGTGGACCATTTAACGTGTAAGTGCCGGCAGTATCCGCGGTCAAACGAAAAGATTGCTCTACAACCGTCACTTCAAGCCCATCCATGACTTGCTGACCTTGTTGCATTTCTCCAACGGGTTCGAGTTTCATCCCGTCAATGCTAGGTGGAATGATCTTAGGGTTGTCCAAGCGACGAGTATCCGCTTTGATAATGAGCCGCATACGTAAGTTCGCCGATTGCTGCGGGTATAAAGTATGGTTGTCGACGCTCATTGAGAAGCTGAATAGATCGTCGAGATCAGGTTCCGTTTGACTCGCGGTTACTCGCAATTTAATTGGCTCGGTACTCATTCCGTCCACGGTAAAGCTAGGAATGGTTAACACTCCTTCTTTCATCGGAGCGATAGAGATGCTCCACTCGGTACGTAAATATTTACGACCATTAATATTATTGCTGGAGCGGCCGTAGCGAGGTTGCCCTAAGAAAAAGTCTTTATCTAATACACTGAAATCGATCGCGTCGGAACTCAACTCCGTGTCAGCCATGATTCTCAGATTGATGACTTCGTTTTTCACGGCTTGAGTTTTGTTGACACTCGCTTCGAGACTTTGAGCCATTGCCGAAATACTCGATAACAGGCTGGTCAAAAAAATAAAAACCAGCATTACGCCTTTTTTCATCACAGGCTTACCACTCCTTTTGCGATTGTTGCGGACGTTGTTTTTGCTGCGCTTGCAGCTGCATTTGTGCACGAATCAGAAAGCTTGGATCGCGCGCGCTTTCTACTGCCTCCAGGCGGCGGAATTCAGGATCATCCTGCTGTGATTGGTCTGGTTGAGCCTGTACCTTCATCGGCTGACCGTCTTGCTCAGACGTATTGTCGTCTTTTTGATGGTTGCTTTTTGACTCTTTTTTTTGGTTTTCCTTTTTATTTTCAGTGTCTTGACGATTTTGTGACTGTTGTCCTTGCTCCTGAACCTGATCATTTTGAGACTGTTGCTGCTGTTGCTGCTGTTGCTGCTGTTGCTGCTGTTGCTGCTGTTGCTGCTGTTGCTTCAATTTCTCCTCTACTACCGAGAGGTTTTTCTTCGCTGAGTCGAAATCTGGTTTTTCTTTGAGCAATTCTTTGTATAGGTCCGCAGCTTCTTCGAGCTGACCATTTTGCGCCAGAGAATTAGCGAGGTTATAACGCCCTTCAAATGATGGATTGTCAGAAAACGCTTTGATTGCCATTTCATAATCTCCGCTTTGGTAACTCGCTGCACCTTTCCAATTTGGATCGGTAAACACGCTTTTGGCCTTCTCAAATTCGCCTTTTTGATAGAGCTCGGCACCTTGCTGGTTTTCATTTAAGAATGGATTAGCTTCAACCTTAGCAGTCCAGGTCAATGGCGTAAGTCCGGCGATAAATAGCCAAATGACGCCGCGACGGAAAAGCAAAGCAGCAGGAAGTAACAGCAACGGCAATAACCAAAAACCATTATTCATTCTCGATCCAGTTTGCACTTCTTCGTTTTGTTTCGCGGCAAAGCTATTGCCCATTTGATTGGTAAAATCAGCAATAGTTTCGACATCCCGGTTGTTATATTGAATCGGAATAAATAGTCCGCCAGTTTGATTGGCGAGCGTCTGCAGGTTCTTTAAATTTGTTTTTGCGACTACCGTTGTCCCTTGGCTATTCTTGAGCAGGGAGCCATTTGGCAGCGCAATTGGTGCACCATTTGATGTGCCTATTGCAAGGACAGATACACGGAATTTTTTACCTTTTAGCAGGTTAAGTGAGTTGGTTAGTTCAGCATCGTCAAGATCGTCGGCTAATACAATAATGTCACCTTGATTGGTTCCTGCTTGCGAAAACTGATTTAACGCCAACTGAATTGCAGATGGCAGGTTAGCCCCTTGAAAAGGCATCAAGTCAGGGGATAAGTTCTCGATAATGCCAGCTAACGTGTTTGAGTCGGTTGTGAGCGGGCTCAAGCTGTACGCATCACCAGCGTAGGCGACAAGCCCTGTTGCACCTTCTTTCCAGTTAGGCAGCAAGTCTAGAGCTTTATAGCGAGTTTGCGCTAATCGGTCTGGTTTGATATCCGTCGCATACATGGATCGCGACATATCGAGAACCAAAATGCGGTTTTGACTCAATTTAAAGCTTGGGCGTTCATTCGATTGCCAGCTTGGGCCTGCCAGTGCAATACAAGCTATGGCCCAGGTGACTCCCCAAACGGTAAAGGTGTGCTTTGATTGCACAGCGTTTCCCAACACTTTCGCTAAGTGAGGAGCAATAAGCGTTGTTCTTTTGTCCGTCAATTTTTTATTTAGCGTGAGCGCGATGGGGATCGCGATCAGTCCAGTCAGCCAAAGTGGGTGGAGGAAAATAAACTCAGCCATGTTTTCTCCTTAGGAAGAATAACAACACAGATAGTCCCAATGCTGCGCTCAGTGGGTAGCGGAACCATTCGGATTGAGGACGCCACGTTTGTGTGTCGCTGGAGACAGGTTCTAATTGGTTAATGGTTTCGTAGATGTTTTCTAGCTGTTCTGTATCTCTTGCGCGGAAGTATTGACCACCCGTGACTTCGGCAATTCGGGTCAGGGTCTTTTCATCAAGATCGGCTGCGGTATCGACTTTTCGCGTCATAAAAAACTCTTTGACCATCATTTCACCCGCACCCACGCCCACGGTATAAATCGTCGCGTTGTATTTCTTGGCGATTTCCGCCGCCTCAATAGGGTCTAATACGCCTGCGGTATTTCCGCCGTCACTGAGCAAAACCATCACTCGCTGAGGTGCGTTACTATCGACAAATGTTTTGGTCCCTAAACCAATGCCGTCACCCATTGCGGTGCTTTGCCCAACTAATCCAATAACGGTTTGGTTGATTTGTTGTATGACTGCTTGTCGATCTGCGGTAAGGGGTGTTTGTAAATAGGCATGATCGCCAAACAATACAACACCCAAGCGATCGCCTTTACGCTTCGCGACGAAATCAGATAAGACTTTTTTTACAGCGGTAAGCCGGTCGGTAAACTCACCGTCCAAATTCATGTCTTCTTTTTGCATTGAACCTGAAAGGTCAACGACCAACATTAAGTCTCGATATTTCGGTTGAAACTCTATTGGATCGCCAAACCAAACTGGTCGTGCACAGGCAATGATTAGTAACGTCCATATAGCAATGGACAAGGTCTTTTGCAGCTTTTGTTTCGGCTTGTTGCTGTGTGTATTGTCTGGTAAATAAGCCAGTTTAATCTCTGCTTGCTGGCTTTCTCGTGGTAACAGCTTGTAAACAAGCAAAGGTAGGGGCAGTAAAATCAGTGCCCACCACCAGACAAATTCAATATTCAACCATTGGCTAAGGCCGGTTGCTAAGGTTTGCTCAGTCACGGGTGTTGGCCTTTTTCTTCGGTGGCAAAGCGTAGCTGACCCAGAAAACACAGTCTTCAATTAAATCCTGGTGCTCTCCCTGAGGGGATTTCTGATATAAGGCGGCCTGCCACTGTTGTTGTTTATCTAAGAATCGACTCTCTTCGGTATGGTTATCAAGAAATTCATACCAAGCAGCGCCAGTGAGCGGTGCAATATCTTCGCGAGGAAAGTAACTCAACGCTGCCTGACGTAAAATCTCTAAAGCAGAAGAAGGGGTATGAGGCGTGACTGAGTTTGTCAGAAGCTTCAGTGCTGTTCGTTTAGCGAGAAGACGTTTAGTACGCCATTTGAAATAGAGATATACGCCTAAAATCGTTAACACAATACCTGTCATCAGTGCCCACCACCCCCAAGCGAGTGGCAACCAATCCGGAGCATTAGGTAAAATTAAAGGTTCTAGGTTTAAGCTTTGGTTATTTGTTGTCATTGTTATTACTGCTATTAGAAGAAGGCTGCTAGCTTAGTTGCTGGATTAATGGAGAGCCACTAGAGAGGCTGCTAAATGGAATCGCCATCGAATGGCATAGTTGTTTGATGGATTCCTGATGAGCGGTAAAGTGCGATTCGAGCTCACTTCTCTCTCCTTTGGAACCAAAGTTGAACCACTGACTACGACGACCATCAGACGCTTTTACTTGTCCTCGGAAGTCCGTCTCTCCCTTTTCTAATGGGTCAAAAAACTGAATGGCTCGAACAGAGTTGTGTTGTTTCAGCCGACGCAATTGAGTCAGTTCTTTTTCACCCGTTTGTGAGAAATCACTCAGCAAAATTAGCTCACTGCCTTTAGGTGTGAGGGTGTGGAGTGTTTCGAATACTTGTGAATAAGGCATCGAACGGCTTCCATTTTCTTCTAAGAGCGACAGCTGTTTATTATGTATGTTTAGAATGGCATGAACGATCCGCAAGCCCTGTTTTTGTAGGGAAGACGGACGAAACTCCAGGCATTGATGCCCGTCATCAATGACAGCCCCAATGCGGTCTTTCTTCGCCAGCGTTAGCCAGATTAATACACTGGCAAAATGGGCCAGTTGAACGGACTTCAGTACATACTTTGAGCCAAAGTAAAGACTTGAGCTCAAGTCGATGTATAAAATCACCGCTTGCTCTTTGTCTTCGGCGAACAATTTAGTGTGCGCTTTGCCCGTGCGTGCGGTGACGCGCCAATCAATACTGCGAATGTCATCTCCGGCTTGATATTGGCGTACTTCCATAAAGTCCATACCACGACCTTTCTGCCGACTGGTATGGCTACCGCTCATCTGTGACCAAATACTTTGCGCTGGTGGTAACCATCGGATAGATTGGGTCCGATGATGCAGCAGTTCTTCTAAGGTTAATGTCACTCCATTCGCATGGGGTGGCAATGGCTCTTTTGCTGACATATTACTCACCCAACTTTATGCGCTGCCAACAAGGTTAAGTAGCTTATCAATGACTTGGTTTGCACTGATGCCTTCTGCTTGTGCATGGTAGCTCAGCAGTAAACGATGACGCAGAACGGGGTATGCCATGGACTGTACGTCTTCGGGAGAAACAAAGTCTCGTCCTTTTAACCAAGCATGAGCTCGAGCGCATCGGTCTAAAGCAATCGTCGCTCGGGGACTGACCCCCATCGCTAACCATTTATCCAGTTCGCTGTCATATTCGCTGGCTTGACGTGTCGCCATAACCAAGCGCACGATGTACTGCTCGATCGTTTCTGCCATATGAATATCGAGCACCTCTTTACGCGCGGTGAAGATATCTTGTTGGCTAATACTTGGACGTTCGATTGCGGCTTCGCCTTTTGCTTCCCCACGGTTGATACGCAATATTGCCAGTTCGTGTTCGGCATCCGGATAATTCACTTCCAGATGCAATAAGAATCGGTCTAACTGGGCTTCCGGAAGTGGGTAAGTCCCTTCTTGTTCGATCGGGTTCTGCGTTGCCATGACTAAGAATAGTTCAGGCAAAGCATAGGTGTGGCGCCCGGCGGTTACTTGTTTCTCGGCCATGGCTTCAAGCATGGCGGCCTGAACTTTTGCGGGCGCACGGTTAATCTCGTCGGCCAGAATGAGTGAGTTGAATATAGGACCAGACTGAAACGTAAATTCTCCAGTTTCTGGTCGGAAGATATCAGTGCCGGTTAAATCGGCAGGCAACAAATCTGGGGTGAACTGAATACGGTGGAAATCACCTTCTACGCAGTCGGACAATGATTTGACTGCTCGGGTTTTTGCTAGCCCTGGAGGCCCTTCAACCAAAATGTGCCCGTCAGCGAGCAGGGCAATCAACAGCTGTTTAACCAAGTCCTGTTGGCCAATGATTTGAGACTCGAGGTATCGTTGAAGCGTTTCGAAGTTAGATTTATGCATGTTGTGGACTCTCGATATCCATTTGAGTTGATTATCAGTATTGGTCATTTACTTTGTAGAAAAAGTTCCCAGTAAGACCTTGAAACTTATCTTTTCAATATTGGGTCATTGACAAGTATTACAAGCTTTAAGCTGGGTTAGCCGTGCAGAGGAATGGCGGTAATGAGATGCTTGGTAGCGTGAAGCCGTAGACTTAGATAGAATAAAGACAGTTAATAGTTCAATGAATATATTTAGGTAAGTACTATGAATGATTTCGAACAAGAGCTAGAGCAAATGTCTCAAGAGGTCTCTCAGGAAGAAGAAGTGAAGCTACCTTCGCTGGAAGAGCAGAAGGCGATTGCAGCTGAGCTTAAAAAGCTGGAAGCGGAAGGCAAACTGACTCCTGAAATTCTAGAGCAGTATTTCGGCAAGTTTAACCAAAAGAATGCAGTACCAATTCACTAAATTCTCTAGGAAAAGGGAGTGTTTACTCCCTTTTTCATTCTTACCCGTCAATTTGCAACTAAAATCATTCTATATCAATATGTTAGGTGGCTCGTATTAGTCATTTTCATACTTGACATTGTTGACGCTCTAACCAAATCTATTGTGTAGTTCAATCTATACGGCTAGAGGAATGTTTAGGGAATGGAGTATCACACTAAAGGGGATATCATTTTAATTACTGAGAGAAGTCTACAATCATCGCTGTTGAAGGATGTGTTGGAAACGGAACTCGGTATAAGCGTTATTTTGATAATTCCAGAAAACCTTACCAGCCGATCTCTTAAAGGTCTGCCCATTTCAGCCATTATTTTAGACTTTAGTATTCTGACAGAAGAAACGTTATCGCTATATCGAGACTTCAAAGAGTCACAACTTAAGAGTGTCCAGGAAATCCTGATTAACTGTGACAGAGCCATCTCTACAGAAGATCTCTTCATCTGGAATAGTTTAGTCGGCATTTTTTATACTTCAGATGACGTCCAAACTCTGCAAGTCGGTATAGATAAGATCTTGCAAGGTGACATGTGGTTTAGCCGCAAGTTTTCCCAGCAGTACATTACTCACCTTCGTCAGAACAGCAAGCCAGTATACAAGCATGCCCCAAGCATTTTAACGAGAAGAGAGATGCAAATAATCACTTTTCTTGCAATGGGAGCGTCGAATCAAGAAATCGCGGAACAATTGTTTGTGAGCGAAAATACAGTGAAGACTCATTTACACAACATCTTTAAGAAGATTGAAGTGAAAAATAGAGTTCAGGCGCTTATCTGGGCCAAAGAAAATATTACCGAGTATTCGATGTCTGTCTAAATAGATAAAAACATCAACGTCCTAATTTAGTGATGACTTATATTTATTGGGCGTGATTTAAATAATGAGAAAAGTGTTTCTTTTATGAGAAACACTTTTTTTGTTTATATTTTTATTTATTTTATAATTTTAAAAAAAGAAAAATAGCCGTAATCTATCATTCTTAATACTTAGGGGTGAATTATATCGCTAGTGAGTAACTACTAATTCATAAACATTAAGTCAATGAAAGTATGAGAAACATTATGGAACAGCATATGGAAAAGCCAGAAGTCCTAATGATCACGCAGCAAAGCTTACAAAGTGAAAACTTTAAGGAAATGCTTTCTAAAAACACCGAAACAAAAATAACGATCTTAGACTCTAGAAACCCAAGTTATCATGAATGCATTCCAACTCGGTATTTTTTATTGGTGGATTTTTCGGTGGATATGAACTCCGAAACTTTAGATTACTTAAAGAGTAGTAATAAAGTGCTAGGTACAATAATGATCAACCAAGGACATGAGCTCAATATCGAAGAATTAGCGGCTTGGCCTGCGGTAAAAGGTATATTTGGACCCAGAGATTCGATGGAGAAGGTGTGCGATGGCCTTATTGCCATTATGAATGGAGATAACTGGTTACCTCGTAGGCTGCTAGAGCAAATGGTGAGATACTACAAAGAAAAAGAATTGATACCTATTGTAGAACCAGCGATAGAGGTCGAACTCACCAGACGCGAGATACAAGTTTTGACAATGTTAAAAGACGGTGGCTCAAACATGGAAATCGCTGATTCATTATTTATCAGCGAACATACCATTAAATCTCATTTATATAATATTTTTAGAAAGTTAGATGTAAAGAATAGAACTCAAGCGACAAGCTGGGCTAAAAGGAATCTATAGTAATATTGAATTGTAATCTGATTCAATATTAGTTTTTTCTCATACTGATTAGGTGACTGCATCTGATATTTTATTAAATTAGTATTAGATTTTAATATCACTCCTTATTCAAACTCTTAAACACATGCATGCCTACTAGACTTTCGGTGTCTGGAAATAATCTAATCAGGCCGAAAACAATAGAGATAATTAATTGATGTGCTCAATTGTTTAGCCAAAGCAAAGGGAGTGAGAAAAATGACTATTTATAATGGTACACCAGGGGCAGATGAGCTCTCCGATTTTGATGGCACTTATGATGTGTTCATTGGATACGGTGGCGATGACTTTATTGTTGGCGGTGGTGGTAGCGACTTCATAATCGGTGGTGCTGGTAATGATCGCCTAATCGGCGGCGCTGGTAATGATGTTCTTAAAGCGGGTACCGGTGATGACTATCTCGGCGGTGGCTTTGGGGATGATATCCTCCTCGGGCTGCAGGGCAATAACACGCTAAATGGTAGTACCGGTAATGACGTATTAGTTGCTGGCTCTGGTGATAACTTCATGGTTGGTGGTGAAGGCAGTGACTTATTTCTATTTACCGATAAGTTTGATGGTCACGGCGAGGCAAAAATTGCCGACTTTACTATCGGTGAAGATATGATTCGTATTAATAGCTCTACAGTGACCGATTTCGCTGATTTGACCTTTAGTTACGATGCGGCAGGTAATGCCGTCTTTACCGATGGCGCTGATTTAACCGTTAAGCTTATTGGTGTTACTGAAACAGACATCACTACTTATGGTGCAGATTTATTTATTATCTAAACACTAAATAGGCAGTCAAGCCAGGTGCTAGGCGACGTCGTCTAGTGCCTGCGTTTTTGATTAAACGGAAGTTATCGTGCAGAAAACGGTTTTCAAAGAGGTGCGACAAAAGCTATTCGCGCTTATAGGCTTGTTGGTTGGGTTTAGCCTCTTCATCAACTTACTCATTCTTTCTATACCCTTGTACATGCTGCAAGTGTATAACCGTGTCCTCTCATCATACTCAATAGATACACTCGTTTTGCTCACCGTTATTGTGGTTGCTGCACTTTTTACGATGTCTATTGTTGATATTGCCCGAGCACAAGTAAGCAAATCTTTTGGTTACTGGATGGATACCAAACTGTCCGTGTTTATGCTCAAGCGCAGTATCCAATATCAGTCTCATACTGGCACAAGTTTTACTTCTCAAGTACTCAGAGATATTCAAAACATTAAAGGCTTTTTAAGCAGTCAAGCGCCTTATCCTCTGTTGGATGCCCCTTGGACGCCACTCTTTATCTTATTTGTTTATCTGTTACACCCTTTGTTGGGTCACATCGCATTAGTCGGGTCGATTGTGCTTTTGGGGCTGGGCATTCTCAATGAAGTTTTAGCCAGAAAAGTAATTCAAGAAAGTGAAGTGAAAGCACTCTCCCAAATCAATGATGCCGAACTGGCAACACAAAACTCTAACTCGATCCTTGCGATGGGCATGATGAATGCGTTTTTAGAAAAATGGCAATCACGTATGACTCAGGTCAACTCGTTAGAAGAGAACGTGGCAGGAAAAACCATTTATATAAGTAACTTGTCCAAATTCGTGCGTAGCACATTACAGGTTTCGCTACTTGGTGGTGGAGCATGGTTGGTGATTCAACATGAAATTACCGCCGGAGCAATGATCGCCAGCTCTATTCTGATGAGCCGAGCGTTAGCGCCGATGGAACAAGCGATTGGCACGTGGCGGGGCGCGATGTCTGCCAGAAACTCCTATCAACGTTTAAAGGATATCGACGCTGTCATCAAGCTCGATGAGTCTGATATGCCATTACCTAAACCACAAGGTAACTATGAACTCATCGGGCTAACTTACCGGCACTTTGGCGCAACGGAACCAGTACTTTCGGCGATTTCATTGTCTATTCCCGCAGATGTTTCGGTTGGCTTGATTGGTCCTTCCGGAACGGGTAAGTCGACGTTAGCGCGGTTGATGCTCGGTAACATCAAACCTTCTGCAGGCAAGGTAACGTTAGATGGTATGGAGATATCCACCTGGGCGGCGGAAGATCGCGGTGCTCATTTTGGATACCTGGCGCAAGAAGTTGAGTTATTCCCCGGGACCATCAGGGAGAATATCGCGCGTTTTAAAGATGAAGACCCAGCCAAAGTGATTCGCGCAGCACAGCTCGCCGGATGCCATGAGTTGATCCTCAAAAAGAACAAAGGCTATGACTTTGTTATCGGAGAACGTGGGCGTGGTTTGTCCGGAGGTGAACGTCAAAGAATAGCACTTGCTCGGGCCATATATGGTGAGCCTTCTATTGTCGTATTTGATGAAGCAAATGCGAACCTAGATGGAGAAGGCGAGGCCGCATTTCAACGCCTGATAGCACATTTAAAACAGCAAGGAACGAGCATTATCGTGATCGCTCATAATGCGAGTACGCTAAGGCAGATGGATCGGCTACTTTATTTGTCGGATGGGAGAGTGAAGTTATACGGCGATCGGGATGAAGTACTGAAACGCTTAATGGGTAAAGACAAAACGGATATACCGAGGGTGACAAATGAGCAATCAACTGCCAACAGTCAATAAACCATCCACTGACAGTGTTTATCGCTTTTCTCCCGAGCTCCAACTGAGTTTCAAAAAACCTATTCTGCTGGCGGTTATTGCCACTTGCGTTTTTTTGGGCGGTGTCGGTTTTTGGGCAGCAACAGCGAAACTGGAAAGTGCAGCCATCGCTTATGGGGATTTTTCGGTGCTGAGTAATCGACAAGCCATCCAACATTTAGAGGGCGGGATCATCGAAAAGCTGTTTGTTCAGGAAGGCGATTTGGTTCAAAAGGGTCAGCCATTGATTCAACTGTCCAAACATCAGGCAATGGCGAGATTAGATTCATTGAGCGGACAGTTTATTCACACACTCGCTAAAGAGAACCGTCTTAGCGCAGAGTTGGATGAACTGCCTTCAATTGTATGGTCGGACGATCTCAACAATCTACCTCGTGTTGAAATCGTGCGAGAAGCACAGCTGGTGCAAAGTAAAATATTTGAAGCCAGACAGCGTTACTTTCAAAGCCAGCTAGGGATCATTGAACAAAGTATTTCCGGTGCAAATCTAGAACTGCAAAACCTTCAGCAAACTAAAGTGATTGAAAGAGAAAGATTAAACTTTATTGAAGAAGAGATTGCGAGTAATCAAGCCTTGGTACAGAAAGGCTTCTCCGGCAAGTCAACCTTGCTCCAGCTAAAGCGTCTCGCGGCCGAAGTGAGAAGTACACTTAGTCAATTGGACCGACAATCTCTTACGGTGAATAAACGGCTAGAAGAAAACCAATCTCAGGTTGAAGAGTTAAAATTGGAACGGCTGAATGAAGTCGTTGAAGAGTTAAGAGACACCCAGAAAGAAATTGTCAGCATTCGAGAAGAGTACCGTTCTGCTCAGGACGTGGTAACCAGAACGTCTATCAATGCACCAATCTCAGGTCGTGTAGTCAATATGCAGGTCTTTACCGAACGGGGGGTTATCGGTTCGGGAGAAACGCTGCTAGAACTGGTACCTCAAAACGACCAATTACTGGTAGAAGCGAGAGTGAACCCGCAGGATATCGATTTAGTGAACCCAGGTCAGCAAGCTCGTATCAGAGTAACCGCATTAAATGCGAGAAACTTAGCACCTCTGGACGGAACGGTTCTGACCATCTCTGCCGACAAGCTCACACAGCAAGATCGTGAAGATTTCTATCTGGCCAGAATTGCTGTTTCTCAAGATGACGTCGCAAAATACCACTTAACCTCGGGGATGAATGCAGAAGTTCTTATTCTCTCTGAGCCGCGCACACCGCTAAGCTATCTCGTTAAACCTATCACAGATAGTATGAATAGAGCATTTCGAGAAGATTAAGTACCGCAAAAGACGTTTTGACTTTAAACTGGTTAGTATTCGGCCAGTCTGTTCCGAATCCTTGCTGTTTTTGTATCATTTAGAGAGGCTGAGTCGGACAAGTTGTAGATTTTTTTGCTATTGTTGCCTGCTCCGAGAAATATTTATCAGTAGTTCAATAGCAGGAAGTTGAGAATGGAAAAAGTGCAGTTGGTCGTCAGTTTTCTACTGGCCCATAAAATGCTGTTTACCACATTAATTCTTATTGCCGCGTGGTTAACGCGTCGGACCATTCTCTCTATGATTCGTGGTGATCACACGCTCCTTTCTGAGAAGCAGCGCAGTTGGATGTCGAGAACGAAAAATGGCACCTTTACCATCACGCTGTTGATTCTGTTCGTTCTTTGGCAGTCTGAAATCAGTGAGTTTGCATTGAGTGTGACTGCGATTGCGGTGGCGATAGTCGTGGCTTCAAAGGAGATCATTCTTTGTTTTACGGGGTCTATTCAGCGTGCCAGCTCACGCTCCTTTCGCGTGGGGGATTGGATAGAAGTCGGTAAATTATGTGGTGAAGTGATTGACCACAATATGATGGCAACCGTGATCCAAGAGATCGACCTTCATCATGGTCAGTATCATTACACCGGGAAAACGGCGACTTTGCCAAACAGTATGTTTTTTACTTATCCGGTAAAGAACCTGAATTTTATGAAGCGGTACGTTTATCATAATTTCTCGGTTGTTGTGAGGGACTTTGTTAACTTATATCCACTTTTAACGCCATTAACAGAGAAAATTGACGAACATTGCAGTTACTTCAGCGACGTTGCACATCGTTATAACGCGATGATTGAAAAACACGCTGGTGTCGATCTGCCGGGTGCAGAGCCGCATATTCATATTTCTAGCAATGCGACTGGTGAGCAGATTGTTCACGTCATGATTTTTTGTCCAACGGATAAAGCGAATCACTTGGAACATTTGATTCGTCAGGATTTTATGGACCTTTATGAACAACGCTTCCCGGTAGAAACTCAATAGCTTTTTAAGCGCTGTTTACCAATAAAAACGAAAACAAAACCCGCTACTTTGATAGCGGGTTTTGTTTATTTAGTTGAACTTACTTTTAAGCATCAGGAATAAGAAGTAAGTACTGCCTATTATCGCGACTAAAGTGCCGGCGGCGACTTGGCTAGGATAGATGGCTATCTGGCCCAGCCAATCAGCCCAAAGCATTAGTGTCGCACCAATTAAACTTCCGACCAGCAATTGCTCTTTTACCTTTCTGGCGCCCAGCATCATCGCCATGTGAGGAGCGACCAGACCAACAAAAGAAACGGGGCCGACTGTAGCCGTTGAAAATGCGCAAAGTAGGGCCACAATGGTCAGCATTATCGTATTGGCAACTGAAGGGTTAAGTCCTCTGGCATTAGAAAAGGCGCGGCCAATAGAAATGAGTGTTAACCAGCGTGAAATTGCGAATACACAGGCGAAAAGGATCATGACCGCGATGGTCAATATGACTGCCGTCTGGGAGGTAACACGATAAATCGAACCTGTTAACCACAGTAGGATCTTATAGCTTTCACCAGAGCCTTGAGCCAAAGCAAATTGAACTAACGCTTCTAGCAGAGCAGAAAGCGCAATACCCGACAATACGAAGTTCGAAGGGTTAAACTGGCTTCTTTTACCAATTAGAAGCAACAACAGCAAGACCGTCAAACTGCCTAAAAAAGCCACGCCCCAATTGAATGACGCAAGCAATGCTCCGGACATCACGCCAGTGATTATGATCGCAAATGTCGCACCAGAAGAAACACCGAGAATATCTGGGCTGGCTAACGGGTTATAGACAATACGCTGTAAAATGATTCCCGCAACCGAGAGCGCGATGCCGACAGCGAGCGCAGTAATCATGCGAGGCCAGCGCAGTTGCCATTGAAACTCTCCTGGTAGTGCAACTTGAATACCATTCGCTCCATGAGTAATCAGTGAGTAGACCAGCATTCCAGCAAAGCTCATGATGATTAAGCTCGCGACCGTGACTTTTGATAGCTGCGCTTTGCCCTGACTCATCGAAAGGTTGAGCTGATCCGTTGCGGTGAGCTTTTTACGAGTAAACCAAATTAAAGCAGGTGCTCCGATTGCGGCAGCTGCAACGCCACTCGGAATTGTTTCTTCCAGCCATAAGCTTAATGAGATGGCGAGTGAATCGGTAACAAGTAACAGCGTTGCACCCAATAACAGGCTACTTATCAGTTCGTCACGAGGCGTTCTTGCGCCCATCGAACGAGCAATATTCGGGGTCAGTAAACCAATAAAGCTGATGATGCCGACAGCGGTAATGGACACTGATACGAGCCAGATTCCCATGACCATTAAAGCGCCAAATGCTGGGAGTACGGCTAGCCCTCGTGCGGCAGCACCTTCCTGGCCGAGTTTTAAGAGTGTTAATATGCGCGGTGCAATCAGAACAATAATGAGTGCGATTGCAGAACGTGGTAGCAACCACTCAAACCATTCCCAACTGTATTGAGAGAGATCCCCTGCACCCCACATGAAGATATTCTGCGCGAACTGAGCATTTAGGATGATAATCGCGGTCGCAACGGATCCAAGCAGTATGTTAATGACCATGCCTGATACCACGAGAGGTAAGCCGGTCATATTTCGAATACCCGCGATAGAAATGATCAATCCAAACGCGATAAGTGCGCCTGCCATTGCGGCTAAAGCGGAGTAATCTGCCACCCAATCTACAAACCAGATATTCACCACGACCAATGCTAGCCAGGCACCAGAGGAGGTGCCTAGTGTCAGAGGAGAGGTTAAGTGGTTCTGCGTTAGCTGTTGCATCAAACTGCCGGTTAGTCCAAGCATTGCACCGACGAGTAGGGTGATACATAGCCTCGGCAGTTGAGACTGAAGAAAGAAAACGTCACGAAACTCACTGGCGAGATCTGCTTGAATCAGTAGCCCCCACTGCGCACCTAATGACAAGCTTGTGTCTAATTGCAGGCTAAAAATACTGAGCAACAGAATCAGTGCTAAGTAACCGATGTAATGTTTTATTCTCATTGTTCTGGTGCCAACTCAATTAAACTATCAGTGATGGCTTCAGCCATGTATTGTAAAGACATTGCCCCACCATATGCCCAAACGGCTCTGACTGAATTAACTCTGTGCTTTTTCACAAAAGGCATGGCTTGCCAAAGAGGGGAGTCCTTTAACTTGTCTTCTTGTGGAAACGGCTGCACATATAAGATGTAGCTGTCTTCAAGATTCTGCAGACGATTAATGCGATCTTGTTTCACGCCCCAAGCTTTAGGTGACTCATGTATCGGGTTGTTTAACCCCAGGTGTTTAACCACGTAATCTGTGGTTGAGTTTTCCGTAGACAGAAACACCGTATTCGGCGTGGAAAAGCGCATCACGAGTACTTTAAGCGGATCGGGATAATGCTGGTGGATACGTAAACGCATTTGTTCAAACGATTGATCTAAAGCGGTTAGTTTTTCTTCGACAAGATCTTGCTTATCCAACAGTTTTCCCAACGTACGAAAATGACGGATTGCCGTTTCAGCGGCCGCTTCGTTTTCAGAAAAGTTTGGTAGATAAATCACAGGCGCAATTTGAGACAATAATGGAATGAGATCCTGCTGTGGTGACGCAGCCAAAATGACATCAGGGTTCAAGCTGGCAATTTTTTCTAAATTCGGTTCAGCGCGAGTGCCAATATCTTCAATGGTTTCTGGCGCATAGGGATTGACTACCCACTGACGATAGCCCGATAAGTTCGGTGCAGCTATCGGCTCAACGTCTAACGCAAGAACCTGCTCGAGTATATCCCAGTTTAATGCGACCACCCGTTGCGGTGTTTGCGCAAAAGAGTGACTGCCATAATCGTCACTAATGGTAATGGCAGCATGAGCTTGAGCAAGCATTCCCCCGACAATAATGGCAATGGCAGCAAGGCGCTGAAGTAAATGTCTGACTAAGCGCATACAACGGCTACCTTACGGCTGGCAAGGGTGTCTGCCGGAGTCGGATGATCGATCAGTGTGATTGGTGACTCATAGAGTTCCGACAAACGTGCTTCGTCGAGAAGCATGTCCGCTTTACCTTCAAAAGCGATTTGCCCTTTTTTCAGAGCAACGATGTGAGTGGCGTAGCGAAGCGCCAGATTCAAGTCATGCAAAATAACAATGATCCCGACATTTTCCGTCTTATTTAACTCTGACAGTAATGCCATCAACTGAAACTGATGGTGCACATCTAGCGCAGAAGTCGGTTCATCGAGAATCAAAATCGGTGATTGCTGAGCAAGCAACATGGATACCCAAGCGCGTTGACGCTCACCACCGGATAAATCATCTGCCAGAGCCTGAGCGAACGGCGTGACCCCTGTACGTTGCATCGCTTGAGAGATGATCTGTTTATCTTCCGCGTTCCAGCGACCGAGCGCCCCGCGCCATGGAAAACGTCCCAAACGAACCAATTCTTCTACCGTTAACCCTGCCGAAGCCGGAAGTTTTTGCGGTAAGTAGGCGATTTGTTTTGCCAGTTCTTTGGTTTTGAGAGAGGAGAGGTTTTGACCGTTGAGCTCAACAGAGCCTTTGTCTGGTGACATTTGCCCGGAAAGCAAGTTAACCAGGGTCGATTTCCCTGAGCCGTTATGCCCAAGCACTACGGTGAGTTCATTGGTTGGGATATTGAGTTGATCGATACCGAGGATTTGACGTCCACCTCGAACGATCTGAATATTAGATAGTTGAAACATGGATAGGTCTCAAGATGATACTCCCCTCATAAGAGGGGAGTTGGAAGAACAATTACCAGCGGTAGTTAGCGTTTAGCATCACAGAGCGAGACTGGCCGAAGTAACAGTAGTAATCGCAGCCAGAGATAAACTCTTTGTCCAGAATGTTGTTCACATTAAGCTGTGCCTGCCATTGTGAAGAAATGTCATAAGTCACAGATGCGTCCCAAAGTGTCACAGATGGAACCGTTAGATCCGAGCTCGCCGGGTTGTCTTTAGACTCACCCACGTAACGAACACCTGTTCCAACGTTCAGGCCAGGAATTAGGCGGTATGCGCTGTAATCTACCCATGCAGACGCCTGATGCTTAGGAATAAGCCCCGCTTGTTGCGTGCCCTTGCCGTAAGTCTCGTCAGTTTCCGCTTTAGTGTAGGTGTAGTTAGCCAGTAATTTAACGTCGTCAGTTAACTGAGCAGTGCCTTCAACTTCGACACCAGTTGATGTCACTTCACCAGTCTGAGTTGCCACCCAAGTTGATGGGTTAGTTACGAGTGCATTTTTCTGCGTGATGTCGAACCATGCGATGTTAACGAAGCCATCCATAAAGCTTGGCTCATATTTCACACCCACTTCAACTTGCTCACCCTCAAGTGGTTTGTAGAGCTTACCGGTTGCTGTGTCGATGGTGCTGATCACTTCAAACGATTGAGAGTAGTTGGCGTACGGAGAAAGACCGTTTTCAGCAAGGTACATTAGGCCTGCGCTCAGAGACAGTTCGCCATCATCGCGAGACTCATTCTGATCGACGCTTGCACCTTTACCACTGTTTTCTGTTTTCACCCAATCGTAACGGGCGCCAACATTACCAATCCATTGTTCGTGGAATTTAAGTTGGTATTGCGAGTACACACTGGCCTGATACTTGTCGATCTCGCGTTTAATGTTGTCCGCGGAGTCCAGTGGTGTGTAGTTTCCGTAGCTTGGATTAAATGGGTTTACGGTACCAAATGAATAGTTGTCTTGTTCGTCACCCTTCGTGTTGTGATATTGCAGATCAACACCGACTAAAACTGTATGCTCGGCATTGTCCGTCATCCAGTTACCAACCGCATTGTTGTCGAAGGTGAAACTTTGGTTTTTGCCGTCACGGAATACAATTCCACGATAGTAAAGCGAGTCGTCGTTTAAATCCCAGCCTGGAGATGGCATGCTGTAAACGCTACGCAGAAAGAGCTCGTTAGAACCGTAGTTTGCGTTCTGCGAGAATGTCCAAGTGTCGTTTATATCGTGTTCAAGCAAGTAACCAAGTGAGATTTGAGTACGTTCATACTTGTCGTAATCTGGCTCACCTAAGTTAGTTGATGGATCGATCTTGCCGTATTCCGAGTCGACGAGAGTACCAGCAGCTGGGAAGAATGGGTTAGTTGGCACACCATCATCCTTTAGATAGGTCGCCATCAGGGTCAGCATGGTACGATCTGAAACGTCGATTTCCAGGCTCGGAGCGATGTAGAAACGTTCATTTTCTGTATCGTCCAATTCACCATCCTGACTGGTCATCAAGCCAACCAAGCGGTAACGCATCGTACCTGAATCATTAGCTTCGTCAGCAATGTCAAAGCCTATTGACTGATGATTGTTGTTGCCGACTTCAACCTTTACTTCACCTTGTGGTGTGAACGTTGGCTTTTTCTGAACGGCGTTTACTACGCCACCTGGTGCCGATTCACCGAATAGTATGGCTGATGGGCCTTTTACGACTTCAACGCTTTCCAAACCGTATGGTTCAACGAGCCAGGTGTAGTAGCCGTCACGGAACAAACGGTTGCCGTTCAAGTAAGTAGCGGCATCGAAGCCACGTACTTTAAACCAATCTGTGTCGTTATCAGCGCCATAAGGTTGAGATGTGACACCTGATGTGTAGCGTAACGCTTCATCTAGCTTTTGTGGTGCGCGAACGCGCAATTCATCTTCAGAGATAATGGAAACGCTGCGTGGTGTTTCTTTGGCTGGCGTTTCGACTTTAAGTGCTTGTGCGGTGACTGTGATGGTTTCCATCTCAGTTGAATCATCTTGTGCGTGTGCCATAAACGAAACCACTGCAGCGGGCGCGATAGCACAAACCAACGCTTTACGGACAGCGATGGTGAGAGAGTTATGATTTGTCATTAATACATTCCCGACAATTATTTTAAACAAAAAGCTTAATTGTAATTATTATCATTTAAACTATTGTTTACGTATTTTACTGACTTTTGCATCAAAAGATAGTAAAACGTCTGCAAATTTGATCGATCTAACCAAAGTAGTTGTTATGTTTAATTGGTTTGAAAAACTAACCCAACCGTTTCCCCTGCATGAAACCGAAAAGCCACCCAAGACCTTGTTTGGCTTTTGTCGTTTTTATACACGTGGATTTGAAGTGCCGCTTATTATCATGGCGGTGTTTAGTGCGCTGATTGCGATCACTGAAGTCACCCTGTTGCGCTACATGGGTGAGCTAGTCGATATATTGTCTAACCAGGATCGTGCTACTTTCTGGCAAGATCAGGGCGATCAGATGTTGATGATGCTTTTCCTGGTTGTCGTCGTCATGCCGGCATTAGGCTTTGTACATTCGATGGTGATGCACCAAACACTGCTGGGTAACTACCCAATGTCGATTCGCTGGCTGATTCACCGTTATTTACTTAAGCAAGCAGTTGGTTTCTTCCAGCGAGATTTTGCAGGCCGTGTTGCAACAAAAGTGATGCAAAGTGCGTTGGCAGTTCGAGAAACGGTGATGAAGCTGCTCGATGTACTGGTCTACATCAGCGTTTATTTTGTGTCGATGATATGGATGATGGGAGAGGCAGACGGTTTGCTCATGCTACCTATCGTTATCTGGCTTGCATTGTATGTACTGATCCAGCTCTACTTCATTCCGAAAATGAAGCGCGTGGCGACTGAACAGGCGGATGCGCGCTCTGTGATGACAGGACGTATTGTCGATTCTTACACCAACATCTCTACGGTTAAATTGTTTGCCCATTCTCAGCGCGAACTTGAGTATGCAGAAAGCAGCATGAAGCAGTTCCTGGTTACGGTATACCGCCAGATGCGAATGGTGACTTGCTTGCTGTTTAGTGTCGATGCGATCAACTACTTACTGCTGTTGTCTATTGGCGTGATTTCCGTTTACTTGTGGCTGGATGCGGCAGTAACGATTGGTGCGATTGCTATTGGTATCAGCATTGCGCTGCGTGTACAGGGCATGTCGAAATGGATCATGTGGGAAGTCAGTACACTGTTTGAAAATATTGGTACCGTTGTAGATGGTATCAGCACGATTTCGAACGACGTTGAAGTGAAAGACATACCGAATGCAAAGCCGTTGCAAATTCGACAAGGTGAAATCTGCTTCGATCACGTTGGTTTCAACTACAGCGAAGAAAAAGCCGTATTTGACAATCTGAACCTGACGATTAAACCGGGCGAAAAAGTCGGCATTGTAGGGCGTTCTGGTGCGGGTAAGTCAACATTGGTTAACTTGCTATTGCGTTTTTACGATGTGAATTCCGGTAAAATCTGCATTGATGGACAGGACATCTCACAGGTAGAGCAAGAGTCTTTGCGTCAGCACATTGGAATGATCACTCAGGATACCTCTTTGCTGCACCGCTCAATCAAAGAAAACATTCTATATGGTGATCCAGCAGCCTCTATGGAATCCGTTATAGCTGCGGCTGAGAAGGCACATGCGCACGAATTTATCCAGACTTTGAAAGATGAGCAAGGTAATGTTGGCTACGATGTTGAAGTCGGTGAGCGTGGCGTAAAACTGTCTGGCGGTCAGCGTCAACGTGTCGCTATCGCGCGTGTACTTCTTAAAAATGCGCCGATTCTCATTATGGATGAAGCAACGTCTGCACTGGATTCTGAAGTGGAGTCTGCGATTCAAGAAAACCTTGAAGTATTGATGGAAGGGAAGACGGTGATTGCTATTGCTCACCGCTTATCGACGATCGCTGCGATGGACCGTTTAATCGTGATGGATGATGGTCAGGTTATCGAACAAGGCTCGCATCAGGAGCTTCTGCAACTTAACGGAGTTTATGCTCAGTTGTGGAAACACCAGACCGGTGGCTTTCTGACAGAGTAATATTGGTTGATCTGGAATCACATCAATCTCGGGTTAAAAGGGGAAGCGCAGGCTTCCCTTTTTTATTCCAACAAACATGCAGTGGCACACTATATATCCCGCCGAGGTGGAGCAATTTATGATTCATCTCTATTTTTTATTATTTATAAATTGTCGTTTGACGATGGTTGTCCACAATGGCGGTTATCCACGTGCAACAGAAGATTGCCGGGAATAACAATAATTACAAAGCTGCCATACTGGAAGAAACATGAAAATCAAACCCCTCCCACCTTTAAACAGCCTAGTGGCGTTTGAAGCGTCGGCTCGACATTTGAGCTTTACGCTCGCAGCTGAAGAGCTCAATGTGACTCAAGGCGCAATCAGCCGTCAAATTAGACAATTAGAAGAGTATTTAGGTAAAGCGATGTTTACCCGTGCCAATCGCAGCATCAACCTAACGCCGACAGGCTTGCAATATTATCAGTCGATCAGTCAGTCTTTACTCGATATCGCGCAAATCACCGGAGAAGTGAAAAAGTGGCAAGGGGAGCAAAAAATTACCGTCGCTACGACCAATGCAATGGCTGCCCTGTGGCTATTGCCAAAAGTGGCGGAGTTTCAAAATGAGCATGATGATATCGATATACGAATTCTGGCGTCTGATAACGTACTGGATTTAAGACGCCTAGATTGCGATATCGCACTGTTTTACTGCAAAACACCACCCGCCGAAATGGAAGTGACGACACTTTTCTCTGAAGAAGTTTTTCCGGTTTGCAGCCCACTGTATTTAGAAAAGATTGGTCAACCGACTGAGGCTGAAGAGGTTTTTAATAAAACGCTTCTTTATCTCGAAGAGTCGCAAAGGGACTGGGTCAATTGGGAGGAGTGGTTTGCAGGCGTAAATTTACCGAATATTGTCCCTCGCAACCGAATGAACATTAATAACTACCCTATGTTGTTGCAAGCAGCCATTAATGGTCAGGGTATTGCATTAGCTTGGGGCTCATTAGTTGATGACTATTTGCAAAGCGGTGCGTTGGTAAGGCCTGTCGAGCATGTTCTGGCAACACCATCGAATTTCTGTATGTTGGAGCCTAAAGACAGAGGCTTAATCCCAGCGAGTGTGAAACGCTTTCGCGGTTGGTTGTTGCAGCAATTACCGGATGAAGTCGGTGATCGCGGATTAGCAGAAACAGTCGAATCGTCCAATTCTTAGAGACAAAAAGTAGTAGATATAAAAAGTGGGAGCGTAACTCCCACTTTTTATTTTCAGCCCTAAACCACCTACTTGAGTAGGAGGTTATCATTAAACCTACTTTGCTAGGTTAACGCTGGTTTCTGATCAAGCGTTGGATTTTTAGCAACCGTTGAATCAGCGGTTATGGTTTGCTGAATCGCCGCCTTACTTTCTACAAGTGGCTCTACTGGGCCATCAAGCTTGGTCTCTTCCGGGTGGACGTGTTCTGGCAACATTGCCCAGGGTTTCGGTTCACGTCGAATACTATGAAATAGCGTCAAACTCATTACCGCAATAAATATTGCAATTGGAAAGCCTGCAATGATTGACGCAGTTTGCATTGCTTTCAGTCCGCCTGCGTACAGCAGTACACCAGCTATAGCGGCGATCATTATTCCCCAAAGTACACGAATGGATTTGGGAGGTTCACTGTCACCTGCCGCATCTAAGGTACAAAGAACCAAAGTTCCTGAGTCAGCGGAGGTAATGAAATAGGTACCCAGCAGCAAACACGCTAATACACTCAGTATTTTGCCAAACAGACCGGTGTCTAGGTTATCGAACAACGTAAATAATGCGCGAGTGGTATCCGCTTTCGTTGCTTCGAGAATGACTCCGCCCGTAAATGTTACTGGTGGCATTTGGCCAGCTTCTTGAGCTGCAACCACTTGAGTTTCATACGCTACGCGAGCATCTTGCTCAACTTTCAGTGCGGCACCACCGAAAACTGAGATCCATAAGAAAGTGATTAGTGTTGGTACGATTAAAGCACCACCTATCAGTTCACGGATCGTTCTTCCTTTAGAAATTCGCGCGATGAACATGCCAACAAATGGCGCCCATGTCATCCACCATGGCCAGTAGTATGCTGTCCACCAGTTTTGCCAACCTGAGTCATTTTGGGCGTCACTCCATAAGCTCATGCCAACAATATTTTGCACGTAAAGACCGGTGCTCTCTAAAAGTGTGTTCAGAATGTAGCGTGTTGGACCAATGTAAAGCACAACAAGTACCAGCAGCAAAGAGAGCAACATATTCCATTCAGAAAGGCGACGAATTCCTTTACCGACGCCAGACAGAACCGAGGCTACCGCACAGGTACATAAAGAAACGATAATGATCAGCTGTGTGCCTAACCCGATATCTAAACCAAATGTTTGATTTAGCCCCGAGTTGATTTGAATCACGCCCATACCAAGTGTCTGGGAGATACCAAAGGCCGTGACTGCGACAGTAAGAATATCGACAGTGTGGCCGATTGGACCATAAATACGGTTGCCAATAAGGGGGTACAGAATAGATCGTAAGGTAAACGGCAGATCTTTACGGTAGGAAAAGTAGGCCAGAGCAAGCGCAACAATAATAAAAACTGACCAAGGGTGTAGTCCCCAATGGAAGAAAGTCAGTTTCATCGATGCCGTGGCAGCCTCATTGGTTAAACCCTGCGTGAAAGGGTTGTCCGCGTAGTGCCACATTGGCTCAGCGACTGACCAGAAGATCAAACCAATCCCCATACCGCCAGAAAACAGCATAGATACCCATGACAGGTAACTGAACTCGGGCTTTTCGTCGTCCTTACCTAATCGAATATGCCCATAGCGGCTAATCATTAAATAGAGCAGAAAACCGACGACTAAAGAAACGAGTCCGATATAAAACCATTTCATATTCTGCAACAGAATACCGGAAATAGATTCGAAATATTGACCCGCTTGGTTAGCTAGAATGGCGCAGAAAAGTACAAAACCGATGACGATGATCTTAGATGCGATCGTCACAGTCGGATTGAGTCCTTTTAGTATCCCTGTTGTTGCTCTCATAGGCGTCCCTCACAGTGTTTTTTGTATGCAGCGTTATCGTTTGTTGTTTTATTGTTAATTTTTCTGGGAGATTAGAGAGAGCTATGCGTTGTTTCAACTGATTAATACTCATCAATTAATGATTTTTAGTCATGCCATTAATATTTGTGCAATTTTTAAAGATGTATTCTTGTCCCAGATCAATGCATGAATGATAAAAACTCATCCATACCCTCCAAAAAAGTCGTTTGTTTGTTGCTGGTTTGTTAATCAGAATCAGCTCCATTGACACAACACGATGTTGTCCGCAATGGATGCAACTCGACTTTCGGAGATAAGAATATGAGCAATGTCAACCAAACCCTAATTCCTGTTGAACTCGTCGATAAGGTTCTTAACCCAATCAGTGAAGCGACTGGGATGCCAAACGATGCCTACATAAATGAAGACTACTTTACGTTTGAACGTGATCAGGTATTTGGTAACACATGGGTATGCATTGGTTTTGCCTCTGACCTTCTTAAAGACGGTTACGTGATGCCGATAGACTTCATGAACCTACCGCTGTTAATGATGAGAAATCGTCAGGGTGAAGTTCAGGTCTTTCATAATGTGTGTAGTCACCGTGGCATGAAGCTAGTACATGAAGCGGGTGAAGTGCAGGGCATGATTCGTTGTCCTTACCACTCATGGACTTACGATCTAGACGGTAACCTAAAAGGTACGCCACATATTGGCGGTATCGCACAGCACAAAGATGACCGCTTCAAGTGCGAAAAGCACGGGCTGAAGCCACTGCGTTCTGCAATTTGGATGGACATGGTGTTCGTAAACCTTTCAGGTGATGCGCCAAGTTTTGAAGAACATATCGCACCGCTAGAGGAGCGTTGGAAACCATTTTTAGGCGAAGACGGTATGGGCCTTTTGCGCCGTGTGAACATGGGCGGCAATCTAGAGATCGAAGTAAACAGTAACTGGAAGCTGGCAGTAGAAAATTACTGTGAAGCCTACCATTTGCCTTGGGTTCACCCGAGCTTGAACAGCTACTCACGCCTGGAAGATCACTACAACATCATGTTTGAAGAGCGATTTGCAGGCCAAGGCAGCCTTGCTTACAACCTGTCGGATACCGCTGGTACGCATTTGCCGAAGTTCCCTAGCTGGCCAGAAGACAAACTTCGCCATGCAGAATACGTTGCACTATTCCCGAACGTATTGTTAGGCATTCAGGCTGATCACGCGTTTGCGATGATGATTGAACCAATCAGCGCTGGTAAGAGCATTGAGCATCTACGTGTTTTCTATGTCGGTGATGAAGCAACCAAAGACGAATTTGCAGCTTGCCGTACTGCCACGGTTGAATCTTGGCGTGTGGTATTCGGTGAGGACATCGGTGCTGTTGAAGGTATGCAGCAAGGTCGTCACTCCCCTGGGTTTGGTGGCGGTGTGTTTTCTCCAGAAATGGATGTCCCAACTCACTTCTTCCAAACATGGTTAGCAAAACAAGTTAAGTCGGCAATGGAGCAGTAGTATGACTCATTACCTAAATTACATTGATGGTGAGTGGTGTGACTCAGAGCAAACCCTCACGGTTATCAACCCAGGTACAGCGGAACCGTACGCGACGATAGCTGAAGCTAATATTGCTGACGCTGATCGTGCGATGGCAGCAGCTCGTCGAGTTGTGAATCAAGGGCTCCTTTCGGATGTTCGTCCAGCAGTAAGAACTGAGTGGATGCTAAAAGCGGCGGCGGCTATTCGTGAAATGGTCGATGAAGGCGGGTTAGTGGCATGTCGTGAAAATGGCAAATCACTCCAAGATGCGAAAGATGAATTCATCGAATCGGCACGTTACTTCGAATACTACGCAGGCATGGCGGACAAACTAGAAGGCACTTCAATCCCACTGGGGAAAGATTATGTCGACTTCACTCAATATGTGCCGTTTGGCGTAAGTGTACAGATAGTTCCTTGGAATTTTCCGGTATCCATTTGTGCGCGTTCGCTCGCGCCCGCTTTGGCTGCCGGAAACGCAGTAGTGATTAAATCGCCAGAGATTTCACCACTGGCAATGACCTTATTGATTAAAGCCATCGAAAAAGCCGGTTTTCCGAAAGGCACCATCAACTTGCTTTGTGGTAAAGGCTCAGTGATTGGTAGTCACTTAGTGCAGCACCAAGAGGTCGACCAAATTGTCTTTACTGGTTCGGTTCCAACTGGCCAGCGAATTCTAAAAGATTCAGCGCACAGAGCTACGCCATCGGTAATGGAGCTGGGTGGTAAATCTGCGGCTATCGCGCTGAAAGATGTCAATCTGGACTTACTACTGAAAAGCGTTCAGCTCGGTATCTACTTTAATGCCGGTCAGGTTTGTTCGGCTATGTCTCGATTGCTGGTTCACAAAGACCGCTATGAAGAAGTGAAAGCCGCAGTGGTATCAATGGCTGAAGGACTTTCAATTGGTCAAGGCGAAAGCCAGCCTGATATCACACCGTTGGTTTCTGCTGATCAGCAAGTACGAGTGCTGGAAATGATCGAGCAAGCACGAGCAGATGGCGCGAACATCCTTACAGGTGGTTATGCACCGGATTTGTCTGGCTACTTTGTCGCGCCGACAGTCATTGAAGCCACACCAGACATGCGTATTGCGCAGGAAGAAGTGTTTGGTCCTGTACTGGTGGTCATGCCATTTGAAACCGAGCAAGAAGCTGTGGCAATGGCCAATGGTACAGAGTTTGGCTTAGTTGCTGGTGTATTTGGTGAGAGCATGAACCAAACCTTGCGCGTTGCTCAACAGCTACGTGGCGGACAAGTGTTCATTAACGAGTGGTTTGCTGGTGGCATAGAAACCCCATTTGGCGGTGTTGGGCTGTCCGGTTTTGGACGAGAAAAAGGGCAAGAAGCGATTTATAGCTATGTCCATACGCGCAACATCGCTATTCGTTTGCAGCAATAGAGCGACGCTTAGCCGACGTGTAACAGATTTCTTCGCCTCACACCTTCTTGGATTTCAGACCACAAGATGGTGTGAGTGCGACGAAACTTTCACTTTTCTATGAGTAAGTAGTGAACAGGCACGGGAAATTGGAACAAGGTAGTTGGAGAAAAAGTGATGAAAAAGTGGCTCTGTATTATTTGTGGCTTAATTTACGATGAAGCCCAAGGTTGGCCTGCTGATGGGATTGCACCAGGAACGGCATGGGAAGATGTGCCGGATGATTGGTTATGCCCAGATTGCTTGGTTGGAAAGGCTGATTTCGAAATGATTGAAATCACGGGTGATGTGAGTGACGAAGAGGCTGTTGCGCCTGTTTTATCGGGTACGGGTTCAACGCCATTGGATCAACCACTTCCTCCTTCAGTGAGCCAGCCAGTCTTTTCGACGGATCCTATTGTCATTATTGGCAGTGGACATAGTGGTTATCAGTTGGCTTCGGCGCTTCGAGCTCAGTCTGCCAATGTTCCAATTACCGTCTTTACCTGTGACGACGGTGCTCTGTACAGTAAACCAGCGCTTTCGAATGCTCTGGCAATGGGCAAAAATGGTGATGCACTGCAAACGGAAAGTGCATTGGAGTGGGAGCATCGTTTAAATATCCGAGTTTACCCACATACCCGTGTCGAGCATATTGATCGCGCTAACTCAACATTACACACATCGATTGGTCAGTACCGTTATAGCCGTCTGGTGCTAGCGACGGGAGCATCACCTATTGAAATTGCTATTGAAGGTGACCGTTCGTACGTGGTTAGCGTCAATGATCTGGTTGATTACCGTCATTTTAGATCTCAACTTCAAGGTAAAAAGCGCATCGCTATTCTGGGTGATGGCTTAATTGGCTGTGAGTTTGCTAACGACCTGATTGAAAGTGGTTTTGAAGTCAGTGTCATTGGTTTAGGGCAGTGGCCAATGGAGCGCATGATCCCACAGCCGTTGGGCGAATCACTACAAAATGCCCTAAGTGAACGTGGCGTACAGTGGTTACTGCAAGACAGCATTGCGAAAATTGAGCCAATGGCTGACACCAGCGCGGAACTCCACCTTACGAGCGGGAAAAAGATCACCGCGGACTTGGTCCTTAGTGCTGTGGGGCTTAAACCTAATGTTTCTCTGGCTGAGCAAGCAGGGCTGGAAATTGGCCGCGGCATTAAAGTAAACCAATTTGCCCAGACAAGTGATGAAAACATTTACTCGTTAGGGGACTGTGTTGAAACCGAACAAGGCTGGCAGCCGTATATTGCGCCTATCAACCAAATGATTCCGTCTCTGGCGAAGAGCCTATTGGGTGAAATGACGCCTATCACGTTAACGCCAACACCAGTGATTGTGAAAACACCGATTCTTCCGTTGACCATCTTCCCTGTCTCACCTAATGCACAAGGACAGTGGCACATAGAAAAGCAAGGTGAGGAATTAACAGCAGCGTGTTACTCGGTGGAAGGTTCAATGATTGGATTTGTACTGCTAGGTCGAAAAGTCCAGTCTCTGCGCTCTCCATGGCTCGAACAATTATCACTAAAACAATCTGCGGCGTAACGGAGGCCGATAATGATTCATTTACCAAACGATGATGCAACATGTGGCTGGTATCACGCGCTACCAAAAACGCCAGCAAAACCTTCGTTGCAAGGGAATATAAATGCAGATTACGTGGTATTAGGCGCTGGGTTTGCGGGTCTTGCGATGGCGAGACGTTTAGCTGAGCATGAACCTGATGCACGAATTCTCTTGATTGATGCGCAGCGCATAGGTCAGGGAGCCTCCGGGAGAAATTCTGGATTTGTGATCGACTTACCGCATAAGTTTTCTTTAGAGCATCCGGACCCAGCTCATAAGCAGAAGTTACTGGCGTTAAACCGTTCTGCGATCGGCCAATTAGATTGTTTGATCAGCAAATACAATATTGATTGCCAGTGGTCAGCAAAAGGTAAATATCAGGGCGCGGTTGGAGAAAGGGGCGAGGCTTATCTCGATCACTTTGAGCACTTGATGAAAGACTTGGGCGAACCATATTTCCACGTAGATCGAGCAGAACTTGCAAAAGTGCTCGGTACAAATTATTACAGCCGAGCCATTTACACTCCAGGTGGCTATTTAATGCAGCCAGCAGCACTAGTTCACGGCTTGGGTGAGAGCTTGCCTGATAACGTAGAAGTGCTAGAAAACTCTCCTATTCGCCGCCTGAGTAAAGAGAATGACAATTGGGTGTTGCATGGCGATAAAGGCTCAGTTCGCACACCAGAATTGTTACTAGGAACCAGCATTTTTACTCGAGAGTTTGGCTACCTGAAAAATCGACTGCTTCCGGTGATGACGTTCGCGAGTTGGACACGTCCTCTGACGGACGCCGAAATGCAGCGCTATGGTGGTGAACTGAACTGGGGGCTGACTCCGGCTGACCATGCGGGGACGACGCTTCGTATGACAGCGGATCGCCGAATACTGATTCGTAATACTTACAAACACGTACCTAAGTATGGCTCAAGTGTCAGTGACAAAATGAGACAAAGTATTCAAGAAGATCATCGTCAAGTGTTCTTGGCCCGTTATCCAGAACTTGCCGATGTACCTTTTACTCACACGTGGGGCGGTGTTTATGCCATCTCTCGAAATTTCACCAATTTCTTTGGTCAGCTCGACAAAGGGGTGTATGCCAGTGCTTGTGACAATGGCGTTGGGGCCGCATGGGGAACAGTTTCCGGCACTTTACTTGCGGATTATGCAGTAGGGGCGACCTCCAAACTTCTTGATGACATTCAACAAGTAACCGGTATGCCTAGCCTGAATCCGCCAGAGCCGTTTTTGGGTATGGGAGTGAGGAGTCGTATTCAATTAGCTAAGTGGCAAAGCCGGAGTGAATTATGAAGCAAGTAAAACTCGTAGATAGCAAAACACTCGACTTCAACGTGCGCGGTGATACTCCTGGCATGGCTTATGTAGCAAGAGCGCTCAGCCCGGAGATTTCACCAAATATTGGTGTTGGTTTTGCTAAGTGGGAAGGCGCAGAAGTTGCGTGGACAGTACTTTATGATGAAGTGGTTTTCGTCATAGAAGGGTGTTTTGAACTGACCGCAAATGGAGAAACTCATTTTGTTCGCCCCGGACAAATGCTTTGGATTCCTGAAGGTACCGAGTTAGTTTATGGCGGACACGCGTTATTTGGTTATGTTGTACACCCGGGAAACTGGAAGGAACTGCACGGTATCGAATAACACGAGCAGAGGTTTGTAGGCATGACTTTTAATGTTCTTAGACTGCTAAACTGAGAACTAACATTGAGTTTCGATTAAAAAGGGAAGCCTGAGCTTCCCTTAAATCTTTACATCACGCTAGGGCACAAGATTTTATTTGAATTCAAACTTGCCTTGCATGACTGCCCAGTGGCCAGGGAATGAACAGAAGAAAGAGTAGTCACCGCCCGCGGTCATTTTTTCTGTGCTGAAAGTGATACTTGTACTTTCGCCGCCACCAACGACCTCGGTGTGAGCATAGACACGCTCGTCATCAGGCTTCACGTAGTTATTATCCGCACCTGCGTTCATACCATCGGTGCCGACGGCTTGAATGTTCGCTGTATCTGCAATAACAACGTTGTGACCCATTGACTGAGCTGGCATTTTGCCAGTGTGGTTCAGAGTCAACGTTACTTCGCTACACGTTGCCGGAACACTCAGAGTTTTGGTAGAAAACTGCATCATATCGTTAGCATCCAGAGATACTTCACACTCGGCACTGGCTTGTGCGCCAAAGCTTACTCCAACAAGTGCAAAGGTTGCTGCTAATAAACGTAAAGACATATAACACTCTCCATTTTATATTTTTGGCTGACTGGTTTCATATGAACCAATAGTTCTCATTATCAACGAGTTAATAGCGTAAAACTGTGCTGTGAGCGGTACGTTGACACTTTGTTGCAAACTTATACTCATTCATCTCTATGATTGATCACATGAAGCATTGCGAGTGGAAACTGCGCAATATAAGAGACAGATAAAAAATAGCAGGCGATTTGGTATTAAGCGAAAAATGAAAAAGCTCAACCATTAGGCTGAGCTTATTGTGAAGAGCAGGAGTGTTATCGAGTTTGTTTCAATTCTTTCAGCACATCGTGTAGCGAAGGGACGATAGAGTGACCGAATTGGCGTACTTCGTCACATGGCTCTACCAAATCTGGGATCTGATAAGTCGACATATTAGCGGCGACAGCGGCACGCACACCATTGTTTGAATCTTCAAAAGCCAGGCACTTAGTCGGTTCAACATTCAGTCTGTTGGCAGCAAGTAAGTAGATTTCCGGGTCAGGTTTACCATTGCTTACTTCACAACCTGTCGTCAGGTTGTCGATATATTTGCTCAACCCTGCCAGTTCAAGTTTGATCTTAGCGACATCCTTAGCTGTCGATGTCGCAACGGCGATAGGTAAACTCTGCTCTTTCAGCCATTCTAGCAGTTCAACGACGCCCTCTTTTACAGGAATCGCCTGGTGCTTGACTACGGCGTTGTAACGGGTTCGCCATTCTTGATGCAGGCGGTCCAGATCATTTCCATAAGCTTTGCGGAAAATGGCTTCAATACCTGCGGCATTACGCCCAATGATTGACAGGTATACTTCCGTGTAAAAAGGAAGTTGTTGTACTTCGCAGGCTTCTTGGAACACGCGCATACAGACACGCTCAGTATCAAGAAGCAAACCGTCCATATCAAAAATAGCAGCGTGATAATTCATTACTTTGCCGGTTTGTTGAGTGATGGGGTATTCTGACATAAGTCACACTTTATTTCTCGCGAATTTAAACTGGTCGCGTGTTTACAGTATTGATTCTGTCCTTCAATCATGCAGTTTCCTTTGTGAAAATCAGAGATAAATTACGAGTAAAAAGCAGAATTCTTTAGTAGCATGTTACAAAAGATTTAAATTTAGTTGATTAGGGAAGCAGGCAATGGAAAAACAACGTGTAGCATTTATTGGTTTGGGCGTAATGGGCTACCCAATGGCAGGCTATTTAAGTAAAGCTGGCTACGAAACCAAGGTATACAACCGCACAAAAGCAAAAGCTGACCAGTGGGCAGAAGAATACAACGGTGTTGCCTGTGAAACACCTGCACAAGCGGCAGAAGGATGTGACATCGTATTTACTTGCGTAGGCAATGATGATGACGTTCGTAGTGTTGTTTATGGCGAAGAAGGGCTTCTAGTTGGTCTTAAACCGGGTGCGGTATTAGTCGATCACACCACGACTTCCGCAGATTTGGCCGTCGAACTGGCGGACGCTTGCACTAAGGTTGGTAATCATTTTATCGATGCCCCAGTTTCTGGTGGTCAGGCGGGTGCTGAAAATGGTGTCCTAACCATTATGTGTGGTGGTGACTCGAATGTCTTTGAACAGGTTGCGCCTGCGATGGACGTCTACGCAAAACAAATTACGTTGCTGGGTGAGAATGGCCAGGGGCAACGATGCAAAATGGTCAATCAAATTTGTATTGCCGGCGTACTGCAAGGCTTGAGTGAAGCACTGCTACTGGCTCAAAAATCTGGTTTAGATATTGAACAAGTTGTCGAAACACTGAAACATGGTGCCGCTGGGTCATGGCAAATGGAAAACCGTGCCAAGACCATGGCGCAAGGTAAATTCGACTTTGGCTTTGCGATTGACTGGATGCGCAAAGATCTTGGGTTCTGCCTTAAAGAAGCTGAGCGTGTTGGTTTGCAGCTTCCGTTAACCCAAATGGTTGATCAACAATACGCTGACCTACAGCTTGACGGTCTTGGGCGTATGGATACCTCGGTACTTATCAAAGCCGTGGCTAAAAGTTAGGGTCTGTTGACCTTTCGAGCTGATTTTTGCAGCAGTTTGTGGGTTCTTTATGCAAGGCAGAGGCTTTGAAATGTAGTTTACCTACCTGATAAGCCGATAACGTAGTAGAAAGGAGCCACAAACGCTGCCCGAAGGGTTCGGCTAAAAGCATTTTACTCTTTGTTGAGAGGTGTTTTGCTTAGAATTACTAGGCTACAAACCTCTCGCCGCGATTAAAATGCTTTTATCTCGAACAAAATTTAACCACGAAAGGTTAACAGACCCTAGTAATAGATAAACAACTCTTGAGTATCGAAGAGCTTAAAGAAGTCGAAGCTAATCATACTTATCTCCTTACGAATTAGAGGTGCGTAATGCGCCTCTTTTTATTGGTATTAACTCAGGGCTTGTAGGGAAGACTATTATGGATAGATTCTGGTGGAAAGCGGATTGTACTTATTGAATTGATAGTCGGTGACTATGTTCCAAAATTGGATGAAATCAGAAAAGTACTACGTTGAACTGCTTGAATTTAAGAGTGAAATGGATGTTGATGCGTAAGGGTAGCCAGTTGCTAAAAACGAGTGCTTGATTCAGAGAGCCGTTGCTTTTGTGAGGCAATGCGTTTCTGTGAACCAAGCATCTCGTGATGATTGATTATGAGCCTGTTAGGTGTCTCGCTTACACCAAAAGGCCAAAGTTAAGCGTATTTGACTTCGAGCTGTTCTGCTTTCGAGAACCCCTCGTGAGTGGCAAGTTGGTTTCCATAACTTTCAATATTAGGGAAATGTTTGCTCATGCCAAACTTATGTACCAATTCCACTATGAAAGACATCATGATGTCTGCTCCGGTTAAGCGCTCCTCTACCAGATAGGTTTTATCTTCCAAAGCTTGCTCGAAGTAATTCAAAACACTCATGGTTTCTTTATCTGCGTAGCCTGATAAGAACTCTGTTTGAGTTGGTTCTTTGCTTACAAAGACTTTCAGCAATATTGGTAAAATCGCCGAGCTTTCAGCAAAGTGCATCCACTGCAAGTACTGCGTATGAGCTTTCGTTCCGCGTTCTGGAGCAAGTTGACCATCGCCGTACTTTTCGATCAGATACTCTGTAATTGCGCCTGATTCAATGATGATTTCACCGTCATCTTCCAGAACTGGTGACTTGCCTAGTGGATGTACACTTTTAAGCTCTGGAGGAGCCAAAAAAGTCACTTTGTCACGTGTATACGGTACGACTTCATAGCTCACATTGAGCTCTTCGAGTAACCAGATAATGCGTTTCGAGCGAGACTGATTGAGATGGTGAAGTTTAATCATTCTTTATCCTATATTTACAGAGGGTTGTTTACCTGAACAACAACTTTGCCGAAGTTTTTTCCTTCGAGCAGACCGATGAACGCATCAGGTGCATTTTCCAGGCCTTGTACGAGTTGTTCACGGTATTGGATCTTTCCTTCTGCCAACCACTGGTTCATGTCTTGCGCAAATTCATCGTAACGGTGTCCGTAGTCATCAAAAATGATAAACCCTTGAACTTTGATTCTCTTTGTCAGAATGTTAACCATCAGTAGTGGCAGGTGGTCTGTGCCTTGTGGAAGCTCGGTCGCATTGTATTGAGAAATCAAACCACATACAGGAATACGGGCGTTTGTATTAAGCAGTGGAAGTACCGCATCGAATACCTTGCCGCCTACGTTTTCGAAGTAGACATCGATGCCATTGTCACACGCATTTTTCAATTGTTGTGCGAAATCGTCGGCTTTATGATCGATACACTCATCGAAGCCCAGCTCTTCTTTTGCATAGCGACATTTCTCTTCACCACCGGCAATACCGACTACGCGACAGCCTTTAAGTTTTGCAATTTGACCGACCGTTGAGCCAACGGGGCCGGTTGCCGAAGCAACGACGATAGTTTCCCCTGGTTTTGGCTGGCCGATATCAAGCAATCCCATGTATGCCGTAAAGCCAGGCATACCTGCTACGCCTAGTGCATACGAAGGGTTTTGTGGATTTTTACCCAGCTTGATGACCATTTCACCGGTTGAAATCGCGTAGTCTTGCCAACCCACAGTGTAAGCGAGTACCCATTCACCCGCCTCGTAATCTGGGTGGTTTGATACTTCAACCTGACACACGGTTCCTGCAACCATTACGTCATCAATTGCAACTGGTTCTGCGTAAGATTCCGCATCACTCATACGACCACGCATATAAGGGTCTAGTGATAGGTAAACGGCTCTTAACAACATTTCACCATCTTTTGGTACTGGCTTTGCCACTTCTTCCAGTCTAAAGTTTTCAGTTGTTGGTGCGCCGTGTGGACGTGATGCAAGTACGATTCTGCGGTTAAGTGCGTCTGTCATGTTATTTTCACCTTAAATTAGACCGGTCGTCTAGTTTTTATTGCAAAATATCCCGCTCTGAGAGCGGGAAAGTATTTTGTGTCTGCAAAGGCTAGCCTTAAACAGACACTTATAGGGTTGTTCTCTTACTGCGTTGTTGAAGCCACTTACGATAAAGTGCGTGTGTTCTGCAATAGATCTTGAGTATAGGTCAGACTCTGCGTCAGTGCCGTCTGATCTTGATACAGCTTGTTGAGTAAGCTTGCACCATTCCAAAGGTAGTAAAGTTGTCTTGCTAACAAAGCGCTATCACCATTTGCAATCGATCCGTCTTGAATGCCAACATCAATACAGTCCGCGATGGCTTGAATTGATTTGTCGGCTCCACGACGTAGTGCAAGTCGCATTGGTTCGGAAAGGTCAGAAACTTCCGCGCTAAGTTTGACTAACAGACATTTGTTCGCATTACATACATCTTGTTCAACTTTTGCCAATTCCTCAAAGTAGCTCATCAGACGTTGGTATCCGTTGCGATCAGTATTGGTAAAGAGCTCATCTAACTTGTGGAAATAGCGATCGAAGTAAGCCTCAATCAAAGCCTCACCAAACTGCTCTTTGGATTTAAAGTAATGATAAAACGAGCCCTTTGGCACTGCTGCCGTTTTTAGAAGCTCGGAAAGTCCAACGCTCGTAAAGCCTCGGGTTACGATTAACTCGTATCCGACCTCGAGAATATGTTGGCGTGTGTCGTTAGTCTTAGCGTTCATGGGACGTACTATAATTAAAATTAGACCAGTCGTCTAATTTGTTTTGATCAACTCGTATTCAATAACGAAAAGTGTGTCAGTATCAGGGTAAATCTCCCTAATCAGCTGCTTTAACTTTGGTAACTCCATGGCTTCTTGTTCTGCGTGGAACTCGTTGATTTCATCAAAGTTAAGTGGATTTACCGATAGGATCTTGATGTCACAGACCTTGCGGTTAGTCTCTAAAGTAAAGACTTCCACTTCGGTATTTGGGATGTAGTGACTTTCTGACTTATCTCGTATCGTGATGGTTTTTTTGCCCGATGTGATCAAAGGGGTCAGAAATTCAAAAAAGGTGATGGTTGTTGGATGAGATGACATGCAGCACTCGCTTCTCAAGGTTATGTAAATGCATTATATAGCGATACCTGAATAACCTCGAGGTGCTTATTTCAGTGCACGTCGCTTATTAATCCTCAGTTGGCTAAAACCGACAGCTTAGTGATTTCGTATGCTAAGCCATACCTTAGCGGCAAAGTAACCAAGTAACATGCCGCTCCAATTGGTACTGAGATCCGCAACGCTGAATGTGCGGTTGGGGATAAAAAGCTGACTAAACTCTTCGAGTGAAATTATTAACAGCAGACACAGCAAAAGGCGAATTCCAAAAGCATCTGCTTTGATTGGTCTGGCATGGTGGGGAAATGCAAATACGGCACAGAGGCCAATCAGCAGACTGAAGGTAAAGTGGAGCGTCGTTGCTCCGCCGACATAGTGCTCCATATTGAGATAAGTCGCATGACTCAAATCAGAACTTTTCCACAGTGAAAGGCTAACGGTCAGTAGAGACACCAAGCCTAAAGTTATACGTGCAATTATCGATGACATAATTAACCCACTGGAAAGAAGCCTAAATAACGTTTAACAAAGTACAGTGCGGCAAGGTTCTGTATCGCCATTCCGATTGCCATAGCCCAAGCTGCGCCAATAACACCGTGAATGTGGCACAAGACGAGCAGCAGCAAAATCGAGATGGTTCCAGAGCCAATGGTGATGTATTTCATTGTTTTTTCATGTCCGCTCATTAAAAGCAGAAACCCGACCGAGCCAGTGGCAACGTTGACCAATTGACCGAGGGACAGCACCACAAGAAGAGGCGCGGCAGCGACAAACTCTTCGCCAAAAAAATTCAGTACAAATACAGGGTACAGTGTACAAATCAACACTGGAATTAATGCGGCTGCAATGTTCATTCGACAGGCCATCCGGCTCAAATTGCGTAATTTGTCCATCTCACCTTCTTTGTAAAGTGACGCAAACATTGGAGCGACGACAAAGTTAATAGTGATTAACACAAAGCCGATCAATAGTGAGGTCCGTTGGGCTGCGGCTAACAAGCCAATCTCTGAAGCTGAAATGAAGAACCCTGCGATGACGAGGCTTCCCCACTGCAGTACGTTGTTAAATATGCTCCCAATCCAGACTTGTTTGGCTGAAGCCGTCAGTTGGAGATTAGGCGTTGACGTTGGTTTGCGAAATTGCCCCGATCTCACCCAGTTTGTTGTCGATGTCGTGGCAACAATCACGCATGTTAGCAGTAGAGCTGCCATGAGATAGTTGAGACTTTGCAGGCCAAACATGGCTAAAGCAGCAATGGCAAACACCATCAGCATACTCACACCCAATTGCAAAGCGAATAGCGAAGAGACCACTTTTTTGCTCGCTTGCAAGACTCGGCTATTGGTTTGTCCAAGTACTAAGAAAGGAACACAGAGTAACGCGAGTGCAACGGCTGGTAGTGGGGCATTGGTCTGATTGACTGTCTCGGGGAATAGATAGAATCCGGCAAAAATGACCAGTCCGGCCGGGACGCAAAATGCGAAGCTTCGGGATAACGCTGTTTTGTAATTATCGCTTTGTTGCTGAGCATTGTGACTGTTAAAGGCTATGGCGTTGTATCTCACCAAAGCCACGTCAAAGCCCAACTGAGAAATAATCGCGGTCAGTGATACCAGATTAAATAAGAAGAAAAACTGACCTGCTATCGAGGCATCTGTGGTTCGGGACACCATGACTGCAAGCAAAAATGCAAACAATGCGCTGAACACTCGGGTAAGCGCGGTTTTTAAGCCAAGTGAGAACAAGCTTTTTTGTTCGCTGGGCGCAGACAGTCTTTTTTGTTGAAAGGCGTGAAACATGTAATATCTCTAACGGTAGATGCTATTTAAAGCGAGACGCTGCTTTTCTTCACTGAATGTGTCGTTCAATTCAGTCGTGTATTGGCCAAAATCAATATCGTGATAGTGGTTGATACAGTGGGTCAGCTGTTTTGCCATTTCTTGAGGCGTTTGCGCCAAAAATGGATAGTTCAGAGCTTCTGTCGCGCCAATCTTGCGAATCACCATTGGGAGATGCAGCTTAGCGGCCTCGAGAATCGTTAGTGGCATCCCTTCCCAAGCGGCAGTGTGCAGATAAATATCCGACGCTTTTAATTGCTTCATAACTTCACTACGAGGAAGCATGCCAGTCACGTGTACGCCTTGGTCTTTTAAACGCTGTTCAAGCTCTTGGTCGCCACCACCAATCCAGGTGATCTCAAACTGACGATTGAGTGTCGCAACATCAAGGTGGGAAAGAGTATCAATCAGAAACTGAGGGTCTTTCTGAGGTGCGACCCGGCCAAGTACCACCAGTTTCAATGCGGCGGCTTTATCTCGGCTTTCGCGCTCTTCACTTTGATAAGATACGTAGTTATTAAGTAACTCAGCCTGCTTGGCGCCGATGCTGATGGCTAAGTCACATTCACGTTGGCTGCATCCCGCCACGATATCGATTCTATCTAACCGCAAGCGCTCTAACGTTTTATAGAGTTGTCGAGCAAAGCCTGAAATATCCTCCCGCTCAAATGCGTAGCAGTGGGGCGTGTAAACTAATCGTGCGTTGTTGAGTCGCAAAAAACGCCCCAAAAAGCCTGCTTTGCTCGAGTGTAGGTGAACAATATCTGGTTTGACTTCATCGATTGTTTTATTTGCATCTTTGATGAACTGCAGCAGTCCACCCTTTACCCATTGAACACGTGAAAATACATCGTGGTCGCTGTCATTGGTTAAATCATTTTCGCGAGCTCTGGCAACCAGAAAATGCTGATAAGGTTCATGACGGGAAGAGTGCGTGTAACTGTAAAGTGCCGTTTGAACACCACCACCAAAAGATTCGGTTATATGCAGTACTTTTTTCATGATGACTTGGTTCCCGGAGTTTGCTGCCATTTGGACTTAAATGCGTCTCGCTCTTGAACTGAGTAAACATGCTGATAAAGCGGCAAGTCGTACATGTAGAACAACTTAGAAAAATCGTATTTCTGCTTAAAATACTGATAGATGTTTGAATACCATTTGTTTTTCGCTTCGTTGCTATTCTTCAACTCAAAATCGTCGACATTCAAAAACAGGCCAATCTCTCGGTCTAGCGAGCTGAGCTTCTCGCACTTAATTAACAGTACTTCTGCCTGACTGTTGCTAAAGGTAAAGAAAGGCTGGGTGTTATCAACCTTCTGGTCCAATACGTCGATGTTGAAGTTACGTTTCAGTTCGTTGTCGAACCAGTCGGCAAAATAGTTGAGGTTAATGTAGTTGTCGAAGCAGTGCTCCAAATGCTGGTAGGTCACGTCCATGTCGTTGTGGATCGCTTCGTTTTTTTTACCTTCGATAAACTGAAAATGCAGGTCCTGGAAAAAGCGAGACAATACAGTAGCGATAGGGTCACGCACTAAAGTGACGATTTTTATCTGTTCGCGTTTTTGCAGAATTCGTTTTCTTTGGTTAAGGACCAAACGGTAAATCGCACGGTCTTTGAAATCGAAGAATTTCTTCACATCGCGTTTGTTGTGATACATGTGGAACTCCTCATGATCATCAAAGGTATGGATGTGGTAACTGGGAATATTACGCTCTCCCAACGTGTGTTCAATGGAAGATGAGCCGACTTTGCCCATCTGGTAAACCAAGACAAAGTTGTCAGCTCGAAGCTCTCGGTTCTTTTCAAATTGTCGAGCGATTGAATATTTCATTGATCAAGTCCTTGATTATTAAAATTGGAGGCTTTAATTCCCGAACATGAAGGCATGCGGCTGGATTCATCCGTGCGTTTTATGCTGAGCATTACCGGTAGTAACAGGATTAAAATAATCGTGGTATTTACCGCAACGAAGCAGACCATAATGAGCGCGTACGCTGCGAGTAACAGGCTTTTGCGGTTCTCATTTAAGCTGAAGAAGCAAAATTTGATGAAGAAAAAGTATCCACCGAACAACAGCGCTATACCCAGTAACCCATACTCAATGGCGGTATCTAGAACAAAGTTATGGGTGTAAATCGCCAGCTCTTGATAGTTAAAGTAATTGACCATGAAGCTAGGCAACATTTTGGTTCCCACACCTAAGATGGGATGCTGTTTCAGAATGTCGAAACCATTAGCGAGTAAAAGTTTTCGGTGCAAATTGGATACCCACCTCGCTTCACTCTGATTGGCAAACAAGATGTCTTCTTGGGTGAACTCTAGCTGATCGGCCAACGTGTCGAAGCCCACATATGCAGTGATGGACACCGCAGCCAATACCGCGAAACTCAGTGTCAGTAATATGGTCCAGGTATATGTTTCACTGACGGTTTTTCTCATCAAACTTTTAATGAAAAGCTGATCCAAAAGAAACAATAAACAAAAGCCAAGCAGGGCTTTGCGCTCTTGCGATAAAACCAGTAAGACCAGTGCTATCAGCATTAAAATATGGAAGGCGCGAATTTTGTCTCGATATAAATAGAGCAACGAGCAGAGCAAGCCAAAACCATACTTACTGACCCCAAGAAGCTTGAATCCACTTTGATAACCTTGGGCAAAATGCCAAGCGGCAACCAGACAGCAAATAACGAAGAGAATATAAGAAAAGTACACCATGACTCGTTCATCTTCGAAAGCTCCATAAGCGAACAGTAATCCGAGCAGACTAAGAATTGCTACCCACTGAACGGTTTCGGTAACGAGAGGCATCAAGGGCACACGATTAAGCAGGCCGTTAATAAACACATAACCGGTGAACAGCAATACAAATCCGATGCACGGATGCAGGAGCTTGCGTGTTTTGCTTTCCATAACAACAAGCGCACTTAATCCCAGAGAGAGAAGGCTTGCGATATCACTCGGCGCTAGCGCAATACCTCCCGCTTGAATTTTCACTGGCACAAAAAAGAGCGCTAGGGTAAACGCAGCCAGCAGAGGGATGTGATTACTTACTGGCATAGAGTTCATCATAAGCCTTGTAATAGCTCTCTCTGAATTGTTCCAGAGTGAAAGATTTACAACGTTCGACAAAAAATTGGGTAGCCATTTCATAATGGGCTTGGCTGCTGCAAATTATCTCAATCTTATCGGCTAATTCCTGTTCGTTTCCTAGTTCAAATAAGTAGGAGTCGTTACCAATCACTTCATCTAATCCCGGAACATTCGAGCCTAAAACGGGCAACCCTTCAGCCATCGCTTCCACGGCCGCCAGCCCAAAGCCTTCAATAATTGAAGATTGAACATACACATCAAGATTGGATAAAAAAGTCGGTACATCTGAGATGACACCATGCCAGTGCACACGGTGAGCGCAATTTAATTGTTGCGCTAAATCTTGCAGCTGTTGTTTTTTATCACCGTCACCCGCTAAATGAAGGTGGTAGTGTTCCGGTAATTTAGCGATGGCCTTTATGAGCGTCGGGTGATCTTTATAGCCATGAAGTCTGCCTGCCATCCCGATATTGATTGGGCTGTCTGGTTGAATTCTGCTATAAGATTTGGCTTTTCTGGAGAAACGATTTAAGTCGACGCCATTGTAAATAACGTCGTAGCGATCCTTGTATCTCGGCAAGAACCTGACTAACTCTTCTCTTACTTTATTGGTGATACAAATCGTTTTCTGATGTTTTTGGTACATCAGATACTCCATAAACTTCAAGGCAGGGTAATCTCTGCGTCTATTCGTCGTATTGTGTTCGGTTTGTACCCGTTTCTTACCAATCGCCAGTAAAGCGACGTATATCGAAGGAAATAAATGGCTGTGGATCAGGTTTGGCCAGCGCAACACCCTCCACTTTTCTTTTATCGACAGGGAAGGCCAGTAATAGAAACTGACCCCGTTTTCATTTAGCTGGGTCTCGAAGTCATTGTCTTTATTCAGAACCAGTATCTTTACTTCGTAGTGGGGCTTATGCTTAACAACAAGGTCAACCAGAAAGCGTTGCGCTCCCCCGTTGTTAGATAAGTCATTAATTATATGCAGTATCTTCATTTATCTACCAAGCTGTTTCTGTGTGTATTTGTTCTTGATGTTGTCAATTTCTGAGCTCGTAAAGAAATGCATAGCAAGCTTTGAAGAAAGCATGTCCTCAACAAACTCTGGTTTGAGTTGGTAAGAGCTCTTGAACTCAGTGGCAAGTGGCGAGTACCACTTGTTTTCCGATTGGTTGTCATGAGTCACTTGGATGTCTTGCTGCAAAAATTCACTGATCGCCTGCTGTGACTGGTCCAGTTTGTCGGTTCTAATCACCATCAAAGAGAAATTGCCCTTTTGATAGGTTTGATAACCAAGCTCATGATCAAACGGATGAATAAAAACATCTATTCCTGTGAGTGCTTTGATTTCGTTGTCAAACCACTCAAGCGGATAGTGATGATTCACATGCTCCTCAAACGCTTCATGAAGCAGTTGAGGACGTTCTGAACGGACCGCACTGTCATCTTTGAGGTATTTATCCGCGACCCAAAAAGGGAGTGACTGAAAGAGCATGGATATGTTTCTGCCAATAGGCTCTCTGACCAGCGAGATAATACGTACATGCTGTTTACGTTTTAGCATGTTGATCATAATGGCCCGTTTCAGTAGCCGCTTGACGTAGTTGGTTTTTGGTTTGTGCAGTTGTGCTCTTACCGGGGAGATCTGTTTTGACGCCGAAATGGACATCAGGTCATGCAGATGGATCGATCCCTCAATCGACTTTTCGAGTGCACTCGAACCCACTTTTCCCATTTGGTATATTAATACGGGCTGTTCCTGACGCTTCAGCGTTTGGTACCAAGACACTTGTTTAGTAGGCGTATTTGTGGACATATAACGCTTCCCCTTCCTTAGATTTTGCCTGTGTAATAAGCACGCCAAGAGATGGTACGGAATGTTGTAATTGTTTGGATAACGCAACGTTAACCAGTTGTGCTTTGGTCGACTCTGCACGAATAACGGTAATCAGACCATTCGCATACTGACCCAAAATCAGAGCATCGCTCACTGACAGTAGTGGTGGTGTGTCAATAATGATGCGGTCGTATTTTTCCTGAAGGTAATCCAATAGCTTCTTAAAGCGTGCCGAGGCTAACAGTTCCTGCGGATTTGGCGGAATTAATCCTGCTGGCAAAACATCCAGCTTTGCTTCTTCCACTCTCACAATGCAGTCTTTAATGGACGTATCCATCGTAAGTATGTTGGTTAATCCCGGTTGAGATTCGGCAATGTCGAATCTTTTGGCCAATGAAGGTTGGCGAAGGTCGCAGTCAATGATCAATACCTTTTCCATGGTAGAAAAAGACACGGCCATATTAATGCTGGTGGACGTTTTCCCTTCTTCCGGGATAGCAGAAGTAAAGGGCAGAACTTTCTGTTTTGCGTTGGTCAGTCTGAGTAACAGAGAGGTTCTGATAGAGCGACACGCTTCACTAAACAGTTTTTCATTCTTGTCTAAGTAAGCCGTGTAGCTGAGTCCACTTTTACGCAAGCGACTACTTTTGACGAGTGGGATAGTGCCCAAGCAGGTCACACCTAGTTTTTCTTCAACATCCGATGCGGTTCTTATCACCTCACGCAATGTTTCTAAAATGATGACGAGCGCACAGGCAATCGCAAATCCGAATACTATTGCAATAAGAACCAGCTTCATTCTCTGTGGCGCAACGGGAAACAGAGGAATAATGGCTTTATCTGTGAAACGGGCAGTGACATTTTTGTAGTCGCTGGTCGCACTGGTTTCCTTCTCTCGGTTTAAGAACGCTTCGTAAAGCGCTTTGTTGGATTCAACTTCTCGCTTGAGCTGTTCATAGCGCGCTTTTTGTGAACCCAATGATTGGAACTCTGTTTTCTTGCGATTTAACTCAGCACGCAACATGTCTTCCTGAGACTTGGCGGACAATAAGTCTTGCTGTTTACTGAACGAAATTTCGCGAATGAGCTGTTGGGTTCTGGTTTGGATCGAATCTAATTGGGCTTTCGCCTGAATCATACGATCGTGCTTAGGTCCGTAACGCTGTGCCAGTTCGGACAAGTTCTTCTCCGCCTGAGCCTCCGAGAGTTTCAGATCACGGATCTGTACTTGGTTGGCGAACTCATCTATCGACAGCAGGCTATCTAAGCTTTGCGATGATTTGCGTCTGAGAAGCTGAATCAAAGACTGCGCTTCAATACGGTTGTTAACAGCGGTGTTGAGTTTTCGGTTGAGCTCTTCCAACTCATTAGCGTAGATTTCATCGATACCGTTGATATCAATCAGTCCCTCTTGCAATAAGAAGTCTTGCAGAGCCTGTTCTGAGTCTCTCAAACGCTCTTCTAACTTTTGTGAGTTGTTGGTCAGCCAGGTTGCGGCATTTTGTGTGACGACTAATTTCGCTTCAAAGTTTGTGTCGATGTAGGCTTGACCCACCGCATTGGCGACTTGTGTTGCTAGTTTAGGATCCACCGATCGAAAACGGATTTTAACCATTTGCGTATTGCGGACAGGTTCTATTTCTAGCTTGTCTTTAAACGTTTGCAGTGCTCGATAATAGGTATCGGAATACTGCGCTGTTTCTGTTGGGTTTGGCGTAACGTTAAGTAAGTCTTGAACCAGTGGAATTGATTTTATGCTATCAATGGTCTGTTTTAGCCCACCTGTACTCGTGAACTCGGGATACTGAGTCAAGTTAAGGCCTTGGATAACCTTATCCGCGATATGGTTCGACTGTAAAATCGCCACTTGAGTCTGGAAGTACTCTTTCTTGGTCGTATCCACGCCATAGACTTCTTCTATGGACAAAGCGCTTTTTTGCTCTTCTTGAATCAAAAGTGTTGCTGTTGCTTGGTATATAGAAGTTTTGGAGTAGATATACCAAGTGCAGGCCAAAGAGAAAATTAAGGTAAAAGCAGCAATACTCAACCAGTTCTTTTTGAGCGTATTATAGTGATGACCAAAACGAATCAGTTCTACTTTGTTCATCGGGAAGGTGCTTGGGTGAGTTCCGTTCATTTGATTACCTGTCACTTAGAAGAAGCTTTGATCAATAAATACAATGTCACCAGGCTCAACATTCAGGTGCATATCGACATTTTCTACCGTTTTACCGGTTTTGTGTTTGGTGAGGTTAATTCCCTTGCGTGATGCTCTGTCAGTGAGCCCACCCGCGAGAGCGATCGCTTTTTCTATCGTCAGCCCCGGACGATACTCAAAACCACCAGGTTTACGTACCTCTCCATTGACGTAGAAAAGGCGGAAGTTATTGATCGTAACCATGACTTTTGGATCAATCAGGTAATCGCCTTTAAGTCCGGTTTCAATTTCATCTTTAATCTGTTTGGGCGTTTTCTGGATAGCTTTAATTCTGCCGAGATAAGGGTAATCAAAGTAGCCGTCAGACGTGATCTGTATGTTCAAAATCGACAAATCTTCTTCACCATAAACTTGTATCGAAATGGTATCCCCGGTATCAAGTAGGTAGTCTTGTTCATTCGTTGTAGCCGTGGCGAACGTGCTAAATAGCAATAAAACCAGGCTAATAAGCGTCGTTAATGGGTTCATTAAAAATCCTTTTTACAGCGAAAATTGAGTGCTTAGTGTCCAAACATTCTGTTGGAAGCTATAGCCTGTTCGGTCTGACGTTTTATCTTGGTATTGCCAGTTGGCCTGCAGTAGAATCCAACGTTTGATTTGATAGTCGATACCGGCAGACAGCGAGTAACGTTCGCTATCTCTTGAAGCCATTCCCGGAAGCTCCCCGGTGTAGTCATCTTCTTGGTATAGGAATCCTAACTCTGTGGCGAGGTAGCTATTCCAGTCATGCTTAAAATCAATTCGATAGCGTGTTTGCAGGTTGTAGTCGCCATCTTGATCTGGATTCACCGCAGCTTGAGTTGTTTTTACTGTAATCAGCGTTTGCTCTTGAGGTAACCACTCAAAGCCGATATCCCAACTGAAGCCTTTAAAAGTTTCTCGCTCATTGCTATCAAAGTCTTTTATTTGGTAGCCAAGTCGAGCAATACCCTGTGTTTTTCCGGTTACTTCCCATTGTGCCCCGGTATAGTAAAAGCCCGCAGTATTGTCTCTGGAAGCCATGGCGGGGTTGCTGTGCTGATAATCGGTTTGAATTTGTCTGCTACCTATCAGCCAATAGGTTCTTGGCGTTGCTCGCAAATAAAACTCAGCGTGAGCACTGGGTGCTCTAAAGTCGTTGTATTTTGTTTTCGCATTTGGTGCGAACGTTAAGCCGTCGCGATAGTTTTGGTAGGTTTTGTCGCTATAGTTAATACCGAACTCGAAACGTCCTTTGGCCCCCTCGGAACCAAAAATGTAATTGGTTTTTAGATCGTTACGGTGGAATCGAATCGGCGAGTCAACCGCGTCACCATTGCCTTCTGTGATGTTTTCACCTCTCAATTCATGCTGGGCACGGAATTGATAATCGACGACCAGACGATTCCGGTGGTTAAACTCAAAGAAATTGGTGAATTGAAACGTGTGATCATCGTAATCATTATTGTCATCCGATGAGAAGCCCGCTTTCAATTTGTACATAAGGTTAGCGCGATATTGATTTCGCTCTATTCGGGCCAGCAGGCTTGGCTCTACTCCCCAAGTATTATTGGACTTCGCGTTCTCTTCTTCTTTATTCACGTTGTCGTCGCCTTCATAAAAGGCTTTCACTTGCGGAATAAATTCAATACCTGAGCCAGTTGTATACGCCATTGGTTCTGCCAAAGTGAACATTGGCAAAAAGAGTAGCGAAATGATTGGAGTTGCCGTCTTCATCGTCTCTACCTTAGTAAGCGTTAGCGCCGGTGAATCCTTTAAATACGGTCAGGAATATGATTTTTATATCCATCCATACTGACCATTGGTGGATGTATTCCAAATCAAACTCGACGCGTTTTTCCATTTTATCCAGGGTATCGGTTTCGCCTCGGTAACCGTTAATTTGAGCCCAGCCAGTAATGCCGGGTTTTACTTTATGTCGCAGCATGTAACGGTCGACAATTTGACGATACTCTTCGTTGTGGGCAACGGCATGAGGACGCGGTCCTACGATGGACATGGTGCCTTGCAATACGTTAAAAAACTGCGGTAACTCGTCGAGTGATGTGCGGCGTAGAAACCCACCAAACGGGGTAATCCGAGGGTCATTTTTTGTTGCCTGTTTAATGTGGTTACCTTGATCCATGGTGGTCATGGAACGGAATTTCCAAACGGCAATTTTGCGACCATCCAAACCATAGCGGTGCTGCTTAAAGATGACTGGTCCTTTGGACGTTGCTTTGATGCCGATAGCTATCGCAATGAGTATTGGCGAGATTAAGAGCAAGATCAGACTTGAGAAAATGATATCTTCAAGACGTTTTATCCAGGATGAAACACCAGCGAAAGGCGTGTCGAAAACGCTGAGAGTCTGAACCTGTCCGATTTGATCCCAGCGAGAATGCAACAAGTTATAGGTAAAGAAATCTGGTATGAGGTATGTGTTCGCGGTGGTGTCAGAGAACTGATTAAGAAGCGATGCGATACGCTCATTCGCATGCATTGGCATCGCGATATAAACATAATCAACGTCGCCCTTTTTAGCGCGTTCTAGTGCTTGGTCAACAGGACCTTTTATTGGGTATTGGGAGTGAGGGAGTCTGTCTATGGAACGTTCGTCGTAGAAACCATCAAACAAGACACCGTGCTCGGTATGAGATTGTATTTCGTTCGCTAGGGTAATACCGTGTGGGGTTTGGCCGATAATGATGGCTGTACGAGTGTTTAAACCCATTGTTCGCAAATACGCTAAGCCCGTGCGGAAGGCCAGTCTCCACGTTAAAAGTAAAAGCGGTGTAATGATCACCCAAAATCCTAAAATGCTGCGATCAAACAATGGATACACTTCAGAAAAATAAATAACCGCAAACAGCAATGTGATGGTTATCAGCCACGACATACAGGTGATGAATGCTTGTGCTTTAAATGAGCTGGTACGCCACGAGCGATAAAGGTTGCCGCTCTCAGCCATCAACAAAAATGAGATGCCAGCGACAAATGAGAGTATTACGTAGTCCTTGTCCATTGTGGTATGCGTTCCTCTGAATACCAGGAACAGCATAAAGAAGACAATGACGGTAAGATCGGCGATGCGATATAAAAAAGCGAACTCTGCTTCATGAGAACGAATAAGTCCTTTGTATTTCATTACCTAGATTCCCTTCTGACACGCTACCGCCAATGGAGTTATTGTCCAGTGGTTGTGCCGTAAACGTTTTAATTAGTGAACAGATTTTTCAACGAACTTTTGTACTGCGAAAACACTTAAATTCGGTATTAAGTTTAAAAATTCGTTGCGTAAAGGTAAGTGGAATTAAGAATGAAATTTAAACTCGGTGCTCAGCTTCTTATTTAGGATAAAGCTGGTACTTAGAAGCAAGGGATGAGTAAAAGTATGATGAAAGTAGACTGAAAATTTAGACTAAGGTTTATATAGCTAGTGGCCTAATGAACTAGCTTTTGAGCAGAAAAATAATGGATTAGTTGTGGTTATTTTTAATTAGACGTATTGCTATGAGTGGCTTTGATGAATATTTTTGCTTTATTGGCCGGATATAAAAATCCCTCTCAAGTGAGGAGAGGGATTTTTAGTAATTAGAGTTGAATGAGTTATTCGACGTCTACGCCATTCTCTTTAAATAGGCGACGACATGCGCGACCATCGCTGTGGAATAGGTGACAACGGTGTGCCGGGATGCCAATTTCCAATTTATCGCCAAGGTCGACAGCTAGCGTATCTGGTTGACGGAAAATAACGTCAGCATCTGCACCTTCAAGGTTCAGGTATACCTGAGTTTCGTTACCTAGTTTCTCCACAATCATCACTTCACCGTGAATGCTTGCATCTGCTTCAGAAGCGGAGAGTAAGTGCTCTGGACGGATACCCAAAGACATACGGTCACCGCGGTTAACGGTTGTGCCGTCAACAGGAATCCAGAATGATACGCCGTTAGATAGCTGAACTTTTACGCGTTCTGCTTCGGCTTCTTCAATAAATACACTCATGAAGTTCATTTTTGGAGAACCGATAAAGCCTGCAACGAAGCGGTTTTGTGGGTAATGGTATAGCTCTAGTGGCTTACCAACCTGAGAAACATAACCACCATCCAAAACGACGATCTTATCTGCCATTGTCATCGCTTCTACCTGGTCGTGCGTTACGTAAATCATCGTACAACCCAACTGGCGCTGTAGTTTAGTGATTTGAGAACGCATGTTTACACGCAGTGCCGCGTCAAGGTTAGACAGAGGCTCATCCAACAGGAATACGTTTGGCTGTGAAACCAGAGTTCGACCAATCGCTACACGTTGGCGTTGACCGCCTGAAAGTGCTTTAGGTTGACGTTCAAGCAGGTGACCTAGCTGTAGGATTTCTGCTGCGTGCTCAACACGTTTGTCAATCTCAGCTTTGTCTGCTTTAGCCAGCTTAAGACCGAATGACATGTTGTCATAAAGGTTTAAGTGTGGGTATAGAGCATAAGACTGGAATACCATACCAACACCACGTTTGGATGGTTCAACGTCATTCATGCGCTCGTCACCAATATATAAATCACCTGAAGTAATGTCTTCTAGACCGGCAATACAACGTAGAAGGGTAGATTTACCACAACCTGATGGACCTACGAAAACAACGAATTCACCTTCGTTAATTTCCAGATCTACGTTTTTAGAAATCAATACGTCGCCATACGCTTTACAAACATTTTTTAACGTGACACTCGCCATGTAGCTCGTCCTCGATCAAATTTTTATTTTTCACCACTCATCATTATATGAATTATCTAGCGAGCAGTAACAGTAGGAATCGGTAAGTAAAGGTGGTTGATAAGAAAAGTAGGGTAGCACTTCAATAAATTGTCCTAAGAAGTGCTACCCGTCACAGCCAAGTACGAGTTTCTCTCCCCCACATTAATAGCGTTGTCTCCCCCGTGAAAAAATAACCACAAACAACACCAATCAATGACATTCCACTCGTATGGCAATGCAAAACCAGCCTATTTTCACCTAACTAATAGGTATAGCTGGGAAAGGGTTCTTACCATCCACTCTTGGATGGGTGCAGTTTCTAAGATTGTTCCATTTGTCACATCCTCCTAATCGAAATAATTGTGGGGGGAGTAGACGGGGAGGAGTAAAAAAGGAGGAGTAATGAAGGAGTTGGGCGGAAATCACATTATCACACCACCTAAAGTTGAAGTGGATCACGACAAAAGCCCTTTTTGTGATTTGGGTCTCCTATGCTTGACGATATAGATCACGAAAATACGCCATAATTGATAGGGCGTAGGGATTAGGAGGATGAGACATATTGGATTATTTCAGATGATATATGAACATGAAAAAGTTAAGCGCTGTAGCACTAGGTACTCTTGTTGCTTTGGGGTCATTTGGTGCTCATGCTGCCATCGAAGAAGGACAACTAACTATCTGGATCAATGGCGACAAAGGTTACAACGGCCTTGCTGAAGTTGGTAAGAAGTTTGAAGAAGACACTGGTATTAAAGTAACAGTGGCTCACCCTGATGGCCTTCAAGATAGATTCCCACAAACAGCAGCGACTGGTGACGGTCCTGATATCGTATTCTGGGCTCACGACCGTTTTGGTGGTTACGCAGAAGCTGGTCTTTTGGCAGAAATCAAACCTTCTAAAGAAATTCAGGAAGGCATCGTTGATTTCGCATGGGATGCAGTGCGTTACGACGGCAAACTTATCGGCTACCCTGTAGCGGTTGAGTCTCTATCTCTAATCTACAACAAAGATCTTGTTCCTAACCCACCTAAGAGCTGGGAAGAAGTTGCAGAGCTTGACGCGAAACTTAAGAAAGACGGCAAATCTGCAATCATGTGGAACCTAAAAGAACCGTACTTCACTTGGCCACTAATGGCT